>Ga0207771_100599_pt1 | contig 19975 bp, 23 predicted proteins | sample A23M2SouthBayCA_2_FD_187731 | JGI IMG/M metagenome (GOLD analysis project Ga0207771, IMG submission 187731) | Aerobic enrichment media microbial communities from Eden Landing Ponds, California, USA - A23 M2 (2) (SPAdes) | ecosystem: Environmental > Aquatic > Marine > Unclassified | place...
TCTTTCGTGAGGTGAAACGACGAACCTCTTCGTTCTCAAACTGTTTCAGCAATGCCCAAGCAGAAACAGCCGACGACTGGATCGAAGCGTTCGCCTTTGCATGGAATCAGCTAATCTGAACACTACCATTCGTCTTCGCGGAGAAAACCCCATACCATGGCCGACCCCCAGAGACAAGAGTGCTCCCCGAGAAACATCCAGCGATGCCCACGCCGTCAGACACCTTCGTCGAGAATCGCGACCGAATCCAGCCAAACCAGACCAACAACTACGACACGGCCCACGGGGGAATCGTGATGAAGTTCATGGACGAGGTTGGGGCAATGTCGGCGATGCGATTTGCCGGTGAGCCCTGTGTTACCGCGGCCGTCGACGCCCTGGATTTCAAGCGGCCGATCCCCCGCGGCGACATCGCGGTCGTCACGGCCTGGGTGTTCGGGGAGGGCGAGAGCAGCGTCAAAGTCCGCCTGACAGCCGAGCGCGAGGATCCCCTCACCGGCGAGTGCGAACGCACCAGCGAATCCGTGTTCACCTTCGTCGCAATCGACGAAGACGGGCGGCCTGTGCCGGTCCCTGACCTCGAAATCGAGACCGAGCGTGACGAGGAGTTGCGAGAGCGGGGACTGAACGCCGACGGCGGAGCCTGATCACCCGGTGCACGTCACGCCGGGAGCGTCGTAGGTCGTCTCGGCGGCCGTGCTTGTATCCTCGATCACGACGGTATCGCCGAGGAGAATACTGTTGTCGTAGGACGCCTGCACGTCGACGAGTTTGAGCGTGCTCTGTTCACATCCTGGCGAGAACACCAGATAGATGTCGTTTGTCGGTTCGCTACTCCCCGGTGTCGGAACGACCTTGTCGCCCTGAATCTCGTAGGAATCCACACCCACGCCCGGTGGTGCGGCCGCGTCGTAGTCGGCGTTATCCGCCAGAACGATCACCCACGTCGGCCCTGACAGCCCCTCTAGCGAGCGGTCGTAGCGCTGCACGTAGTGCCAGCCGTTCGTGACCGAGATTGGACCTTCACCGTCGGCTGTCCCCTCACCTTGCGGGTCGATGTACAGTGAAAACTCGTAGGTCGGGTCGAACAGTGAGACCTCCCGGTCTTCGACGATCACCGAGGCGAACGGCACGCTTGTCCCCGGTAGTGGACAGGCCGTAGCCGTCCCGACCTCGTGGCTGGCTATCAGGTACGAGCGGCCGCTCTGGTGGCGCGAGCGGATCGTGAGTTCGTTGCCCGGAAACAGACACCGAAGCCGTCGCTGCTCGGATAGCTCGCCACCGCGCCAGGAGTAGACCTGCTGGCCGTCAACCAGCAGATCGAATCTGGTACCGTCTTCCATATATGTCGGTGTCACGGTGAGCACGCCGCCGCTGTCGCGATCGAACTGGAACGAGGCGTCCGGGCGTGGCGTCGGCTCGTCCTCGGGGAGAAACGTCAACGCCCCGACAGTCAGGACTGTCGCAATGAGGACGACCACAGCCACCATGAGGATAATTCCGACGATCGGGGTCGCAGCGTCGTCATCCATCTTGTTTGGAGGACCAGCCCACATACAGCTTGTATTTGGAATCCGACTGCATATACCCTCGGAAGCGTTTTCAGCCACAGAACGAACTACCGCTTGCGATCAACCCACTTGCCCGATCGGAAACGTCCGTGAGTCGTGGTACCGTGATTCTCAAATCACTTAACCGTCCTGGGGTCCTCTTTATCGCATGAGCAACGATTCACAGCGAAAGAATCTGCGGATGCCGTCGAGCGACGAAGTGTTCGCGGTAGTCACACAGCACAACGGCGGCAACCACGTTCGACTCCAGTGTCAGGACGGGGAAAACCGGATGGGTCGGATCCCGGGCCGGATGAAGTACCGCACCTGGATCAACGAGGGCGACGTCGTGCTCGCCGAACCGTGGGACTGGCAGGACGAGAAGGCAAACGTCGAGTGGCGCTACTCCGAGCAGGACGCCCAGCAGCTCCGCGAAGAAGGCCACATCGACTAACGCCGCTCTGAACGGCCGTTTTTCTTTCTGAGTCAGTACCCGAGAGCGCTACCGCTGTTGAATGAGATGGACAGTGTAGCCGTCCGGATCGGTGATGGCTGCGATCCGGATCGGTTTTCGATCCAGATTCTCGGGCTCACGTTCGATCGTGCTGTCGAACTCGGCGACAGCGGTCTCGACAGCCGCGTCCACGTCCTCGCTCGCCACAGCGACGTGTTCGATCCCGCTAGGCTCGACCGGCCCCTCGACGACCCGAAACTGGAGTTCGGTCCCCGCCCGACCCGCGACGTAGTAGTTCTGCTGGCCCCCGGCCTCGTACTCGCGTGTCCGTTCGAGCCCGAGCAGATCCTCGTAGAACGCACGGGTGGTGTCCAGATCCGTCACTTCCATCGCCGTGTGAAGTACTTCCATACAACGAGGTCGGCCGGTCCGAACAAAAACTTACTCCTGGGGTTCAAAGCCGATACACCAGTTGCTCGCCCGTATCCAGTCCGTTCCGCAGCGCCGCGTGTCGGTGAAATGAAATGCAGGTCAGATCATACGGATATCGTCATCATCGTCATCGAAGACATCGTCCCGAGTGAGGACTGCCACGCGGTCGGCAGCTCCCCGAGCTGCGAGCGACTCACTGATCGCCGCTGCTGCGACTCGGTCGTCGGTCACGACGAAGACGGCGTTGTCGTGCCGATGGAGGTACTCAATCGCGAGTCCGGCGAACACCGTGTCGGCTTTCTCGACCTTGTGTTCGTCTTTGTCGCTTCGCGACGCGATCGTCCGGCGGACGTGATCCATCGCGGCGATCGCGTCGGAGTGCGTGGGTTCCGGTGGTTGGACGACTCTCGCCCAGCCTGCCTGAACGGCCTGCTCGACGCGGTCCGCCGCGTGCATCGTGCGCAGTTCCTCGACGACCCGTTCGGGGACGTGTAGTTCGAGGTTGTGGTCGGTCGCGAACGCACGCAACGCCTGGTACTTCGTGTTGTCGGGGCCGCCGACCGCGACGAAGACGTTCGTGTCGACCAGTACCGTATCGTCCGGCCCAGGTTCGTCAGGCATCGTCGGTCGATTCCGGGTCGAGTGTCGTTCCGTCGAGATCGACCTCGATCTCGTCGGCGTACTCTCCGAAGACCTCCTCGAAGTACGGATCCTGGGCTTGCCCGGCAGCGAGTGCGGGTCGGAGCGCCTGAACGATCGCCATCCCCTCGGCGGGCGCGACGCCGAGTTCGTCGGCGACCATCCGCTGGGTGCGTCGGCCAGCGTAGTGCTCGCCCGCGAGTCGAAGCGCGCTGACGAGTCGCCCAGTCCCGTAGCGGTTCTGGACAGCGGCAGCGTCGCTGTCGATCTCGGTCAGCGCGACCGCGTGCAGGACGGTCGGCGTGATCGCAAGGCCGTCGTGATCAACGAACGCGAACGGCTCCGCGTGGAGGACGTGCGGTCGAGAGTCGTCGTCGCGGGTGAGGACGCCGAGTGATTCGAGGCGTTCGACGTCGTCGTACGCGGTCGCACGCGGGACCGCCAGCGCGTCGATCACATTCTGGATGGTCGTCGGCCCCTCGTAGCAGACGAAGACGTACGTGCGAGCCAGTCGAGATTGTTGCAACAGCGTGGCCGCAGCGAGAAAGCCGCCCACGTCGTCGGGCGTCTCCCCTGCAGGCTCGTTGGACAACGGGCGGTCGCCCCCGGTCAGAAGTGGCATCGTACTCCGAAATACGAGATCCATGTATTTTAGATTTGCCACGGTCACGCTATCCAGCAGACATTTGTGGGTGAGCGACAATATCTCGGTCGATGACCAGCAGACGGGAGCTTCTGGCCGGGTTGGGCGCTGCCATCGCGCTGGCGGGCTGTTCGACCGGCAACGAGGACGGGACCGAATCGCCGCCGGCTTCGACGACCCGCGGATCGACGCCGACGGACGCGCCGCCGACCACGACCCAATCGCCGACAGAGACGTCCGAGGACACACCAACGGAGACCCCGCCAGAGGATACGCCTACTGAGACGCCTCCTGAAGACACTCCGACTGAAACACCCCCGGAGGATACACCGACTCCAACCCCGGAGCCGGAGCCTGATCCGAAGAGTTTTGAGGAGATCTATCAGGAGCAAATGGTCAACTACAGCGGAGTAGGGAAAATCATTGACTGGAACGACGTCAGATACGAACTGGAAAACAATCAAGGCCACAACCTTGACAACCTCGAAGTAAACAGTAATTTCATTGAAGATCTTGCCGCACAGGTCGACACACGAGTCAGCGACTACCAATCAGCAGAAGGACTCGCATACGGACTCTACGAAGAATTCAACATCGGAACCGGCCAAGTCATCGTCGACGCACGCACCGCTAACGACGGAATGCAAGGCCACATAACATCAATACTAATCAAACAAAATGACGGCGGCGTCGTCAAAGACATGAACAACCTACACGACGGCAAACCCAACACAGAAGGAAACCCCTGGTACAAAACACACAACGAAAACACCAACCTCTCCTTCGGAGAACAAACACTCAAAAACATCTGGGACTCCGCCAAAGCTGGTATAAGGAACTGGCTTGACAAAGACGGCATAGAAGCCATGATTGAATCCAGAACAGGAAATATCACTGATGGTGGCCAAAATACGCTCAGCCGTCTGAACGATGACTTGGTAATTGGTTATGAATCTGAAAACCATGCCGATCCTGAGAAGGGTGGAGAAGTTGTCTATACTGAATCAGCGTTTGATCAGGTCGGAGAAGTCCTTGATCCGAAGAATATCAACGCCAACCCGAGAACTACTGGAGTCCAAGCAAGAAACCTCGTAATGAACGCAACGGAACAGTACTACAACAATGTTGACAGAGAAGCTGGTGACTTCCTTGCAATTGGATTTGACGGCGAAGACTTTACCTACAACATCGTTGACAAAGATAGAAAAGAAGAATTAGAACACCAACTCCTCAGCGAGTACTTAGAAGAATAATCACTCGCTTAGTGGGTTGCGGCTTGGAACTACTGAACCCTCTCCAATAGACTCCTGTCCTCCACTGGTGCCGTTGGGGTAGTCTTGGAAGATTGGTCCGTTTACGTTTTCTTGTCTGGCACTTGGTTGAAGGTTTTCGACTGGTGTAGGGATTTCTTCAGGGCTTACTTGGATTCCTCCTGCGTCGTTTGTTCCTTCGTAGATTGTGAGTTCGTTGGCATTTGTCAAGTTGTGTTTACTGTTGTTCCAGTTTCCGTAGTTGAGGCCGCCGCTGTACTTCCAGTTATAGAGATCGGCCTCATCGATTGCTGACGGGGCGTTAATCACTTGTCTAAGTCCGAAGGTACAGCTGTAGCTGGAGTTTTCAGCTGTATCACTGATTGGCAAGGCCGGTATCTTTGTTGCTATGGTTGCACCTACGTTAGCGGCGGTAGGGTCTACGTTGTAGGTCAGGTTTGATGTTACAGGTCCTTCGACCTGGTCGCTGTACTGGAATGGATCAGTTGTTTTGTATCCCTGGTGGCACATTACCCTTATTTTCACAGGGCCGGCTCCGATCTCGGGAGGGCAAATCGAAGCGGCTGCAAACGGGGTATCCAGCTTCGGTCACTCTGGTTGCGACCCAGACAGTGAAACATCAACCTCAATCCGAGCAAGTGTCATTGTCGGGTGTGAGTGAGGGCGACGCCGTTTGAGGTGTAGCGGGGTGACAAACCCTGTCGCAGAATTGAAGATAGCCAAAAACGCGTGAGAACCCCGATACCAGCCTTACAGCCGGTAGGCCAGTTGCTCGGCCGTATCCAGCCCGTTCCGGAGTACAACGTGTCGGTGAGACGGAATCCGGGTTAGATCATCCTGATGTCGTCGTCAGTGTCGGTCGATTCCGAGTCGAGTGTCGTTCCGTCGAGGTCGACATCGATATCGTCGGCGGACGCCCCGAAGACCTCCTCGAAGTACGGGTCCTGGGCCTGGCCGGCAGCCAGCGCGGGCGTCGGAGAGTCTGGACGATTGTCATCCCCTCGGCAATCGTGCCTACGGTGGGTTAATCGCGTCGTTCAGCGGGTCGGAAGCCCCACTGTCGTAGCCAGCCCGCCACAGCTGGTGGACGGCACGTGCGACGAGGACAAGCTCCGTGACCCCGATACAGGACGCTTCGACGTCGTCAGCATTGTTCGACGCGTTCGGTGGTGGGTGGTAGTGGCTGTCCCCATCAGGACCAGTGTACTCGTGGGGGTGAACGTCCCATCGGAGATTCCGATCCGTATCGTCGCTGTAGTGAACGTTGTAGTCCGCTTGCACCGACCACCGGACAGTGATGGTCGCAGTCGTTGCCTCGCCGATGCCATCGTCGAGCTGGAGACGCAGTTCGGTGGGACTCACCGGGTCGTCCAGCGACCCACTCGCGAGGGGTTCGAGGCGCTCGAACTCGGCGCGAAAATCGTGGAGGGCACCAGCGTCGATGGGGCCTCGCAACGAGTGCGATTCGGAGTCCTCCATCGTCTCAACCGGTGATGCCTGCTGGCTCGCCGCGGTCGCCCGAGTCGGTGTCGCCCTCGACGGCCTCGGTTGCGTCTGCGAGTGCGAGTGCGGCCCGCGCAAGTTTCAGATTCCGACGCGCCGTCTGCCACTCTGTCATCGTCGCCGCGTCTAACTTTGCGTCAGCGATGGCTGCAGCCCGCGGGGATTCCGACCCGGTCTGCTCCTCGAACTCTCGGACGGTTTCGCGAAGCTCTGTGACGCGTGCAGACAGGGTCTCGACATCGACCGAATCGAGGATCTGCTGGGCGCGTTCCAGGACTATCGAGCGCGGGGCGCGTTTGTACCACGTTCCGCGCTCGTCCGGCGGGGAGACTGCCTCGACGAAGCCGTCTTCGGCGAGGACGTTTAGATGCTTGCGTGCGGTCGTCTCCGATGTCAGCGCACGCTCGGCAATGGTGGCGACTGACTGGGGTTCGTACGTCCGCTTCATCACGGTGCGGACGCGCTCGCCGGGACTGGTGTCCGCCTTCCACCCCTCGGTGACGCGCTCGTTCACGTCGGCCGAGTCGTCGGTCATATGTAGTCTCGTATACCCAAGCATATTAGCTTTGGGAGTGTTATTCTTATCTCAGTTGTGTGAGATAGAGGTTCTTCTGGGCAGTTTGCCACGTCGTCTGGTCGTCCCATCTTTCGTGATCGTCCCGGTCGAGTCGCTGGGCGAGTTCCCCGATACCAGTCCTACAGACGATACGCCAGTTGCTCGCCCGTATCCAGCCCGTTCCGGAGCGCCGCGTGGACTCGCCCTTCGCCGGGGAGCCAGTCACCGACACAGTACAGACTGTGTTCCTCGGCGGCCGACTCGACCGGCCCCTTCCGTACTGCACCATCCGGGATCGCGTAGCGCCAGCCCTGGTGGTCGGTCCAGTCTGGCTCTCTGAGGCGCTCATCACCCAACAGGTCAGCAGTCCGGTCGATCAACGCCGCGACGTTGTCCTCGGCGTCGCGCTCGTAGTGTCGCTCCGACCAGTCCTGGCCGGCCTGGACCACAAGCAGGGACTCCCCATCGGGGACGTGGCCGGGTTTGCACTCCTCGCGTGAGATCCAGCCAATCTCGTGTTCCCTGTCGGTGTTGATGACGGCGTAGTAGGGCACGTCGAGTTCGAATGGATAGTGAAGGATCGCAGCCCAGACGCTTCGGTACGGGACCGCATCGACGGCCTCGACCAGGTCCTCGCGCAGGTCGTTGTCCCACTCGGCATCGCGGAGGAGCTGGGCCGTCTGGGGCGCGGGCGGATTCAACAGGAGTACGTCGAAGGGGCCCCACATCTGGCCGTCGGTGTCCATCAGTCGCCACTGCTCGTCCTCACGGTGGATCGTCTCGACCCGTGTCCGGCGATGGACGGTCGCGTCAGTCCTGTTGAGCAGCCGCTTTGCGATCTGTGTCAGCCCAGCCTCGTAACTCCACCTGTGGTCGTCGCTGTCTCTCCCCCTGTGGATCTCGCCGTCGGCCTCGTAGGCATAGATGGGGCCGACAGTGTCGACCAGGCCGTCGCTGTCGAGGGTCTCGGTCACCAGTTCGGTGACGCGCGGGTCGTCGTCTTTGAGGTAGTTCGCGCCGTAGTCATAGGTGACAGGACCGTTACGGCGTGTCGCGGCGCGACCGCACACGCCGCCTGACTTTTCGAGGACCGTCACTTCGGCCCCGGGGCTCGTCTGATCGATCACGAACGTCGCGGCTGCTGCTGCGGCTCCCGCACCGACGACTCCGATCGAAGGCATACCCGCTCGTATGGTCCTCGTCTACAAAATCGCCCGCTTTTCCAGACTGGCGCTGTCGGGGCCGCCGGTAGGGTTATCGGGATTGCAACACACTAGGTGATATGCGCTCCGACAGTGGGCCATCCGGGAGGAGGCGATGGCACCGACGGTCCTGATGCTCGGCTGGGGGTACCCGCCGAACGTGACCGGTGGACTCGATACAGCCATCTACGAGCTGATCGAGGAGTTCAAACTGCGAGACGACTTCGAGATTGAACTCGTCCTGCCCGCGGAGTTCGCACCGGAAGACGAACCGAACATCTACGGCGTCGAGACAGGTGACGGCGATTTCATCACGCGGGTCAACGCGATGGTCGACACCTTCCGTGACCGGGCCGCCGACGCCGACATCGTCCACACGAACGACTGGTTCGGATACAAACCCGGAGCGGCCGCAAAAGAGGCCCACGACATCCCGTGGGTGACGTGTTTCCACTCGCTGTCGGCCGAGCGAAACCGCGATCCGCCGCCGGTCGAACTCGAAGCCGAGCGGAAGATTGTCGACGAGGCTGACCACTTGCTCACGGTCAGCGAGATTACGCGCGAACGGATCATCGACCAGTTCGGCGGCGACCCCAGGGTCATCTACAACGGGTATCCCGAACTGGAGGCGACCGGTCGGGATCTGAAAGTCGAACTCGGGATCGAAGGCCCGATGATCCTGTTCGTCGGTCGGCACACCCACCAGAAGGGGATCGACCACCTCCTGGCAGCGATCGAACGCATGAGTCGCGACGATGTGACGCTGGTCGTCGGCGGATCGGGCCATCTGACCGGCCAACTCAAGCGCTTCGCGGAGTTGCTAGATATCGAAGGTTCGGTCCGGTTCGTCGGCTACGTCCCCGAGGAAGAACTCGCGGATTATTACGCCAGCGCCGACCTGTTCGTCTCTCCAGCCATCGCCGAGCCGTTCGGGCTGGCCATCGTCGAGGCGCTATCTGTCGGCACCCGTGTGGTCACCACCGAGTGTGGCGCGGCCGAGATTCTGCCCGAAGAAGTGCTGGTCCAGGTCGAACCCGAGTCACGATCGATCGCCACCGGCATTCAGCGCGCCCTCAAGGAGGACGGGCCAATCGAGTACGAGGTCCGGGGCTGGGACGAAGTGGCCGAAGAACACGCTGAGTTCTATAACGAGATGCTCGACTAGCGGAGCAAGCGAACATCCGTCGCCGGTTCGGGGTGGACGATCCGGCTCCCGGAAATCTGGTCCGAGCGCCCCATCCCGAGTTCACCGGTGCGGTCGTACGGTGTCTCGGTCTGACTGGAATCGTCGTCACTCTCGTCGTCTTCATCCGGGCCGCTCAGCCCCGGTTGATACGGCCCCCCCGAGAAGTCACTGTCGTCCCCACTGACGGCATCCTCGGGAGGCAGATAGATTCGCTCGCCGCTCCGTGACTGGACGATCACCGCCACGTCCCGTTTCCCCGTGATCGTCAGGATCGTCCGCCCGTTCCGTATCCTGGCCTCGAATCCCACCTCGCTGTCGGTGCTCGTCGACATACCTCGTAGTGGGGCTACCAGCCACTTAACGATGCGTGCGAAAAATGAGAGTGCGCGCTACAGCGCGTCGACGACATTCAGGTAACCACTGCCGTAGTAGGCCTTCTCGTAGCCCGATGGCGCGTCGGCTGCCCGTTTCAACGTCGACTCGACCTGATGCGTTTTGACATCCGACACACGGCTGACGCCCTCGGTGTTGTATATCGCTACCCGGCTGCACCAGCACGAAACCATCAAGCCGTCGTCAGCCCAAACGCCGACAATGCAACTGGAAGGGACGATTCTCCGCGGGCGCGAATTCGAACCGATCGAAGGTAAAGTGGTGGTCGAGGACGGCGAAATCGTCGCGATCGAGGAGGGCGAGACCGACAGCGACGCCATCGTTCTGCCGGCGTTCGTCAACGCCCACACGCATATCGGCGACTCCATCGCCAAGGAGGCAGGCGCGGGTCTCAGCCTCGACGAACTGGTCGCACCGCCCGACGGATTGAAACATCGACTGCTGCGGGAAGCGTCCCGCGAGGAGAAAGTCGCGGCGATGCGCCGCTCGCTGCAGTTTATGGCGCAGAGTGGAACGGGTGCGTTCGTCGAGTTCCGCGAGGGTGGCGTCGAGGGTGTCGAATTGCTCGAAGACGCACTCGACGGGCTAGCTATCGAGAGCGTGACGCTGGGGCGGGAGACGACCGACGCGATGGAGGTCAGCGACGGGTTCGGGGCGAGCGGCGCTCGCGACGGCGACTTCGATGCCGAGCGAAACGCGACCAGACGGGCGGACAAGCTGTTCGGGATCCACACTGGCGAACGGGACAGCGCTGACATCAATCCCGCGCTGGATCTCGAACCCGATTTCCTCGTTCACATGGTCCATCCCGAACCGCTCCACCTCGAACGACTGGACGACGAGGCGACGCCGGTCGTGGTCTGCCCGCGCTCGAATCTCGTGACCGACGTCGGCGTCCCGCCGATCCGCGAACTGCTCGACCGGACGACCGTCGCGCTCGGGACCGACAACGTCTTTCTCAACAGCCCGTCGATGTTCCGGGAGATGGAGTTCGCGAACAAACTCGCCGACGTCAGCGCCCGCGAGGTGCTGGGGATGGCGACCTGGGCCGGCGCGGATATCGTCGGGCTTGACTGTGGCGTCGTCGCGGAAGGCAAGCGAGCCCGTTTGCTCGTGCTCGACGGCGATACCGACAACCTCGCCGGTGCTCAAGATGTCGTCCGCGCAGTCGTGCGCCGGGCGGGCGTCAACGACGTTCGCGAGGTCGTCTTGCCGGAGTAACGTCTCGTTTTCGTCCAGGCCGCAATTATTTGTGACCACTCCGAGAACGACCGCCAATGGCGACACCGACCGTGACGACTGGCACGCTGTTGGTGTTCGGTCTGATCGGGGTCGCGCTCGTCCTGTTCGTCACCGAGTGGCTCTCCCCCGATATTACGGCTATCGGCGTCCTTGTCTCGCTAGTCGTCTTCGAACCGTACACGAACGTCCCGCCAGCAGACGCGATCGCGGGGTTCGCCAGTACGGCGACAGTCACGATCATCGCGATGTACATTCTGAGTGCTGGCATCCAGGAAACGGGCATCGTCGATCGTCTCGGACTCTATCTCGCCCGGCTCACGAAAGGGAGCGAGCGAAAGCTGCTGGGCGCAACGGTGGGCACGACCGGTATCACGGCGGGGTTCATCAACAACACACCGGTCGTCGCCGTGTTCATCCCGATGATCACCGGTATCGCCGACCGGTTCCACATTTCGCCGTCGAAACTCCTGTTGCCCCTCTCGTACGCGGCGATGCTGGGTGGAACGTTGACGCTGATCGGGACATCCACGAACATCCTCGTCAGCGATCTCGCTGCGGAGTTAGCTGCTCAGAGCCCCCAGCAGTACCCCAGTCTCCACGCGTTTTCGATGTTCGAGTTCACGCCCGTCGGGATCGTCGTCTTGCTGGTCGGTATTGGCTATCTCATGACGATTGGCCGACGGCTGACGCCCGCCCGGATCGAGCCGACCGCGGATCTCACTACCGAGTTCGATCTGGACGACCACCTCTCGCGGGTCAGCGTCCGCGACGGGTCGCCGCTTGTCGGCCACGTAATCGACGAGGCTGATGAGATGATCGAGACCGAACTCGACATCGAGTTCGACCTCTTGCAGGTCGAACGAGATAGCGAAACGTACTTCGCCGATAGCGACCACCGGCTGGAAGTCGGCGACGCCCTCCTCGTCCGCTCGACGCTGCAGGACCTCAACCGCGTCACCGAGGCGTTCGACCTTCGGCAGCGCCCACGGGACGAGGTCGAGGCCGTCGATCTGTCCGGTTCGGGCGAGCCAGGGACGCTGGTCGAAGCGATCACACTGCCGGAGTCGCGACTGATCGGCCGCACCGTCGCCGAGACCAAGCTCGACGAGCGTTTCGACACGACCGTCCTCGCGATCAGACGCGGCGAGACACTCCTGCAGTCGGGGCTCGGGGAGGTCGTGATACAGGCCGGTGACACCCTGCTGTTGCAGTCGACCCCCGAGGCGATCGAGTATCTCGACGAGACGGGCGCTGTCGTCGTCACCCAGCGAGCGAAGTCGGATCGACCACACCCCGATGCCCAACCGGACGATGTCGCACCGCTCAGCCCGAAGACCCCAATCGCCCTCGGAATCATGGTCGGCGTCATCGGTCTCGCGGCGCTGGATTTGCTCCCCATCGTCATCGCTGCACTCGGTGGCGTCTTCGCGATGGTCGCCACGGGCTGTCTCCGACCGAACGAAGCCTACGACTCGGTGAGCTGGAACGTCATCTTCCTGCTAGCGGGCGTCCTCCCGCTCGGGGTTGCGATGCAGCGGACCGGCGGTGCCGAACTGATCGCCGGGCTCCTCGTCCAGAGCGCGGACATCCTTCCGGTGTTCCTCGTACTCGTCCTCTTTTACGTGCTAACGGGACTACTCGCCAACATCATCACGCCCGTCGCCAGCGTGGTGTTGCTGGTCCCGATCGCCGCCGAAACCGCCAGTTCGATCGAAGCCAGGGCCCTGACGTTCGTCATGGTCGTGATGTTCGCGGCCAGTTCGGCGTTCATGACGCCGATCGGATACCAGACGAACCTCATGGTTTACGGGCCCGGCGGCTACACGTTCACTGACTACGTTCGGGTCGGCGGGCCGCTGCAGGCACTCCTGTCGGTCGTCGCGACGGCGACGATCGTCCTCTACTTTGGAGTGTGAAGACAGCGGCGACAGCGAACCCAGCCACTGCCCCGGGATTTATGCGGGCCCGCTGGGTACTCCCGGTGATGACCGACGGATCGGACGAGGGCCCCCCTCTTGGAATCGAAGACATCGAGGACGCACTCGAACAGTTGTTTCGTGACGGTCGGACGAACGCCATCGTCGCCTGGGTGATGGTCGGGGTGCTGGCGCTGGTGTTCGGCGAGAGCGCCCTGGAAGTCGACTATCGCTGGATCGCCCTCGTCGGGGTCGTCGGGGTCGTGGTGCTGATCCCGCCAGCGTCCTATCGCGACTGGCGTGTGATGTTGCCCTGGGAACTGCTCCTCATCGCGCTCTTTCCGATCCTCGTTCGGGGGCTGGTGGGTGGCACCGTCGGGACGTTCGCGACGTACTTCGCGCTCGCGGGCCTGGCGCTGCTCGTCATCGTCGAGTTGCACATGTTTACGACGCTCAGCGTCACGCACTGGTTTGCGGTCGTGCTGGTCGTGTTGACGACGCTGGCTGCGGTCGCCGCCTGGTCGGTGTTTCGCTGGAACGCCGATCGCTACCTCGGGACCGCGTTTCTGTCGGACAACGAAGCACTCATGATCGAGTGGGTATGGGTGACGCTCGCAGGCTTTTCGGCTGGTATCCTCTTCGACGGGTACTTCAGACGACGCGACCGCCGGCTCCGCCGGGCGATCAGGCGGGTGGTCCGTCGATGACGCTGTTGCCCCGACCGTCTCCGAAGAACCAGCAGCGGCTCACGCGACTGATGCAACTCGCGCTGGTGGCGATGGTCGCCTATGGACTCGTGGCCGACCAGCCCAAGTCGATCACCAACGGGACGATCGCACTGCTGGTAACCTTTCTTCCGGCGATGCTCGAACGCAACTACGAACTCCCGATAGACCCCTGGCTGGCCCTCTGGATCACGGCCGCCGTGTTCTTCCACACGCTTGGCTCCTCGGGGCTGTACTCCCAGATCGGCTGGTGGGATCACCTCACGCACGCGATGTCGGCGTCGCTGGTGGCGGGCGTCGGCTACACGGTCGCACGGGCGATCGACCTCCACGACGACCGGATCACGATCCCGGCCCGGTTCGCGTTCGTCTACATCTTCGTCGTCGTCCTCGCGTTCGGCGTGATCTGGGAACTGTTCGAGTTCGCGCTTGACGTGCTCGCGGACGCTACAGGTGCGACGATGCCCCTGGCCCAGCGCGGACTGGACGATACGGTTCGGGACCTCATGTTCAACTCACTGGGCGCGCTGCTGGTCGCGCTGTTCGGACAGGCCCATCTCACCGGGTTCGCCGACGTCGTCAGAGAACAGTTGCTCGAAGGCGACTGATCTACTCGGCACCCAGCCCGGACATTGGTGAGGAGCCGGCCGTGATCGCCCCCGCAGCGAGCAGCGACGCCGAGAGGACGATGTAATCTGCATTCGGGTGGAGCCCAGCGACGCTAGCGCCGGCGTCCACGATGAACACCGTCACGAAGAAACTCAGGATTGCGAACACCAGCATGACCAGTGCCGCGATGATACTACCGACCAGTGCACCGAACGAATCGAGTACGCTCATCTGTATGAACCTCGACAATACCAGCGGCCGGAGCCCGTAAAAATCCCCGGCCAACGCGATCAATCGACAGCAAGCCGACTCATAGTGAGTATTGTAGCGATTTCCCGGTACAACCGCCCGCGTTCGGGCGGTCGATTTGGAACAGATCTACAATAATCACTATCAGGTATCGATCTCGACTTCGACCGGGCTCTCGGTCACTTCGGTCTCCTCCTCGCCGTCACCGAACAGTCGCCGGACGATCACCGTCACGGCGACCGACAGGAACAGACTCCCAATGACGAGTTTCGCGACGCTGGGGCTACTCTCGCTCGGTTCCACGGGCTCCTCGTCACTATCCCCGACGGTTTCGTTGGTTCCAAAGCGAGCGTCGTCCAGGTGGATTTCGAACAGCGTGATCTTGCTGACCATACCGTAGCTACACTCGTCTCGGTGAAGACAGTTCCGTCGCGATGGCATCGGGTGTGACACTCGGTGAATGGCGAGCGTGACGGTCCGCTGTTCCCGTGCAGACCGCTGATTTCCTGATTCGGGATAGAAATCCACTTACAAGAGGGAACGAAACACCGTTTTCAATGAGTGTCCTGGAGGGAGCCTCGTGCGCGTCGTGATTGTCGGGGCTGGCGAAGTCGGATCGAACGTCGCCGCCAGCCTGGCCGACAGCCACGAGGTCGTGGTGATCGACCTCGATAGCGACCGCGTCGAGGCACTGACCTATTCGCTGGATGTCCTCCCCGTCGAAGGCGACGGCTCGTCTCTGAAGACACTTCACGAGGCCGGCGTCGAGGAGGCCGACATGGTGATCGCCTGTACCGACGACGACGAGACCAACATCGTCACCTGCGGAACGGTCCAGACGGTCTCGGATGCGTTCACCATCGCGCGGGTTCGGTCGACGAAATTCCTGGATACCTGGGAGCACTCCGAGGGTGCACTCGGCGTCGATCTCATGATCGGGACGAATCTGCTGGCCGCAGAGAGCATCGTCCGAGTGATCGGCCTGCCAGCCGCCGAGGACGTCGATCGCTTCGGTGATGGCCTCGTCCAGATGGCCGAGTTTCCCATCGACGCCGACAGCCCGGTCACTGGCAAGTCCGTCGCCGAAGCCGACACGTTCGACTCGCTGACGTTCGCAGCGATCATCCGTGACGACGAGATCGTCATTCCCGACGGGGAGACGTGCCTGCTCGACGGTGACGACCTGGTCGTGATCGGCTCACCGGAGAGTGTGAGCAGCTTCGCGACGACGATCGCACCGGGCGTCGACGGTGTCAACGACGTCATGATCTTCGGCGGAAGTGACATCGGTTCGGAGACAGCCTTCCTACTCGGCGAAAAAGGACTGACACCGCGACTCATCGAGCCGGACCCCGAACGTGCACGCAAGCTGGCGGAGTCACTCCCAGAGACGACAGTTCTCGAAAACGACCCGACGGACCAGGAGTTTCTCGAACGTGAACACATCGCCGATGTCGACGTTGCCATCGCAAGCCTGGGGATCGACGAGCAGAACCTGTTGACGGCACTCCTGGCCAGGCGTCTGGGAGCTGATCGTGTGATCGCCATCGTCGAAGACGGCGACTACACGGATCTATTCGAGGCCGTCGGGGTCGACGTCGCTGTCAACCCCCGGCAGGCGATCGCCGAAGAGATTACCAGATTCACGCGTGAAAAGCAAGCCGAGAACGTCGCAATCATCGAAGACGACCGTGCCGAAGTACTGGAGATCGAAGTCGCTGCCGACAGCACACTGGTCGATCGACCGATCCGCGATTCGATCAAGGACCTCCCGGACGGCGTCGTGATCGGTGCGATCACACGGGACGGGCGCTTCGTCGTCCCGCGTGGTGATACTGTGATTCAGGCCGACGATCACATCGTCGTCTTCGCCGCGGCCGAAATCGTCGAAGAAACCATGCAACGGATCTGATATGGTCGGATTTACTTCCACGTACGATCTGTCTCTCAAGGTCGACTGGCAGGCGTCGGTGAGTCTGGTTGGCACCGTCCTGAAGTACCTGACCGTCCCGATGATGCTGCCGCTGGTGACGGGGTTGTACTACGGCGAAGGGATCATCCCGTTCGTCGCGACGATGGCAATCCTTCTGGGAGTCGGATTCGGGCTCGAACGACTCGACCCGGATCCGGATCTCGGTGCTCGCGAGGGGTTTTTGATGGTCGCACTCACCTGGCTCGCGGTCGCGATGGCCGGGACGTTGCCGTATCTCATCGCCGGCACCGGGACGATTGCAGATCCTGTCAATGCACTCTTCGAATCGATGTCAGGATTCACGACGACGGGGGCGACGCTGCTCGGTAAGATTAGTGTCGAAAGACACGACCACTCGATTCTACTGTGGCGACAACTCACCCAGTGGCTCGGCGGGATGGGGATCGTCGTTCTGGCAGTGGCGATTCTCCCCAAACTCTCGGTCGGTGGCGCACAACTGATGGACGCCGAAGCGCCCGGCCCCGGAATCGAGAAGCTCACGCCCCGGATCCGAACGACTGCGCGCGTGCTGTGGCTGGCGTATCTCGGCTTCACCGTCCTGGAGTTTCTGCTCCTCTATGGCCTGTATCTGGCCGGATTCGCCGACAACATGCACTTCTACAACGCGATCTCCCACCCGCTGACGACCATGCCGACCGGTGGATTCTCGCCCGAAGCGCGATCGATCGAGGCGTTCAGCGCTGCGGTCCAGTGGGTAATCATCCCCTTCATGGTCGCTGCGGGGACGAACTTCGCACTGTTCTGGAAAGCACTGCGTGGGGATTTCCGCGTGTTCGGCCGCGACCCCGAATTCCGGTTTTATGCGGGTATCATGGGCGTGCTGACGGCCATCCTGGCCGGGCTGCTGTTTTCCGGTGTCGGGACGATCGATCCGACCAGCGTTGCTGAACCGGTGATCGGCGAGTACGAGGACTCGATCCGTCACGCCGCGTTTCAGATTGTCTCGATCGTGACGACGACGGGATACGCAAGTATCGACTTCGAGTTCTGGGGTGCACCCGGAAAGTACCTCCTGCTCTTTGGGATGTTCATCGGCGGCTCGGCCGGGTCGACTGGCGGGGCAATCAAAATCGTCCGATGGCTGGTCATCCTCAAGTCGATCAAACGCGAGCTGTTTTCGACCGTCCATCCCGAGGCCGTCAAGCCAGTTCGGCTGGGCGGACGTGCGCTCGACGAGCGCGCCTTGCGCGGGATCTACGCGTTCACGCTGCTGTACGTCATCATCTTTTTCGTCGGCGTCGCGCTGGTCGTGACAGACGCCTGGATGGTCGGCTACGACGAACTGGCGCTGTTCGACGCGGTCAGCGCCGTCGCCGCCACCCTCGGCAATGTCGGGCCGGGATTCGGTGAGGTCGGTCCGATGGGGAGCTATCTGTACTTCTCGGACTTCTCGAAGCTCCTGATGGTGTTTCTGATGTGGATCGGGCGGCTGGAGATCCTGCCGGTGTTCGTGTTGTTGACGCGGGCGTACTGGCGGTCGTAGCGGCAGAACGGCCGCGTCCGTACTGGCGGTCCTGACCGAGCGAAGCGAGGTGGACCTCGGGAGACGACCGTCGGGAGTCTCCCGGTGGTCGTAGCGGCAGAACGGCCGCGTCCGTACTGGCGGTCCTGACCGAGCGGAGCGAGGTGGACCTCGGGAGACGACCTCGGGAGTCTCTCGGTGGTCGTAGCGGCATTACAGCCGCGGGCGTACTGGCGGTCCTGCCGGTGACCATCGTAACGCACTGGGAACACTCCAAGGGACTATTTAGGACCGGCCGTAAGAGGCGCTTATGACAACCGGCGTAGTGCTGTTGAACTTCGGTGAACCGCCGACGGCCGACCGAGACATCGTCGAAGACTATCTCCAGCGGATCTTCTACTCGAACATGGACATCGAGGAGGATCCGGATCTGACGCCCGGCGCTGCCCAGAAACGGGCAAAGAAGTTGGCCAGGCGCCGCGCCCCGGGGCTCATCGAGGAGTACGAGGAGATCGGCGGCGGTTCGCCACTCAACGAGCAGGCGCAAGCCCAGGCCGATGCTCTGGAAGCCGAACTCCGGAATCGCGGCTACGACATCCAGACCTACAGTGGGATGCTCTACACCGAGCCATTCACCCACGAAGCAGCCGAGGCCGCCGTCGAGGACGACGTCGACGAAGTGCTGGGTCTGCCGGTGTATCCCCTCTGTGGCCCCTCGACGACGAACCTCTCACTCGACGAGCTCGGGGAGGGCCTCGACGAGGCCGGCTTCGACGGCGAGTTCCACGAGGTTAGCGGCTGGCATCGCCACCCTACGTACAACCGGCTGCGCGCCGACAACATCCGTCGATACTCGGAGGCGGAGGGTGTCGACCTCCAGGACGAGGGCACCGAACTGTTCTTCTCCGCGCACGGGACGCCGAAATACTACCTGAACGAGGGGAGCCGTTACGACCGTTACGTCGACGAGTGGTGTGCCGGCATGGCCGGCATGCTCGGTCTCGACAGCTACACCCTGGGCTTCCAGAACCACGACAACCGCAGCGAGGTCGCCTGGACCGACCCCGACATCGAGGACGCCATCGAAGACATCGACGCCGAGCGTATCGTCGTCGAACCCGTCTCGTTCATGCACGAACAGAGCGAGACGCTCTCGGAACTCGACATCGAACTCCGCGAAGAAGCCGAGGAGGAAGGGCTGAACTTCTATCGCGTTCCCATCCCGCACGACGACGACCGCTTCCCGTCGGTGCTGGCCGACCTCGCAGAGCCATTCCTCGCGGACTTCGACCCCGGCTACTATCAGTTCCGCCAGTGTGAATGTCGGGACAAGCCGGGGACGATGTGTCTGAACGCGCCTGCACCGGACTGGGAGTGAAAAAGGGTCGTCTGGGGCGGATCTACAGCTGCTCGATCACGGCCGCGGTGAATTCCTCGGTACTGGCGTCGCCGCCCAGATCGGCGGTGTGTGGCCCCTCAGCAAGCACCGTCACGACGGCTTCAGTGACCTGCGTCGCTTCGTCGTCGTAGTCCAGATGATCGAGCAGCATGGCCGCAGAGAGGATCATCGCGCTCGGATTGGCGATACCCTGGCCCGCGATGTCCGGCGCGGAGCCGTGGACTGGCTCGAACAGCGCGTTGTCGTCGCCGACGTTCGCACTCGGGAGCAGGCCGAGGCCGCCGACGAGCCCCGCAGCGAGGTCCGAGAGCACGTCGCCAGCGAGGTTCGGGCAGATGATGACCTCGTAGTCCTCGGGGTTCATCACGAGCTTCATCGCCAGCGCGTCCATCAGTTCAGTCTCGTAGTCGACACCGCGCTCGTCGCCGACCTGCTGGGCGGTTTCGAGGAACAGGCCGTCGGTCTTGCGCATGACGTTGGCCTTGTGGGCGATGGTGACGTTCTCGTAGCCGTGTTCTGCGGCGTAGTCGAAGCCGTACTCGGCAATCTTG
>Ga0207771_100603_pt1 | contig 19787 bp, 20 predicted proteins | sample A23M2SouthBayCA_2_FD_187731 | JGI IMG/M metagenome (GOLD analysis project Ga0207771, IMG submission 187731) | Aerobic enrichment media microbial communities from Eden Landing Ponds, California, USA - A23 M2 (2) (SPAdes) | ecosystem: Environmental > Aquatic > Marine > Unclassified | place...
GTTCGGTTCGGACCGACGCCACGACGACGTAACACGTTCGGTTCGGACCGACGCCACGACGACGTAACACGTTCGGTTCGGACCGACGCCACGACGACGTGAACGCCCGTCCATTCGGCGTGTTCTGACTGCGCTACCGTAGACTATTACATCGCCGAGGCTGAACGCTCTCCAATGGGACTTCTCGTCACGGTCGCCACGCTCGTCGTCGCCGCCCTGGCGAGTCTGTTCATGGCGTGGGCGATCGGCGCTGGTTCCTCGGGCTCGACCCCCTTTGCGCCCGCCGTCGGTGCCAACGCTCTCTCGGTGATGCGGGCGGCGTTCGTCGTCGGGTTGCTCGGCCTGGCCGGCGCTGTCCTGCAGGGTGCAAACGTCTCCGAGACGGTTGGTTCCGGGCTCGTTCTGTTCCCCGACGGCGGCGGATTGACCCCGGCCGCCTCGATCCTGCTGCTCCTCATCGCTGGCGGGCTGGTCGCCGTCGGCGTCTTCACGGGCTATCCGATCGCGACCGCGTTCACCGTGACGGGCGCAGTCGTCGGCGTGGGGCTGGCGTTGGGGGGGCAGCCGGCCTGGGGAACATACCGGGAGATCGTCGCGCTGTGGGTCGCGACGCCGTTCCTGGGTGGCGGGATCGCCTACGTCACCGCCCGGTGGATCCAGAGCGGGATCGGCGGCGAGAACCGGATCGTGGCCGCACTGGCGGCGCTGGTCGGCGTCATCCTCGCGAACGTCGAGTTCAGCGTCCTCGGCGGAGTCGGCGAGGGTGCGTCGATCGCGGTTGCGGTCTCGCGTGCGCTGGGTGAGCCGCCGTTCGGCCTCGTGGTGGTGACGGTGGCTGTGGCCGTTCTGGCTGCCGGCGCACTCTATCGGTCCCTCCGGATCGACCGGGCGGCCGCCCAGCGGCAGTTCCTGCTCGTCCTCGGCGGGTTGGTCGCCTTCTCGGCGGGCGGGAGCCAGGTCGGCCTCGCCGTGGGGCCGGTGTTGCCGGTCGTCGACCCGTACGACGTCCCGCTACTCGCGGTGCTGTTCGGGGGCGGGGTCGGGCTGCTCGCGGGCTCGTGGACCGGCGCGCCGCGGATGATCAAGGCGCTCAGCCAGGACTACTCCTCGCTGTCCCCGCGGCGGTCGATCGCCGCGCTGATCCCCGCGTTCGCGATCGCCCAGACGGCCGTCTTCTTCGGGATTCCGGTCTCGTTCAACGAGATCATGGTGAGTGCGATCGTCGGCAGCGGCTTTGCCGCCGGCGATGCCGGCATCAGTCGGGCGAAAATGGGGTACACCGTCCTGGCGTGGGTCGGCTCGCTCGCGCTTGCGCTGGCCGCCGGCTATGTGGGCTATACGCTGCTCGCGATGGTGTGACCACAGCGAAGTCGGTCGTCGTTACTCAGTCTCCGGCCTCGTCGTCGGCAGTCGCGGTGTCATCCTCGCCGTCTGTCGGTTCGAGTGCGTCCGTCTCTTCCAGACGCGAGATGCGGGCCTTCATGATCCGGGTGTTCTCGACCTGTTCGACGCGGATCCGGACGCCCTCGTACTCGATGGATTCGCCCTCCTCGACGAGCCGGCCGGCGCGGTTGAAGATGAACCCGGCGATGGTCTCGAACTCCTCGCCCTCCGGGAGGTCGATGTCCAGCGCTTCGTTGACCTCCTCGATGTTGACCTCGCCTTTGACAGTCACGGTGTCGTCGTCGATGTACTCGATGGGAACCTCTTCCTCTCCTTCGAGGATCTCGCCGACGATCTCCTCGGTGAGGTCTTCCATCGTCACGAGTCCTTCGGTGGTCCCGAACTCGTCGATGACGATCACCATGTGGAGGCGTTCGTTCCGCATCTCCGTGAGCAACTCGTCGACGTTCTTGCTCTCGGGGACGTGCAACGTCGGTTGGATGAGGTCCTCGAGTTCGACGTCGTCCGACCCGCCGTACTGAGCGTCACGGACCAGCTCACGGATGTTGACGATCCCGATGACGTTGTCGAGGCTCCCCTCGTACACCGGGAGTCGCGTGTGGCCGCTGTGAACACACTGCGCGATCCCCTCCTCGATCGTTGCGTCGGCCGAGATCGCGTCCATGTCCAGCCGTGGGGTCATGACCTCCTTGGCGATCGTCCGGTTGAACCGGAGGGTCCGATGGAGCATCTCGCGCTCCTCCTCGTCTAAGACACCCTCGCGTTCGCCGGTCTGGATCATCTCCCGGATCTCCGACCGGGAGAGATACGACGACTCGATGGCGGGGCCGCCGCCGGTGAGCTGATTGACGAACTGGGTCACGTAGTGGAACAGGGTGATCAGCGGCCACAGCAACTTCCCGACGATCTGCAGCAGCGGCGCGACGCGGCGGGCGTGCAACTCGGTGTTCTCGACGGCATAGGATTTGGGTGCGGTCTCACCGAATATCAGCACCAGTGACGTGATTCCGAACGACGAGACGAGCACCGCCGTCCCTGCGTCGAAGTAGAAGCCGACGAGCGTCGTCGAGATTGAGGACATCGTGATGTTGACCATGTTGTTCCCGACGAGGATCGTCACGAGCAACCGGTGAGGGTCCTCCTTGAGCGATTTGATCGCTTTCGCCCCACGGAGCCCCTGTTCGACCATCGGATCGATGCGGTGGGCCGGCAGGGAGAACATCGCGATCTCCGAGGACGAAAAGAATCCGGATCCCATGATGAGAAACAGGATCATGAGGACGCCGATCATCGTGACACCGGTCTTCGATAGTTCGATGCCGATGATCGGCACGGTGTACAGTTGTATACCGGCCTCTGTCACAGCTGCAAGCACAGATATCCCCATCAACACACCTTGGTGCCTGCCGGGAAATTAACCCTTTGGTGACTCACCGGAAGGGCTCGGATACACAGAGAGTGCTACTGCCGACAGACTTAGTCGGCCCCGTTCCCAACGGCGGGTCATGTCAGCTATCGCTCAGTCGATCATACACTCCTCACCGGGCGTGCTCGGAAACGCGATCGGGTCGCACTGATATGGCACCCAACGAGACCCTCACAGCGGCGGCCGAGGTCGTCGAGGACGGTGGGCTGGTCGTCTACCCGACCGAGACGGTCTACGGGCTCGGCGCGGACGCCCTCGACTCGGACGCCATCGAATCGGTCTTCGACGCCAAGCGACGCGATCGTGACAATCCGCTCTCGCTTGCGGTTCCGACTGTCGAGGCCGCACTCGACTACGTCAGCCCCTCGGCGAGCGAAGCGCGGTTCATGCGGAAATTTCTGCCCGGCCCGGTGACGGTCGTCGTCGAGGGACGTGATCGTGTTCCGGACGCTCTCACGGGTGGCCGCGAACGGGTCGGCGTCCGCGTCCCGGACCACGACCTCGCCCGCGAACTCCTCGAACGCAGCGGCCCGCTGACGGCGACCAGCGCGAACGTCAGCGGCCGACCGAGCGTCACCCGTCTCTCGGACCTGGACCCGGCGATCCTGACGGCTGCCGGCGCGATCCTCGACGGTGGCGAGACGCCCGGGACGGCGAGTACCGTCGTCGACGTGGGGCGCGGGATCGTTCACCGCCGCGGCGCGACCGCCGACGCGGTCGAGGACTGGCTGGCGACCCGTTCAGAGTAGCGACCGCAGCGACCGCGTCCGGACGCCACACTCCTCGCGGTACTCGCAGGGTTCGCACTTGTTTCGGTTGGTCACTCGTGGCGGCGGCCCGTCGATGGATTCGACCGTTCTGAGCGCCGATCGATAGGTCGCCCGCCGGTGGGCCGACAGCGGGACGCGCCGGATAATACCATGGGCGGGATATTCTGCGAACGCGACGGGCACCTGTTGGCCCCGCTCGTAGGCGAGCGCCAGCGCGGCAGCCACGAGCCGCACCGATTGGGGTTCCCAGACCCCGTTTTCCGGCGGTGCGCCGGTGAACACGAGCGACGGCGCGAGTGGCTCCTCCAGGAGCTTGTGGGCGATCCCACGGCAGTCCCGCCCCTCCAGGAACGCGTTTCGGTCTGTCGGCTCGACGAGACGCTCCCAGGCGTCGAGGCCCGCTTTCTCCCGGCTCAGCCGCGAGCGAAATCGGGTCGGCGTGACGGCGATCGGCTCCGCCGTGAGGTCGCCGTCCAGTAGTCGGGGATACGCGAACGCGAGGTCACGTTTGGCCTCGACCGCCGGCGGAACCTCGACGTCGCTCGAATCTCGCCGCCGGTAGTAGTACTTGCGCGGACAGTAGGCTGCGGTCGCCAACTCGCGGAACGTGGGCACACCCACCGCTGGCTGCGGAATCCTATATAAACGCGCGCTGCCGGTCATGCCGCGATGCTTTCAAAAGGAGACGTCAGTCTCGATGTCCGCGGCGGCCTCCTCGAGGCCGTCTTCGGTGACGTCCTGAATCAGCGGCTCGGCCAGGTCGGCGTCGGGGATCACGTCCCGGTAGGCGCTCGGGAAGCGGTGGCTCACGCTTCTGGCTTCGTCCCGGGCGTCGGCGACCGCCCGATACTGCGCGACGGTTTCGGGTTCGATCTCGAACTCGTCGGCGACTTCCTCGTCGTCCTCACTCTCCCGCAGGTGGCGGCGAAATTCGTCCCATGGGACGGGTGTGTCGGTGTCCGACTCGCGGAAGAGATGCAACTCGAGCCTGGCGGCGACGGTCGTCTCCTCGTTGACGTCGAGGGCGGCGGCGAGGTCGGCGTCACCCTTCCCGCGATAGAAACTGCGGATCAACCTGACGCGCTGGTCGTCCGCAAGGTCTGTCTCGAAGGGAAACTCCTGGCGTAGCCCGTCGACGACCTCCCGGAGTCGCCGATCGACGGCTTCGTCGTCGATCTCCGAGAGCGTTCCCCGCCCCTCGTCCTGGCGTTCCGTGACGGTGTCCGTCCCGGCCACCTCCTCGAAGAGTTCGCGGAGTTCGTCGGTCTTCTCGTCCATTCGGACCGGAAAATTGGGCGTCCCGACCAATGTAGGTGTCGGTCAGCGTGACGGCGATCCGCCGCCGACCCCATGTCGGCGGCTCACAGGGCGTCGGCGATCGTCGACGCGACGCTCACGTCGCTGATGACGCGCTCGAGCGTGTCGGTGCCGTAGATCGACTCGGCACCGACGCGGGCGATCTTGCTGAGTGCGCCGGTCGCGAACACCGGATGGACGCACGTGGCGAAGATCCGCTCGGCGTCGCCGTCGGCGACCACGGCGACCGAACCGGACATTGTCGATCCAGTGCCGACGATGTCGTCGACGACGACGACGTCGCGCCCGGCGATCGTCTCCTCGGTCGGTGCCGGTCGTTCGCCGTCGGTCGCGTCGATCAGGTGGTCGCTGTCCCCGGCTCCGTAGGCGTCCCGGACGCTCTCGGCCAGCGGGGCAGCCGCGGCGTCTGTCGATACAAACAGGGGGTCGGTGAGGTCTGCCGGTAGCGGATCGGCCAGCCGTGGCGCGCCGTCGATCACCGTCGTCGGCACGTCGAAGAACGATTCGACGGTTTTCTCGTGGGGGGTGACAGTCAGGACCCGATCGGTTCCCGTCGAGATCGCACGTGCAGCGGCGCGCGTCGAGATGATATCGCCGGGTTCGAACGTCTGGTCCTGGCGTGCATAGCCCATGTACGGCAGGACCGTGACGACCTCGTCGGCCCCAGCCTGGCGGGCGGCGTCCTGCAACTGAAGCAGTTCGATGTGCGCGTCACTCGAGACCGTCGAGGCGACGATGATCGCCCGCTCGTCGATCGGTTCGGTGACGGTGACGTGCAGCTCGTCGTCGGGAAACCGCTTGGTGGTGGTCGCGCCGAGCGATTCGCCGAGTGCCGTCGCCAGTCTCGCAGCGAGGGTCTGTGAGGCCGACCCGCTGAGGATCATATATATGCCCTGGCGACGGGACCTAAACCCGTTTTCGATCTTTCCGGGGCCCTCACCAGTCGGCGACGGCGAGCCCGGAGACGGCTTCGAGTCCGAGCGAACGGGTTCGCCAGCCGGTCGCGCCATCCTTGGCCGCTGCTGGATCGACCAGTATCGTCCCCGCCTCGGTGACCGCGACGATCCCGCCGGCGTAGCCGACGTCGACGATCCGCTCGCCGATCGGCGATTCCCGGCGCGTCCACTCTCCCTCGCCCCCGTACTCGTAGAGCCCGTTCGTCCCGACTGCGTGGGCACGCTCCCCGTCGCTCGCGACCGCCTGGAGGTCCGCGGATCGCTCGGTCGTCCATTCGCCGTCGGCATATCGGTGCACTCCGTCGGCGTTCACGACCAGGACAGTCTCGCCCGCTGTGACGTCTCGGGCCGTCCCGAGTCCGGCGTGTTCGAGCCCGTCGTTACCGACACGATAGACGCCGTCGCCGGCAGCCAGCCACCCGGCGTCGATGGCGTGAGCGTCCGTGACGTTGCCGAGCCGTTGCCACTCGTCCGCTCCCTTGTCGAATCGGGCAACGGTGCCGTCCGGACCGGTCGCGATCGGATCATCGTCGATGCCGACCGCGACAGCCCGGCCGAATTCGGTCGCCTCGAAGGATTCGCCGCCGTCTTTGCTCCGATACACGTCCTCGTCAGTTGCGATCAGTACCGATCCGTCGCCGGTCGCGACGTCCCGGACTGCCCCGCGCCGGAGGAGCCTGAACCGGCCGACGCGGTCGTCGGAGACGGCCACGAGCGTCAGGCCCAGCGGCGAGCCCACGTAGACGTCGGTCTTGCCCCGGCGGTCGGCGTAGATCCGGTCTTCTGCCATCTCGCCCATGTCGGAGAGTCCGATCGGCGGCGTCAAACGTGTATCGACTGCGGGGCGAGACCAGCCACTGTCGAGGCCTCACTCACCAGAAGACGAGGTTCTCCGCGTCGGCGGGCTTTCCGACCACGTCCAGGACGCGTGTGTCGAAGAAGTCCCGCGTATTGGCCGCCCGGACGAGCAGGGCGGTGTCCGCGCCGCTGCCGGTCCCGGCGATCGAGAGCACGCGCGAGCCGCTGTCGAGCAACCCGGCGTCACACGCCATCAGCGGACACTCCACGGCGACTTTCGTGCCCTGGCCGAACAGCCGGAGGACGTCAGCGATCACCTCCTGGGTCGCGTAGCCGTTGCGCTCGGCGATCGCCGCGCCGACGTTGCTGAACGCCATCGGCCCGACGAAGACCTCGCCGCCGGCCGCCTCGATCGCTTCGACATGCTCGGCCTCGAGTTCCTGTTCGTTCTCCTCGTCGAAGCCATACGAGTGACCGACGACGACGAGGTCCTCGCCGAAGCGTTCGGCTGCTGCCGCGCCCGTCTCGCCGGACGTCGAGGCCACGCAGATCGCGTCGACGTCGTGATCGTCGGCGTAGGTCGCTGCCCTGTCGAGTAATTCTCCCGTGTCCATGTCGTCCGTGCGGATCATCGTCCAGAACTTCGCGGGGCTGTCCGGAGTGAGTTTCGGCTGTTCTCCACCCGTGGGACTGACTTTCGCTTCGAGTGGATCCACTGGAACCGCTCCTTCTATTGCACTCGGCAAACCGCAGTCACTGAGTCAGTTCGAGTGGTCCCGGAAGCGTGGCCCTTGGGCGGGGTCTGGCGCTGCTATCGAGGGGTTCTGTGAGTGTGTGACACGGTACCTGTATACGTTCGACCTGAAGCGAGGGGGTTCCGTCTGCGCGCCTCGCTGACGCACGTCAGACGCATGGCTGACGGCGGGACGGCCCCCGAGCGTCGCTGTGAGCCGAAAGGTTGAGGCTGGTGGTGGCCGACGGACGTTCCACGATGGGGCGACGCGATCGACTCCGTCGCGTGCTCCGGGCGTTCCCGGCCAGCCTCGCCCGGGTCGGGCTGGTCAAGCGCCGCCAGGCCACGGAGGCGGTCGACCTGGCTGCGCCGGTGATGGTCACTGGCGCGTTGCGCGTGCTGTTGCGGATGGCCGACTTCCTGATGGTCGGCATCGCGCTCGGCGACGCTGCCATCGCCGGTCTGGAGTTCGGCTTCCAGTACTTCTTCATCGGCTTCGGGCTCTCGCTGGCGGTCACGAGTGGGACGATCAGTGTCGTCTCCCGATTGAAGGGGGCCGACCGTCACGCACGCGCCGACCTGGCGGTCAAACAGTCGCTGTGGCTGGCCCTGGCGATCTCGCTCCCGCTGACCGCCGTCGCGTGGGTGTTCGCCGAGCCACTGGTCGGTCTCCTGACGGGGGACCCGGTGGCGATAGACCTCGGGGGGACGTACCTCCGGCTGGTGATGCTCTCGCTCCCGTTCCGGTTTTTCAGCATGGTCGCTTCCCGGGCACTGGCCGGCGGCGCTGATACCGAGACGCCGATGTACGTCCGGCTACTCACGCTGCCGACCAACGTCGCGCTCAACGCCGTCCTGATATTCGGGCTCGGTCCCGCGCCGCGGCTGGGTATCGCCGGTGCGGCCCTCGGGACGGTGATCGCCAACGCCGTCGCGGCGGTGGTCTTCTTCGCGCTGCTGGCCTCCGGCCGGTTCACCGTCGCGATCCGACCCGGGGGTCGCCAGGTCGATCTCGGACTCGTCGCCGAGATCGTCCGCGTCGCCACGCCGCTGGCCGGAATGCGCCTCCTTCAGACGCTCGGTCGGTTCCCCTTCCTGTTCGTCCTGGGCGTGCTCGGGACGCCGGTCGTCGCCGCCTACGCGATCGGCCGGCGGGTGATCATGCTGGCACTGATGCCCGCCTGGGGCTACGCAACGGCGGCGAGTACGCTCGTCGGACAGGCCATCGGCCGCGGTGACGACCGCGAGGCGACGGGCTACGGCTGGCAGACGCTCCGGGTCGCCCTCGCAACCCAGCTTCCGGTGGCGGCAGTCCTCGTGATCGCCGCCCGTCCGATCGCGGTGGCCTTCGGCACCGAATACGTCGATCTGACGGTCACCTTCATCCGCGTCTTCGGGCTTTCGGTCGCCGGGTTCTCGGTCTCCCGGACGATGCGAGGCAGTCTGCGTGGGGCGGGCGATACGCGTTGGCCGCTCTATGGGACCACACTCGGGACCTATGCCGTTCGACTCCCGATCGCCGCCCTGGCACTCCCGACAGGCTATGCGATCACCGTCCCCGGATTCTCGTTCCCACTCGGCCTGGGGCTCGGACTCCCTGCCGTGTTCGTTGCCATCGTCGCCGACTTCTACGTCCGGGCCGCCGTCAACACCGGGCGCTTCGCCAGCGGTGCCTGGCAGGCAGTCGCCCGTCGATCGGGCGTCGGTGTCGGCGACGATTGATCGCACCACGCCTATTTTATGGGTTCCTGTCGTAGCGACTCCCATGAGCACTGCAACGAAGATCGTTCTCGGGACGGTCGCCCTGTCGGCCTTGGCCGCACTCGCACTTATCGTGAACACGGCGCTCGCTGGCTGACGTCCCGGACTGCCTATTTTTACGCTTAGGGGTTTTGAGTCACCTCCGTCGAACATGGTTCGAACGGACCCGTACACGCCATCGACCTATCGGCTCGAATGCCAGTCGTGTCTCACCGTTCTCAGTGCCGAGGGCCGCCTCGGTCACTGTCCGGAATGTGGCGGACGGCTGCGAAACCTGGCGGTCCCGCGCGAGTGAGGCGACCACCGAAGATTCTCGCACATCTCCGGGATAGGCCCGATGAACGGTCAGTAAACCCGGAGATCGTACGATATTCGTTTCACTATCTACTGTCGAATTTCGCACCAGCGGAAAGATTTATATTGTGCTGGGTGTGAACATGGTGCATACAGAGGTGAGCCACCTACACACGAACTATCCCGGATCGCTGGATCGTGCGGACGGCTTGCCAGGTTTGTCCCGCGGTTCGGCGTCCAGAGAGTGGACGTCCCGATCATCGATCACCGACAGAACTACTGCCTGAACGTCAAAACCAGCGGCCTGTCCCGTCACGCTGGAGCGGGCTGACGCTGTTCTTCGAGCAGCGTCCCCCATCTCCCAGCCTATCTATCGTCCGTCGAGATGCTGCCGCTACCTCTCCACTTGTCGAGAACACTGCGGCCTTCGTGCGTCGCTTGCAGCGAGGGGAGCGTTTTTAGGTGTGGTGGCACATCACACAGATATGGAATTCGTCATCGTGGGGTTCGGTCGCGTGGGGATGCGGACAGCCCGCGTGCTGACAGAGGAGGGTCACGACGTGACGATCGTCGAGATCGACGCGCCAACGGCCGAGCGAGCGCGCGAGGAGGGCTTCGAGACTGTCCTCGGTGATTGCAACGACGAGGACGTCCTGGAGGCCGCCGGCATCGCCACTGCCGACGCCGTCGCGGGGTTGACCGGCGATCTCAACGCCAACTTCTCGGCGTGTATGATCGGCAAGCACCACGGCGCGCGGACGGTGTTGCGCATCGGCGAGGACTACCGCCAGGAACTCTACGAGAAGTACGCGAGCGACGTCGACGAGGTGATCTACCCGGAGCGACTCGGCGCGGCCGGGGCGAAGACGGCGATGCTCGGCGGTGACTTCAACGTCCTCGCGGACCTGACCGAAAGCCTCACCGTCGCGTCGATCCGGATTCCCGACGGATCGCCCGTGGTCGGCACGCGCGTGGTCACGCTCGATCTGCCCGGCGACGCACAGGTATACGCCCACGGTCGCGACGACGAGCCGATGTCGATCCCGCTCCCGCGAACCACCATCCAGGCCGGGGACCGGATCGCGATCACCGCCCCGCCGGGGGCTATCGGCGACGTCCGTGCCAGTCTGGACGCCGAGGAGTCGGCTGCCTGAGAACTCGGCTGTCGAGTGAACGGGTGGGCTTTTGCCTCACTGTCGCTGTACTCGCTGTGTGTCGGGCCGAAAATGGGTGCCCGGGCGCGCTGTGGGAGGATGGGAAAGAACGACGCGGCCGTCGGTGCGCGCCCACGAATCGCGTCGTGGTCGCTGTACTTAAAACCGCGTCAGACGACTGCGCGACGGCACGGCAATGGGCGGACGAACTCGTCGATCCCGGGGGGTCACTCCTCGACGTCGAGTTCGAACTGTTCGTGTTCGACGGCGGCGTTGAGCACGACGCTGGTGTTGGATTCGAGGATCTCCGGGTCGGTGAGCAGACTCTTGATCTCGGCGTTCATGTCGTCGGTGTCGGCGAACTTTCCGACGGCGATGATGTCGTAATCGCCGGTCACCTCGTAGACGCTGATCATCTGTTCGTGCTCGCGGAGACTGTCGGTGACGTCCGGGAGCGCACTCCCTTCGACCTTGAGCTGGAGGATCGCCGTGACGTCGTAGCCGATCTTGTCGTAGTCGACCTTCGGCGTATAGCCCTCGATGATCCCTTCCTCCTCCAGTGTCGAGAGGTGATTCGAGACTGTCGTCACCGAGACGTCGAGGTCGTCGGCGAGACTCCGGAGGCTCGCCCGGCCGTCGTCGAGTAGCGCATTGATGAGTTTGCGGTCGAGATTTTCGTACGTCATTGGCCTGAATCAGGCGTCCCTCCCATTAGAATTTTACGAACATCCAATTCCTGGCCGGGAGCGGAAGATTTGCGCAGATCGGCAGGGCTTTTATACCGGGCGCATTCCTCACACGTGACGAGAAAGATGACAAACGAACAGGTCACCGACGGCGGACTCTCCGCCGAGGCACAGGCGGTATTGGAGCAGATCGACGAACAGAACGTCGACTTCCTGCGGTTGCAGTTCACCGACATTCTGGGGACGGTCAAGAACGTCTCGATCACGGCCGACCAGGCCGAGAAGGCCTTCACCGAGGGGATTTACTTCGACGGCTCTTCGATCGACGGGTTCGTCCGGATCCAGGAGTCGGACATGCGGCTGGACCCGGACCCCTCGACGTTCTCGCTACTCCCGTGGCGGACCAGTGAGGACAGTGCTGCGGCACGACTCATCTGTGACGTCATCAACACCTCGACCGGCGAACCGTTCGAGGGTGACCCGCGTGGCATTCTCAAGTCAGCCATCGACCGCGCCAACGAGATGGGCTACGAGGTCAACGTCGCTCCCGAACCCGAGTTCTTCCTCTTCGAGGAGGACGAGGACGGCCGCGCGACCACGAAAACCAACGACGTCGGCGGCTACTTCGACCTCGCGCCGAAAGACCTCGCGAGCGACGTCCGCCGTGACATCATCTTCGGCCTGGAGGACATGGGCTTCGACATCGAGGCCTCCCACCACGAGGTCGCCGAGGGCCAACACGAGATCAACTTCACCTACGACGACGCCCTGTCGACGGCCGACAACGTCGCGACCTTCCGGTCGGTCGTCCGCGCGATCGCGGCCGAACACGACCTCCACGCCACGTTCATGCCCAAACCGATCCCGAAGATCAACGGGTCGGGCATGCACACCCACATCTCGCTGTTCACCGCAGAGGGCGAGAACGCCTTCCACGACGGCGAGGACGAGTTCAACCTGAGCGAGACGGCAAAGCAGTTCCTCGCGGGCATTCTCGAACACGCCCCCGCCATCACCGCCGTGACGAACCCGACCGTCAACAGCTACAAACGCCTGGTCCCGGGCTACGAGGCACCGGTCTACGTCGCGTGGTCGGATCGCAACCGCTCGGCGCTGATCCGCAAGCCCGCCGCCCGTATCCCGGCCGCAAGCCGGATCGAGGCTCGCTTCCCGGACCCGTCTTCGAACCCGTATCTCGCCTTTGCCGTCCTCGTCCACGCCGGACTCGACGGCATCGAGAGCGGACTCGACTGTCCGGATCCCGTTCGGGAGAACATCTACGAGTTCGACGAAGCCAAGCGCGAGGAGTACGGCATCAACACCCTGCCGGAGAACCTCGGTGAGGCCCTGGACGCGCTCGAAGACGACGACGTCATCCTGGACGCGCTCGGGCCGCACACGGGCGAGAAGTTCCTCGCGGCAAAACGTCAGGAACACAAGGAGTACCTCGTCGACGTCTCCGAGTGGGAACTCGATCGCTACCTCGAGAAGTTCTGAGCGGCGACGTTATCCGATTTCGATCTTTTGCACCCATCGCTGTCCGGCGACGATCGTCGCGCCGCTTGCGATCCCGGCGAGTGCCACCGCCGTCTCGATCGCGCCCGACCGAACGACCGTGACCCCGGCTACCGATACCACCGCGATCAGCGTCACCAGAACCGGGGGCGTCACTGCCAGTCGATCCCGCTCGTGGGCGAACTCCCAGCCGACTGCCGTCCCGAGGGCGACCCCGGCGACCAGCAGGCTGTCCCCAGTTACCCCGACGAGGGGTCCAGCCACGCCGATCACGCCGGCGAGGGCGAACGCCCGCCGTGGTCGTCCGAGCAGGCCGAACGTGACGACCAGGTACGCGAGTCCCACGCCGATCCCGGCGAGTACCTCGTGCGGTCGGTGGACGCCCAGTGCGACGCGCGAGGCGGCGATCGCGACGACCAGCCCGCCGGCGATAGCGAGCGCACGGCCGCGGTTCTCCCCCCGAGTCGCCCACGCCAGCCCCAGCCAGCCGACGGCTGCCGCCGTGGCGTGACCGCTCGGGAAGGCGTGGCCGCCCGGGCCGACGATCCAGGTGTAGACCGGAACCACGACGTCGGGCATGCCGGCCAGCCCGGGAAGGTCGGCAGCGCCCGGCAACCGCGCGATCCCGAAGCCCGTCTTGAGTGCCGTCGAAAGGGCGAGCGCGCCGACGATGGTGCCAAAGGCGAGTGCGCCGCGGTCGGGTTCGAGGTGATCACCGATCCCCGGCAGCACGTCCCCGAACCAGTAGACGGCAAGGCCCATTCCGCCGATCACCAGCGGGTCACCGAGCAGCGTCACCAGCGAGACACAGAACCAGATCGCCCCGTCGAGTCCGGCCACGATCAGGAACGCCAGTCCCGCAGGCGATCGAGCAGCCGACCCGGCGTGCCGACGAGCGTGAACGTCACGCCGACGAGCACCATCAGCGCGTACAGCCCGAGCGTCGACAGCCAGATCACGAGCATGGCGAGGACGGCCCAGCCACCGCCGAGGAAGTAAAACGCCCCCAGCGACATGGCCGTGCCGTACAGCAACACCAGATAGGGGCCCCAGCCGTGGGCGTGCCCGCGCCTGACGCGACGACGGACGTACCGCCGGAGGTCGCTCTCGACGCGCTCGCGGTGGACGGTCCGGTCGTCGATCTCGTCTTCCAGGCGGTCGATCTCCGCGCGGAGTTCCTCGATCTCTGCTGCCGTGTCGTCAGTCTCGGAGTCGCCACTCTGTGAGTCCGCGACGTCGTCCCGTCCGGCTGTTGTAGTGTCCGCGACGTCGTCCCGTCCGACAGTCGTCGAGCCCGTCGTGGCGTCCGGGGCGTCCGGTCGTTCGGTCCCGTCTCCGTCGTCCGGCCCGTCCCCGGCCGTGCCGTCCGTCCCGGTCATTGTCAGTGGTTGGCTCTCTCTGGGACCGCCCTCAAGTTGTAGTTGCCGGTCTCGCCCGGCCAGGACGGCGTTGACGACCGCGCCCAGCAGGAGGATACTCGCCCCGAAGTACAGCCAGGTGACGAACAGCAACACGCCGCCAACCACACCGTAGACGTCGACAGCGGCGTTTTCCGCGTACACCCGGAACAGGACACTCAACACGGTCCATCCGACGGCCACGGTGACCGCGCCGGGGACGGCCTCACGGACCCCGACGCGCACGTCCGGGATGACGACGTACAACGGGAGCAGGACGACCGACAGCGCCAGCGTAATGCCGATCGTCTGGGCGATCCCCGAAAGCGCGATGCCGGAGCGCGAGAGGACGACGGTCCCGGCGACGACCGCGAACACACCGACGCCCAGCGCGAGGAGGGCGAGTGCGGCGTTTCGAAGCTGTCCCAGGAACGTGGTCGTCTCGTCCGTTCCATAGACCATCCCGAAGGCCAGCGTGAGACCCCGGAAGACGCGCAAGCCACTCCAGAGCAGCACGGTGATTCCCACGAGAGTCGCCCCGCCCCGCCCGGCTTCGCTGGCAAGCGTCTCCCGGAGGACGTCTTGGCCGCTGGGCGAGAGGACGCCGCTGACCGCCGCGACGACCTGTTCGGCCAGGGCGTCGCCGCCGACCAGCGATCCGACGGCGATGACCAGCAGGACGAGTGGAAACACCGAGACGAACGCGTAGTAGGCCGTGGCAGCCGCCAGAAAGGAGAGTCTGGATGTTTGGGTCAGGCCGACGATCTCGCGACCGGTCCCGAGAAACGCGCGTGCGGTCGAAGCCATGCCGGGAGTCCGTGCTCCGTCGACAAAACCGCTTGGCCGGCTCCCCACGAAACTGTGGACACAGTGGCACCTGCCGGCTGGCGAGCGTTTACAAGCCAGGGCGACGCAGCCCCGCTCGATGGAGGGCGTGCTGTGGTACCTGCTGGCGAGTTCCCGCTGCGGGCCGACCAGGACGCGGCTGCTTCGGGCGCTCGAGGAGGGAGCGAGGAACGAAAACTGTTACCTGGCCCCCTCCCATCGTCCCGGTATGCACCAGCGACTGGCCCGTCGCCTCCGACAGCTCACCGGCACGGGGTTTCTCGCCGGCGTGCTGTTGATCGGGCTCGGGCTCGCGGGGCAGTCGGCCACGATGGCGCTCGGTGTCCTCCTCCTCGTGGTCGGCGCGCTCGCGTTCTCATTCCGTCATCACTTCGCCGGCCTCGTCTCGCATCCCGCCGCCGACGCGTACCTTCAGTCGATCCCGCCTGCACCCCTGCTTGCGGGCGCGGTCGTCCTCTGGTTTGCGGGCGCGTCGCCGGGCGAACTCCAGACGCTGGGTGGCGTCCTCGGACTCATCGCACTCGTCAATCACCTCCTCCGACCGGTGTACGGTCTTGGGTATCGATTACTCGGGCGCGTTTTTCGGTAACTCAGACGTTCCACCGTCACCCGTCCTTGAACTGTCCATCCCTGACGATATCCCCGCGTACACCACTGGATCGACGACATAGTCACCAGTCCTTGAACTGTCCATCCCTGACCTTGGTGCCTCCCACTTTCCCCGACAGCATGGGTCTCTCTTGAAGACGTGTTCGTGCGGGCGTTGGAACAGGGATCGGCACCGCTCTCACGGATTGTTGCGGTCAGCCTTCCGGGAGCACCCCGGGCAACGTGAACCGGTTCAGTCGGGAGCCACAGCACTTGCAGTGTTGCATACCCGGGGCTGGATGCTGGTCCGGTAAAAGACAGGTCGGCGAGGAAGGGCCGGTTGCTGGTAGGGGTTAGTCGTCGGCCGTGTACGCCCCGCCTCGGGAGCGAACACTCTCGACGCGGAGGAGACGGTCGTCGTGTAAGAGACGGCAGCCGAGGCGATAATCACCGACGCGGAGTTTCTTGAACGGCGAGTTCGTCAGCGGTTCTAGGTAGTCACCGGGTTCGCGCCACTCCGAAGAGACCACTTCGTCGAGTTTGTCCATGATACGCTCCTGGGTGTCGTCGTCGAGCTGGGCGAACTGATCTTCCGCCCGTGCGGAGAACGCCCAGTCCCACACGTCGCCGTCACTCGTCATCGTGGCCGTAGGTCGCCCGCATCTCCTCGCTGGAGATCGCGTCGCCATCGGTGAGGTCGGCTTCGCTGATCGCCAGGTCCTTCCAGAACCCCGCCCCTTCGGGATGGTTGACCGCGTCGCGGAGTGCATACCGGATGAACTCGCTCCGGCTGTTGAACCCGCGCTCGCGCCAGGACTCGTCGACGACGTCAAGAAACGACCGCGAAATCCGGAGGTTGATCCGGTCGATCTCGGGGTCGACGTCGTTGGCGTCGGTTTCTGACATACGAGCGTGTGTCTGTCGCGCGTACAGAAAGCTGTTTTGGGGTGAGACTCCCCACAGGTGGGCGGAGACACATTGAATTCACCCCCTCCGTCCTCGGACTGCTCGCGCTCGTCAACCACCTCCTCCGGCCGGTGTACGGTCTCGGGTATCGGTTACTTGAGCGCGTTTTTCGGTAACGTGTTCCGACGGTTCACCGTCACCGGTCCTGCGGTGTTGCTATCGCACGGTGGCACTGACTGACCTCGGATGAGACGAGTCCCCTGGTTCTTCCCGCACTCACGCTGTGACCTCGGTCACAATCCAACTGGTTTCCAGGGAGAAACTGCCCCGGCGTTCGGCCACCGTACAGATCTCGCTGTGAGCGGAATCGCTTTCGGTGTCAGAACGCAAGACAAGGTATGCCTAACTCGAACCGTGCGTGGGTGTTTGCACAGCGCCCGGAGGGCGAACCGGACCTGGATAGTTTCGAACTCCGAGAGGGCGACGTACCGAAGCCACGGCACGGCGAACTCCTCGTCCGCGTGCGGTATCTCTCCGTCGACCCTTACATGCGGGGGCGGATGCGCGACGCCGAATCGTACGCTGAACCGTGGGAAATCGGCGATACGATGGCTGGTGCTGTCGTCGGCGAAGTCGTTGAGAGCAATAGTGACGCGTACGAGGCGGGCGACCTCGTAACCGGCAACGGGACGTGGGCGGACTACAGCGTTCTCGATGCCGACAGTGTCGCAACCGTCGACCCCTCGGTTGCGGACCTGCCGGCATACCTTGGCGTCCTCGGCATGCCCGGTCGGACCGCGTACTTCGGGCTGCTTGAGGTCGGCGACCCCAACCCCGGTGACACCGTCGTCGTCTCCGGCGCTGCGGGCGCAGTCGGCTCCGTCGTCGGCCAGATCGCGAAACTCAACGGCTGTCGCGTCGTCGGGTTTGCAGGGACTGACGAGAAGGTCGAGTGGCTCACGGAGGTTCTCGGGTTCGATGCGGCAATCAACTACAAGCAGGTCGACGATTACCGCGCGGCACTCGACGATGCCGCGCCCGATGGCGTCGACGTCTACTTCGACAACGTCGGTGGTCCGATCACCGACGCCGTGTTCACGAAGCTGAACCTCGACGCGCGCATCGCCGTCTGCGGGCAGATCGCACACTACAACGACGAGAGCGTGCCGACCGGCCCGCGGAAGCTCCCCCAGCTCATCCCGGTGCGCGCAACGGTCCAGGGATTGCTCGTCCACGACTTCGCCACCCGGTTCGACGGGGCCACCGAGCAACTCGGCGAGTGGGTCGCGTCCGGCACGATCAGGCATCGCGAGAGTGTCGTCGACGGACTCGAGAACGCCCCGGAGGCGTTCCTCGGGCTGTTTGCCGGCGACAACATCGGCAAACAGGTCGTTGCCGTCGCCGACTCGACGAACTAGTCCCGCCGTCAGTCGATGGTTTCTGCCTCGCAGGGACACGTTCATTTGAATCAGGAACAGCCTTATGTACTTATTTTACACTAAGGAATGATATGACTCGCCGAGTGAGTCGGCGTCACGTGTTGGAGACGATCGCCGGGCTGGGATCCGTCTCGATCGCCGGCTGTGTGGGTATGGGGACTGAGAGCGCGGATTCTACCGACGAGAAGGAGAATGAGACCACTGCTACCGACGAGAATCGCGATGCTACCACGGTGAACGTCGACGAGAGCGCTGGTAGCTTGGAGTGGAAGTTCACGAAGCCCACCGGAAAGGTAACGTCGTCGCCGACGATCGTCGACGGAACAGTTTACGTCGGATCGTCCGGCGACTTCGGCGGCGATTTTGCGGCGTTATACGCCATGGATGCGGTCACGGGCGAACGAGAATGGAAATTCACCGAATCAGCGGAGAGCGTCCGCTCGTCGCCAGCAGTCGTGAACGGGACCGTCTATGTCGGATCCGGGGAGGCGTTATACGCGATAGATGCGGCCACGGGCGAGCGAGAGTGGGCATTTACCGAGCCAACGAACCGGATAGACGCCTCGCCGACAGTACGGGGCGGGACCGTCTACGTCGGAAGCGCAGACACGACGTTGTACGGTGTGGATGCGGCCACGGGCGAACGAGAGTGGGCATTCACCGAGCCGTCTGAAGACGTTGACTCATCGCCGACAATCGTCTCGGGGACTGTGTACGTCGGATCCGATGACGGGACCTTGTACGCGGTAGACGGAGCGACGGGCGATCGGGAGTGGGCGTTCACCGAGCCATCAGATAGCGTATACTCATCGCCGACAGTCGCCTCGGGGACGGTGTACGTCGGGTCCCGTGACGGGACGTTGTACGCGGTGGATGCGGAGACGGGCGGCCAGGAGTGGGCGTTCACCGAACCGTCTGACGGGGTCCGCTCGTCCCCGACTGTCGCGAGCGGAACTGTCTACGTCGGATCCAATGACGGGACGTTGTACGCGGTAGACGTAACGACGGGCGAACGGGAGTGGACGTACACCGCGGAGTATCGTGACGTATCCGTCATCTCGTCATCGCCGACGGTCGTCAATGGGCTCGTCATCGTTGGCACCTACGTCGAAACCAACCGCGAGTACACTCATGCGGGTGCTGTATACGCGGTCGATGCGGCGACAGGCCAGAAGGCATGGGCGTTTGGCAATCCTGGCGGGTCGGTCGGTTCGTCGCCGACGGTCGTCGATGGAACGGTCTTCGTCGGTGGGGTGGCTCCAGGCTCGGGGGCGACAGACGGAGGCGCGCCGACTGATGGAGCGGTATACGCTCTGGACGCGGGCGTCGACGGATCGAGCGAGGGATCCCGGGTTCGGTTGGGAACGCTCGGTCACCACGAGGTCGCCGCCGAGCGGTAACTGGGCCCTCTTCGCCTGGCGGTCAATGTGCGCCCGGCGGTGTTCAGATAAGCACCGATCAAAGCACTACTTTCTGCCGGCTACTCAGCTGAATCCTGGTGGAATGAAAGGGCGAGCCAGTTTCGAGAACCCCGACGAAGTAAGCCGCGAGGCGGCAGAGCCGCCTTGCGAGGCGGTTTCACCCCCTCGAACTCGCGGCGCACAGCGCCGCGCATGGCCCGTGCGAACGGGCGCTTCGCGCCCGTGAGCAGACACTGCAGGGCGTGAAGCGCCTGAAGCGCGTGGTCCGAAAGAGCGAAGCTCTTTCGTCATCTGCTCGCGGGCCGCAGGCCCGCTCGCAGGTTCGTTGGACGTAGTCCAACGCTCATCTCGGAAATCTTTGATTTCCGGCGACAGC
>Ga0207771_100604_pt1 | contig 19768 bp, 15 predicted proteins | sample A23M2SouthBayCA_2_FD_187731 | JGI IMG/M metagenome (GOLD analysis project Ga0207771, IMG submission 187731) | Aerobic enrichment media microbial communities from Eden Landing Ponds, California, USA - A23 M2 (2) (SPAdes) | ecosystem: Environmental > Aquatic > Marine > Unclassified | place...
CCCGCCACGGACCGACGGGCGCGATCCGGCGAAGTCGCCCGACGGCATCGACGGCGTCATCCCACAGGAACCGAATCGCGGCTACGACGTACGCGAGATCGTCGAACGCATCGTCGACGCCGACTCCCTGCTGGAACTCCGACCGAAGTACGGCAGCGAGATGCTCACCGGCTTCGCCCGGATCGACGGCCGTCCGGTCGGGATCGTCGCCAACGATCCCAGCCAGCGGGCCGGTGCGATCTTCCCCGACGCCGCCAGCAAAGCCGCCGAGTTCGTCTGGACCTGCGACGCCTACGACATCCCCCTCCTGTACCTCTGTGACACGCCGGGCTTTATGGCCGGCTCACAGGTCGAGAAAGAGGGCATCCTCGAAGCGGGCAAGAAGCTGATCTACGCCACGTCCTCGGCGACCGTGCCCAAGCAGTGCGTGATCCTCCGCAAGGCCTACGGTGCGGGCATCTACGCCATGTCCGGGCCGGCCTACGACCCGGAGGCGACGCTCGCGCTGCCGTCGGGCGAGATCGCGATCATGGGTCCCGAAGCGGCGATCAACGCCGTCTACGCCAACCGACTGGACGACATCGAGGACCCCGAGGAGCGAGCAGCCCGCGAGGCCGACCTCCGCGAACAGTTCCGCGAGGACATCGATGTCCACCGGATGGCGAGCGAGGTCGTCATCGACGAAATCGTGCCACCGAGCGACCTGCGAACGGAACTGGCCGCTCGCTTCGCGTTCTACGAAGATGTCGAGAAAGATCGACCGTCGAAGAAACACGGCACCGTGCTGTGACACAAGCCCCAATCAGCTGACCATTGTTCGAATCTATAGATAGATTTTTCAACAGTGACAGTCGAGGAGAGAACGAGCCACAGCATATCTGGGTGGGGGCCTTGCTCTTTGCTGTGGCGACGGTCGATGGCGTCTGGAGAGGTATCTGTGCATGGTCTCCTCCCAGATCGCCACTGATCGACCGCATCGCGACCGTGTGACTCGTCAGACAACACCTAACTTTTTGAACCAGTAGCAATACTATCCAGTCAGTCACCACGTGGTCCCGTGGGTGGGTGCGTGGTCGGGAGATCCGATGATCGATCGAGAGACACACTTCGCGCCATCGGCGCGGACATGGATGGAGCACCGCTACGCGGAACTGGCGACAGTCGAACTGGAGCTATGGCTGATCGCCCTCGCGACGCTGACACTCGACGTGGTCCTGACCTACATCGGGTTGCGGTCGGGACTGATGGAGGGCAATCCGATCATGGGGTATGCCTTCGAACACGTCGGCTTTGCCGTGCTGGGGCTGACGAAAGTCGTCGTCCTCGGAACGGCGGGACTCGCCCGCGAATTCCGACCCGAGTACGGGCCGATCATTCCGCTCGGACTGGCGATTCCGTGGCTCTTTGCCTCGGTCGTCAACTACACGCTGCTCTTCTAGGCCGAATCGGCCGTCGCTCCCTCGTCGGTATCGGGACGTTTCTCGGCGAGCACCGTCCGCTCGAACGCACAGACCAGCGTGTCGTCCTGTCGGAACACCTCGACGGCCATCGTGACGACGCCGCGCTCGCCGTCGCTGGTCTCGCGCTTGTCCGTGACGGTCGTCTCCGCGCGGATAGTGTCGCCGTGAAACACCGGTGCCGGGTGTTCGACCTCGTCGTAGCCGAGATTGGCGACGATGGTGCCGTCGGTGGTTTCGGGGATCGTCAGCCCGACGGCCAACGAGAGCGTGTACAGCCCGTTGACGACGCGTTCGCCGAAGTCGGTCTCGGCGGCGAACTCGGCGTCGAGGTGGAGTGGCTGCTGATTCATCGTCATGTCACAGAAGCGCTGATTGTCACTCTCGGAGATAGTCCGACGACGCGGATGCGCGATGGTCTCGCCGACTGTGAACGCCTCGTAGTACGTGCCAGCCATAGCGATCAGTCACACCGAATGCGGAAAGAACTGCGGGATGGACCGATCGATTGCGGCCACGGAGTCGTCGTAAGGGCTTTGATACCGAGTGTGCAAGGACACATCGATGGATGGGCAACGTCGACGAGCGCTCGGCGATTCGTTCCGACTCGCCAGCAACGGCGAGCAGTGGTTTTTGCTCGATCTGGTGCTCGCCGTGGTCGGCTTCGTCGGGTGGGTCGCTGCGACCGGTGCGCTCGCCGCGCTGGGGGCACGAGAGGCAGACGTGACACTCGCGATCGAACAGGGTTCGAGTCTGACGATGGGGCTACTGGCTGGCGCGGTCGTCGGATGGCTCGTGATTCCGGCCCTCGTCGGGACCTGGCGACTCCGCGAGCGCGTGACGAACGTCTCGGGGAACGTCGAGAGCGAGTACCGCTTCGACGCGCCCGCCACGCTCCTCGTGCCCCCGGCCGTGCTGGTGCTCGCCGCACTCGTGGCGACGGTCGCTGCCCCGCTCACGTGGCCTGCGCTGGCGCTCGCATTCGTCGCAGGCGCGTACCTGCTCGTGCGGACGGTCGCGTACAGCTATCGCGTCTTTTCGTTCTCGTATCCCGCTGTCGTCCTCTTCGGGACATTCCTGACCTTCCTGCTGTACGCCATCGCGGGCGTCGTCCAGCTAGCGGCCGTCGTCGGACAAGGGGAGATGGTCGTCGACGCGGTCGCCGTGCTCGGCGTCTCGGTCGACGTGTACGGGACGGTCGGTTCGGGACCGCTGGCCGTTCCGACGGTACTTGCTGCTGGCGCTGTGGCACCCGTGGCCGTCGCGGTTGGCTACCTCCTCGTCCAGTCGCTGGTCGCCGCGTACGTCGTCCGTGCCGAACCGACTGTCGATCGGGGCTCGCTGCGGGCGGGCCAGCGCAATCCGTTTCAGCCGACCGCGGCGAACGGCGCTGGCGGACACGTTCGCCAGTCGAGCGCCGGACGGACGACGACAGGCCCGTCGACCGGTGACGGCCACAGCGTTCCGGCACATATCCAGACGACCCGCGTGTTCGATCCCGACGAGACAGTGGCGGACCCGACGGGAGCCGAGACCGACGGGACCGGCCGTGGCGACCAACAGTGTCGGACGTGTGGTGTGACGTTCTCACCCGGCACCGAGGTCCGTTTCTGTCCGAACTGTGGCCAGCGCCTCGACGACGGATAGCGGACGGTTCTCGGGTCAGGCGACGGACGCAGTATCTGAGGTGCACTCGTGAGTGCCCGGCATGTCACAGCCCCACAAACGAGAAAAATAATTTTTGGAAATGCAAAGACAGTACAACAGATTGCGAAAGTATTATCAGCGCGACGACCGTGGTTTCGGTTGACCTAAGCACATACTATGGCAGTACTCGAAATCAACAACCTCCACGCGAAAGTGGCGGAAGACGGCGGTGAACGGATCCTTCGCGGCGTCGATCTCGAAGTCGAGTCGGGAGAGATCCACGCGCTGATGGGACCGAACGGATCGGGCAAGTCGACGACAGCGAAGATCATCGCCGGCCACCCCGCCTACGAGGTGACCGACGGTGAAGTGCTGATCCACCTCGAAGACGACGAGTTCGGCGACGACGTCGAGATTCCCGAGGACAAGCGCACGTGGAATCTCCTCGATCTCGAACCCAACGAACGCGCTGCACTCGGCATCTTCCTCGCCTTCCAGTACCCCGCCGAGATCGAAGGCGTCACGATGGTGAACTTCCTGCGTACGGCACTCAACGCCAAGCTCGAAGAACGCGAGGAACTCTTCGAGGACGAAGACGAGGAAGCAGAAGCGGAAGGCGGCGACACCAACGAGGACGCCGCGGGCTACGACACCTCCCCGATGGAAGGAAACGTCGACGAGGGCGAGGTCGGCGTCGCCGAGTTCCAGCAGCTCCTCAAAGAGAAGATGGAACAGCTCGACATGGACGAGAAGTTCGCCAACCGCTATCTCAACGCCGGCTTCTCCGGCGGCGAGAAAAAGCAAAACGAGGTCCTCCAGGCCGCGATCCTCGAACCGTCGGTCGCCGTGCTCGACGAAATCGACTCCGGGCTGGACATCGACCGCCTGCAGGACGTGTCGGAAGGCATCAACGCGCTGCGCGACGAGCAGGGCACCGGCGTCCTCCAGATCACCCACTACCAGCGCATCCTCGACTACGTCGAACCCGATCACGTCCACGTGATGATCGACGGCGAGATCGCCAAATCCGGCGGTGCAGACCTGGCCGAGGAACTCGAAGACAAGGGCTACGACTGGGTCCGCGAGGAAGTCTACGAGGCGGCCTGATCGGCACAACCCACATAACCAGCAACCCCCAAAGTAAACACAACAAATCATGAGTTCAGATCAAGACCACCTCGAAGAAACCGACACAGAAGCCCGGTTCGAGTTCAAGAAGGAGGAAAAGTCCGCCTTCGAGACCGAGAAGGGTCTCACCGAGGAGACCGTCCGTCTCATCTCGGAAGACAAGGACGAACCGGAATGGATGCTTGAGCGACGCCTTCGCGCGCTCGACCAGTTCCAGGAGATGCCGATGCCGACCGACTGGCCCGGCCAGCCGGACCTCTCGGAAGTCGACATCGACGAGATCGTCCCCTACATCCGTCCCGACATCGAGACCCGCGGCGGGGCCGAAAACTGGGAAGACCTCCCCGAAGAGATCCAGGACACCTTCGACAAACTGGGCATCCCGGAAGCCGAGAAGAACGCGCTCTCGGGCGTCGGCGCGCAGTACGAGTCCGAGATCGTCTACCAGAACATGCAAGAGCAGTGGGAGGAGCAGGGCGTCATCTTCTGTGACATGGACAAGGCCGTCCAGGAACACGAAGAGATCGTCAAAGAGCACTTCATGACCAAAGCTGTGCCGCCGAGCGACAACAAGTTCGCGGCGCTGCACGGCGCGATCTGGTCGGGCGGCTCGTTCGTCTACGTCCCCGAGGATACGAGCGTCGACATGCCCGTGCAGGCGTACTTCCGGATGAACTCCGAAGGGATGGGCCAGTTCGAGCACACGCTCATCATCGCCGAGGAGAACTCCGAAGTCCACTACATCGAGGGCTGTTCCGCACCGAAGTACTCGGCGTTCAATCTGCACAGCGGTGGTGTCGAAGTGTTTGTCAAGGAGAACGCCCACGTCCAGTACTCGACCGTGCAGAACTGGTCGAAGAACACCTACAATCTCAACACCAAACGTGCGATCGCCGAGGAGGACGGGACGATGGAATGGGTGTCCGGATCGATGGGATCGAAGGCGACGATGCTGTACCCGTCGACCGTGCTGAAGGGGCCTGGATCGACGGACAATCACATCACCATCGCCATGGCTGGCGAAGGACAGAACATCGACACCGGCGCGAAGGTCTACCACAACGCGCCCGACACGAAGTCGACTATCGAGTCGAAGTCGATCTCGAAGGATGGCGGCCGGACGAACTACCGCGGCCTCGTCCACATCTCCGACGGTGCCGAGGACTCCTCGACGTCCGTCGAGTGTGACGCGCTGATGTTCGACAACGAGTCGACCTCGGACACCATGCCGTACATGGAGATTCAGGAGAACAAGGTCGACGTGGCCCACGAGGCGACCGTCGGCAAGATCGGCGACGAGGACGTGTTCTACCTCCAGAGCCGTGGCCTGGACGACGACGACGCAAAGCAGATGATCGTCGCCGGCTTCATCGAACCGCTCACGGAAGAACTGCCCATCGAGTACGCCGTCGAGATGAACCGCCTCATCGAGCTCGAGATGGAGGGAAGCCTCGGGTAACTCCCGGATCTATCATGAGTACGCAGGTACACGCCAACCTCACAGCGGAACAGGTAACGCAGGTATCCGAGGAACTCGGGGAGCCGGAGTGGCTGCTCGAAACCCGTCTCGACGCGCTCTCGGCGCTGGGCGACCTCGACATGCCGAAGGTCATCCGAACGCCGGGTCGGGACTGGACCAACCTCGACGCGCTCGACTACGAGACGCTGGTCGATCCCCTCGACTGGGAACAGGAGAAAGACCGCGTCGACGCCGAGGGTGTCGACGTGCTGTCGTGGAGCGACGCGCTCGACGAACACGGTGATCTGATCGAGGATCACTTCGGGTCCGTCGTCGATCCCCAGCGGGATTATCTGACGGCGCTGTCGACTGCGCTGTTCTCGGCCGGGACGGTCATCTACGTCCCCGAGGGCGTCGACGCAGAGGACGTGAAGATTCGGACGACGATGAACAGCCGATCGCTGTTCAACTACACGCTCGTCGTCGCCGAGGAGTCCTCGTCCGTGACGATTCTGGAACGCCAGACGACCGGTGAAAAGCTCGACGGCGACCAGTACTACTCGGGCGTCGTCGAAGTCGTCGCTGGCGAGAATAGCAGCGTCCAGTATGGAACGCTCCAGAATCTCGACGACGACAGCTACAACTTCCAGGTCAAGCGCGGCCACGCTGACACCTACGCCACGCTCGACTGGATCGAGGGCAACATCGGCTCTCGACTCACGAAGACCAACGTCGAGACGCGCCTGCTTGGCGATAGCTCGGAGTCGAAGATCGTCGGGGCCTTCTTCGGCCACGAGGACCAGCACTTCGACCTCGCGAGCCGCGTCTGGCACGAAGCCGAACACACGACTGCGGACCTCGTCACGCGTGGTGTCCTCGACGACGCCGCCCGATCGGTGTACGAGGGCGTCCAGGACGTGGGTCGCGAAGCGTGGGATACCAGCTCCTACCAGCGCGAGAACACGCTGATGCTCTCCGATGAGAGCGAGGCCGACGCGTCGCCGAAGCTAATCATCAACAATCACGACACCGAAGCGAGTCACTCCGCGACGGTCGGGCAGGTCGACGCAGAGGAACTGTTCTACATGACCTCCCGCGGTGTCGACCCCGAACGCGCGAAGAACATGCTCGTCGAAGGCTTCTTCGTCCCCGTCTTCGAGGAGATCGCAGTCGACGAACTCCGCGAGGACCTCGACGACCTCGTCGTCGAGCGTCTGCGTGCGTGAGACGGGGTCGTGGACCGCTTTCCGGTGACCGTCGGCCCATTCTCGACAATCGCCGGACGGCGACCCCGTCCTGACTCGCAGTCCGATCCGGTCACGACAGACGCGGCGTGACCGACTGCTGACTGTGTTTCGATTGTATCGACGGCGTGTCGTTCTCGTGTCCAGTCAGATCGCTCCCCGGTAGCGTCCCACGGCACGAGTGAACAGTAGCGAAACGTGTGAAGATGTACCAGAGCACGGTCGAGACCGGCGAATTCCGGCAGCGACAGTGTACGCGTGCCGAACCGGTCTGGTTTCGTGTTCTCCCCACAGAAACGATGCTGTTCGAACGAACGAAGCGCGTTCGCTGTCCAGTTCCTCGGGAAATGCCAGAAACAGACGTGTGAAGTGACGAGACCCGCGTTCCCAAACTGTCACGATAGTACATGTCATGATCCGTGGTACTCTATACCTCGTCTGCCCACAGATTTATTTCCAATTATAAAATGGTACAATCTCACACCGCGGAATCGCAACTCGGTTTCTTATTAGTGTTTTAGTATTTCCGTTAATTTTTAGTGTGTGTGTTGATGAAATGTGCTCAGCGGTTGGGTGGATGAACGTTGGGGCGATACGAGACCACGAGCCGGTCTCTATAGATGGAGGGCGTGACGATCCAACGGTGGCACGCCAGCGTTCGACACCACCGCGACAAGAACTATGAAACGTCGCAACTACATTAAATCGCTTTCGGCGCTGGCCGGTCTGGCTGGCGTTTCGGTTGGCACAGCACAGCAATCGTATCCGACGTACGATTCGAGCGCGACCTACACCGGTGGCGATCGTGTCGTCTACGAGGGGACGATTTGGGAAGCACAGTGGTGGACGAAGGGACGAGCACCGAGCGAAGGTGCCGCAGTCTGGGAGAAAATCGGTCCCGCCGACGGCAGCGGCGGCGATTCCGGGGGCGACTCCGGTGGCGACTCGGGCAGCGGTGGCAGCAGCGACATCCCCGCCTGGGATTCGAGTACGGCTTACTCTGGTGGCGACCAGGTCACGTACAACGGCTACGTCTGGGAAGCCGAGTGGTGGACCAAGGGTACCGAACCCGCACAGAGCGAGAACGTCTGGACGCAGGTCCGCGCCGTCGACGACGGCAGCGGCGACAACGGTGGCGACGACGGCGGAACGACCGAACTGGCCGCGAATCTCAGCGCCAGCCCGCAGTTCCCCGATGTCGACGCGTCCGTCGAGTTCGACGCCTCGGACTCGACGTCCCCGAGTTCGATCGAGAGCTACGAGTGGGACTTCGGTGACGGTTCCTCGGCGACGGGCCAGACCGTCTCGCACTCGTTCGCACGCGGCCAGTACGACGTGACCCTGACGATCACGGACGCCGACGGCAACACGGCGACCGACTCGATCCAGATCACGGCCGGCCGCGCGCAGCTCGAAGAGCAGCGCGTCGTCGCCTACTGGCGACAGTGGGCACAGTACGACCGTGGGTACACCCCGGACATGATTCCCTACGACAACGTGACCCACGTCCAGTACGCCTTCCTCCGCCCGGAGAAGGACGGCTCCCTGGAGTTCCTGCACGCCAACGGCGGACAGGACCTCTATGGCTCGCGCTTCATGCACAACGGCGACGCCGGGACCTTCTACGACGGCGAAATCGAAGACTGGCGCTCCGTCGGTGACAAGGCATTCAGCGCACAGGCCAAGAAGCGCGACAACACCAAGTTCGTCGCCTCCGTCGGTGGCTGGGGCGACTCCGAATACTTCTCGCCGGTCGCACAGGACCCCGCCAAGCGAGAGAAGTTCGCACAGGACTGTGTCGAACTCGTCGAGAGCTACAACCTCGACGGCGTCGACATCGACTGGGAGTACCCCGGTGGCGGTGGCTGTACGTCTGCCTCGCCCGTCTGTGATATCGACAACATCTCTCAGGAGGGCGACCAGCAGAAGTTCACGCTCCTCATGCAGGAGATCCGCGACGCACTCGACAAGGCTGCTGAAGAAGACCCCGACCGTGACGAGCCATACGAGCTGACGGCAGCAGTCGTCGCCAGCCCCGAGAAGGCGAAGGGTCTCGAACACGAGAAACTCTCGCAGTTCGTCGACTTCGTCAGCGTGATGACGTTCGACTTCCGCGGCATCTGGAGCGGCCACACCGCCCACCACTCGCCGCTGAAGCACAACCCCGACAACCCAGAACCCGATGCAGACACCTGGAACGCCTCCAGCGCACTCTCCTGGTGGGAAGATCAGGGCTGGGACCCAGAACAGCTCAACATGGCCGTGCCGTTCTACGGCCGTAGCTGGAGCGACGTGCAGGCACCCGACGGATCGGGTAACGGCACCGACGACGGTCTCTTCCAGAAGTTCGAGGGCGAGGACGAGGACGCCAGCGGTGACGGCTCCTATCCGAGCTTCGGCGACGGCGGAACCAACCTCGGCGGTATCTGGGAGTACTTCGACCTCGGCGGCGACGGTCGCCAGGGGAGCAACTCCCTCAACCTCGACAGCAGCGACTGGGAGACCTACTTCGACGAGAAGGCAGTCGCCTCCTGGAGCTACAACAAGAGCAAGGGCCTGATGATCAGTCACCCGACCGAGCAGTCCATCGAAGCGAAGATGAACTGGCTCTCACAGAGCAACTACGGCGGGACGATGCTGTGGTCGATCGGTGGCGACACCAAAGACGGCAAGCTCATCTCGACGCTCTGGAACGCGCTCAACGGATAGCGCACCGTTCCCTTCGCGATTTGCGGTGGCGACACGAGACGACGGGGGTAACGGACGTGTCGCCACGGCGACCTCGCGAGTGATCGAAAGCAACGACGACGAATCGAAGACACCTCTGCCGGGGGAGAGTGACAGTGACCGAACACAATCGCATACTGATGTATGCGGCGGTCGCGACCGGTGACGCGATTACAACGAAAACAGAAACTTATGAAAGAAACACGGCGTGATATGTTGCGGAAGGCATCGGCACTCTCAGCACTAGCGGTTGCTGGCGCTGGAACGGCGTCGGCTGCGGACTGCAGCGGGGTCAACGAATGGAACTCGGGTGCGGCCTACACCGGTGGCGATCAGGTCACCTACGACGGCTCGCTGTGGACCGCCGAATGGTGGACCAAGGGCACCCAGCCAGCCGAGAGCGAGAACGTCTGGACGCTCGAAGGCGCATGTGGCGACGGCGGCAACGATGGCGGCGACGGCGGCAACGATGGCGGCGACCAGAATCAGTCGCCCGACGCCTCCTTTACCGTTTCGCCGTCCTCCCCGGAACCCGGCGAGGAAGTCACGCTCGACGCCAGCGGCTCGTCGGACCCGGACGGCGACTCCCTATCCTACGAGTGGAACATCGAGACCGTCGGCACCGTCGAGGGTGCGGTGAACACGCTCACGCTCGACGCCGGCAACTACGAGGTCACGCTGACTGTCACTGACGCGGACGGTGCGTCCAGCTCGGTCACCGAGACGCTGACCGTCGCCGAGGCCCCGGACGGCCCGACCGACGAGTTCAAAGTCATCGGTTACTACCCCGGCTGGAAGGCCACGCCGGAGTACGACTACTACCCCGAGGACATCCCGTTCGACAAGGTCACCCACGTCCAGTACGCGTTCCTGGGTGTCGACGCCGACAACGCCGTCCCGACGATCATGAGCGACCAGGACCGACAGAACCTGGAGCGCTTCAAAGAACTCAAGGACGGCGCAGCATCCGACACCAAGATCACCCTCTCGGTCGGTGGCTGGGCGGACTCGACCGGCTTCTCCGAGATCGCGATGACCGAAAGCGGCCGGCAGTCGTTCGCCGACCGCTGTGTCGAGATCCTGCGAAAGTACAACCTCGACGGCATCGACATCGACTGGGAACACCCCGGTAGCTCGCAGGGCAAGTGTCAGTGTGGTAGCAACAAGGACTACGAGAATCACGTCAAGCTGTTGCAGGCACTGCGTGATACGCTCGACGCGGCTGCCAAGGAAGACGGCAAGTACTACGAACTGTCGATCGCCAACGGTGGGTCCGACTGGAACGCCGGTGGTCTCCGTCACGGCGATATCGGCGAGATCTGTGACTTCGCCTCCATCATGGCCTACGACTTCACCGGCTCCTGGATGGACGTCGTCGGTCAGAACGCGCCGCTGTACGGCGACGCTCACCCGACCGAGAACAGCCAGTACGGCGAGACCTACAACGCCCAGTACTTCGTCGAGTACTCGGTCGACAAGCTCTATGCAGGCGACCACGGCGAGGTTGGCTACTGGCCCGGTCAGTGGGAGTACCCACCCGCCGAGCCTGCTGCGTACGACGAACTCGTGCTCGGCCTGCCGTTCTACGGCCGCGGCTTCAACGGCACGGAGATGTACGGCAGCTACAGCGGTCTCCCACAGGGCACGTGGCACGACCAGCTCGAAGACGGTGCGGACCCGACCGGTGCGTTCGACTTCGGTGACCTCGAAGAGAACTTCGAGGGCGCAGACGGCTGGACGAAGAAGCGCCACGATCCGGGCGCGACGCCGTATATCGTCAACGAGTCCGAAGAGACGATCATCAGCTACGACGACGAAAAGGCAATCGAAGAGAAGGTCAAGTTCGCCAAGGAACGTGGCATGTCGGGCGTCATGTTCTGGGAACTCTCTCAGGACTGGAACGAGACGCTGCTCGACACGATCAACCGAACGGCCTAAACCGACCACACTCTATCACTCCGTTTCGAGTCGCAGGCTCGGCTTGCATGTGGGCGGGTCGGTGATTGAACGACGACCACGTCGTATCACCGCTCCGGCCTGCGCCGAGTGACAGACGAATTTTTTCGAGCCTTCGTTTCGACACTCGGGCACTCGCTAGGGAACCGCTTAAGTCGCCACACCCCCCAGAAACGACTATGATCGAATCGACGCACGACCGACGGGGGTGGTGCCCGTGAGCCTCCAGCGGCCGGTCGGCTCCGACCACCAACTCGCGCGCCTCCTCCAGATCGGCGTCGTCCTCGAAGAGGTCGTCGAGGCCAGGGCCGAGAAACACGCCAGCATGTCTGGTGATTTAGACGCAGTGATCGTCGACTTGCTCGAAGAGGCCGCCACCGAGTCCGAACAGCACCGCAAAGAACTCGAAGCGCTCATCGCCGAACTCGACGCCGAGACGGTGCCGTTCGACGAGATCAAGACGCTCGTCGAAGCTCAGTACGAGGCCGACGAAGCGTTCGATGGTGTCCTCTACGACCAGCTCTGTAACGAGGAAACCGCGTACAAGTTCTACGACGACCTGCTCGGGGCGATCGAAGCCTCCGAGACGGAGTTTGGCATCGACCGGGAACGACTCGTCTCGACGCTCGAACGGATCCGCGAAGAGGAAGCCGCGGGCGCGGAAGAAGTGACCGAACTGATGGAGGAGCGAGAATGACCGCAGTCCGAACGGAGACAGACACGTGAACACCGCTGCACACACCGTGAGCGACGAGTACATGCTCGAAACCAGGAGGGAATTTGCATGAACACCGCAAACCAGTATCTCAAGGCGATCTACCTCGTCCAGCAACAAGAAGACGGTCCCGCATCGACCGGTGCCGTCGCCGAAATGCTAGAAGTCAGTCCCGCCAGCGCCAACGAGATGATCGGCAAGCTCGACGATCAAGGACTGCTCGACCACGAAAAGTACAAAGGCGTCGACCTCACCGACGAGGGGATCCACCGCGCAAGAGAGGCGTTACAGAACTACTGCATCATCGAGCGATTCCTGCTGGAAGTACTGGAAGTCGAGGATTTCCGCGCCGAGGCCAAGCAACTCGAAGGCGTCATCGACGAGACTGTCGCCGAACGCCTCGATACCATCATCGACCGAGAACCCCAGTGCCCCGACTGTTTCGACGCCGACGGCGATGTCTGTGGCCTGATCGAACTGGAAGTCGAAGCCTCGGACTGATACTACCGGCTGTACGTCTGTGAAGAATTTTGCGACACCAGGGTCGCGAATATCTTGAACCAGTTACAGCCGACAGTATGAGACGGACCGTCGTCACTGTCTGTTGATGATGATCGAACTCATTTCCGGCGGTCGCCGACCGCGACGACACACGCCGTAGTGAGCGTGTCACTGTGTCCGACCAGACGGCGCTATCGGGCACCAGCGATCGATGCGTTCGACTCGCAAAGGCAATTCTATTAAACACCCACGAGCAATACCGAACTGAAGTCCCGTGGTGTAGTGGCCAATCATATGGGCCTTTGGAGCGACGCACTCTCACCGGGTTCGTCGTGAAGCCAGCCCATGACGGCGGTTCGAATCCGCCCGGGACTACTTTTGCCGCGAACAACTTCGTGAGCGGCACATACGTCCAATTGATTCGAAGCAGACGGCGCGAGGATTCGAGTCTTCGCGGTTCGAATCCGCCCGGACACAGGCGAGTCACAGAACCATCATCGGGCAGGTCCCAGTCCCTGAAAATACGCGAGCTATTTTTTATACGGAGAGTTCGAACAATCGAGTATGATCGCGCGAACGCTCGTCTTCGGTGGAATCGTCGGATCGGCCGCAGTACTACACTCGTCGCTGCAGACGATCGTTACCGACACGGTCGTCGGGGTGACGATCGCCATCGCGCTGTTCGTGCTGTACTACGCGCTCGTGTTGCGAAGAGCGCGCGAAGAGCATCGATAAGCTCTCTGACCACTGCACTGGCTGTGAGACCCGTGTCGAACAACGACGAGCAGATCAGAGGTACGCGCGATCCCACCGCGTCGGTTTACGAGCGTTGCCACAGTGATCACACTCGATGCGACCCATCGCATCCATCGCGTTGGCGAGTGTCCCGCAGTTCGCGCAGTAGTACCCATGGAGATCCTCGCCGTCCTCGTCGGTATAGACGAGGTGAAAGGCATCGACCGACCCTCGTTCGGTTGCATCGTGATCGACGAAGACGCGTTTGCCGTCGGCTTCGATCGGTTCGCGCCCGCTGGGATGGGCTTCGACATAGCGGTTCTCGACGTAGCGCCGCCCAGCGATCTCGACCGATTCCTCGCCGGCTTTCTGGAAGCCCTGTGCACGATAGAACGCGTTGCCATCTGTGTTATCGGCGAGAACGCGGCCGTGGACACGACTCGCACCGAGATCGTCGAGTGCATCGCAGGTGGCAGCGAACAGTGACGATCCGATCTCGCGGTCCCGGTAGGCCGGATCGACGTGCAACCACAGTAACGTCCCAACCGCCTCACTGGCGAGTGTACTCTCGGAGAAGCCGACCACTTGCCCGTCCGCGTCGGCGACCAAGAAGACGTGTGCCTCGTCGGCGACCAGCTCGTCGAGTCTGTTTTCGCCGTACCACTCCTCGATCGCACTCGTGATCGCCTCTGGATCGAGTGAGTACGATGCCTGTAACGACCGCCTGGCAACATCGCGAATCGCAGGTTTGTCTGTGGGGTCTGCCCGTCGAAGGTTCATACGCCATTATTTGAGTTCGTTTGACATAAATGTCCGCTCGGGACTCGCCCTTAGTGGTGTTTAAGGCCGATGATATTAGATCAGGTATTAAACTACTCACGGAAGAACGCTTATTAGTAATCACTCATTCAGAGATAGTTGTAGGAGGTGTACATAAGCAACACTTCTGTGATGCTCAGAATACGATCCAACACTTCAGTTGGCGCTTCCGTTCGAGGGAGTATGCCGATCTGACATGTTCTCCTGAATTGGTGTCCGGTCCATAGTCCGACGGCCCCGATCGCACGCAACCGAGCGCTCAACCATGACTGCGATCGAAATGGTCGTCTTCCTCCCACCGTTCTCTGGTACAAATCGATCCAGTTGGGCCGCGACCGATCAGTACCGATCAAGAGACCCGACGCACAGTGATGACGATCATAGTAGCGGCCGCGCTATCGGACCCATTGCAACGTCAGTAACAATTGAAACGAAAAAACACACCGATCGCACTGCTGTCGTGCGATCGGGCGTGCAGTGGGGTGCAATGGCTACGATAGACGACTGCCCATCTCGGTTCCAGAGACAACGGATTACGAATTACGCATCGGTCTCGCAACACCGAGGTGGTGCAGAGAGGATAGATGGTGAAGTCATCGTTTCGGGATCGGCAGAGCCGCGCTGGTAGCCTTCTGGCCCGCCATTTCGACAAAGTAGATCGGAAGCATGGACCTGTCGAGAAAACGTTGGGGCTGTCGTAACGCTAAAGAGTCGAACGGACCTTTTTGTACGTAAGATGAACAACGAATCGCGACGATGGAGGTGCTTCTGTGGGCGTCGAAATCCGTGAATCGCCAGTTTCAGACGCGGAGTTCGACGCGATGCGGGAGTTCGTCCACGATTACCTCGCTGCAAGCGTCGAGAACGAGGACGAAGGCGGACGAATGCGCTGGTATCCCTGGCACTCCGCGGAGTACCGCTTCAATCACATACTGAACGTCGTCGATCTGTCGACCCAGATCGCACGGCAGGAGGGCGCGAACGTCGATGTGACTCGCGTCGCAGCGCTGTTTCACGACATCGCGAAGTTAGAAGCCGAACAGGACGTGCACGCGGAAGTCGGCGCGCAGATCGCACGCGAGTACCTCCTGAGTCACGGCGACTACCCCGAGTCGTTCGTCGAACAGGTGTGTAGTGCAGTCCGTGACCACTCCTATCAGGACGATTTGACGGACCTGCCACTGGAGACCCAATGTCTCATCGAAGCCGACGTGCTCGACAAGGTCGGTGCCAACGGTACCGCACTGATGCTGTTGCGTATGGGCTATGAATCACGATCCCACATGGACGCCGCCGAGATGGTCGGCCGTGTCATCGAACGTGGCGAGGACGCCCGCGAGCGCATCGAGAGTGAGACCGCCGAAGCGCTCATCCACCGACGGCTCAAGCGCGCCCGGTGGTTTCAGGAGTGGCTAGAGATGGAAGTCGCCGAGATGAACGGCGAGACAGTCCTGGATGACGTTGCGACTGGTGTCGGCGGCGACGACTAGAGCCGTCCAACTGCATCGGTGAGAAAGAGCACGCCGAAGCCAGCGAGGAGGAGCGCCGAGAGCCACGCGACCACTGGCGCGACCGTATCGACCCGCTGGCGCGCTCCGACCAGCGCCGCCGGGAACCCACTGATCCAGAGTGCGATCCCGCCGAACAGGCCGACCAGTAGTATCGGATCGCCCGTCGTGACGACGAACGTGTTCGCGAAACGCCCCCCGACGACCGGGACCGCTGCGAGCACGTCGAACCGTCCGGGTTTCAGTAGCCCGACGCCGACTGTCAGCCAGAAGAGGATCTGATAGGGATTGGTCAACGCCAGCAAGAACGCTTTTCGGAATCCGCTGCCCCCGTCGTTCGTCTCCGTCCGGTCCGCGACGAACGACCGGGCACCTCGGACCGCACCGACCGCGAAGTACAGCATCAACACACCGCCGACGACGAGGAGGGCCGTCTGAACGCCTGGGCGTTGCTCGATCAGTGTGACGAGACCGACCAATGCCAAAACGAAGAAACACAGGTCCGCGACCATCGCACCCAGACCGGCCCGAAACCCCGCCGACCACCCACGCAGGACGCTCTCTTCGGCGATGACGGCGTTCATCGGTCCCGGCGGTGCCGCCAGTGCGAGACCGAACAGAACGCCGCCGACGAACGTCGCCGCGAGTCCCATAGGAAAGCATCCTCACAGAGCGGTGTAATCCTGTTGGACTGCCAGAGCAGTCGCTCCGTGTGGTCGAGAAAACGGAAAAGAATAGATCCGGATTACAGCTTGCCGGCCTTCTGCAGCTTCATCAGGTCCTCGGTGTCGAGCGTCTCGCCTTCCTTGAACTTCTGGTAGATTTCCTCGGCTTCCTCGCGAGCGGCTTCCTGCTTTTCCTCGCGCTTGGACCGTTCCTGAGCTTCCTCTTTCTTGTCCAGTTCGCGCAGGCGCTTCTGGACGCGCACGAAGTCCTCGTGGTGCTGGTCGGCGGCTTCCTGGGCTTCCACGAACTTCTCGTGCATCTCGTCGGCCTCGTCACGGATGTCGTCGGCCTCGCGATAGGCCTCGATCATCTCGTTGTGGTGCTTCTGGGCCTCGTCGGCAAGCTCGGTCACCTTCTGGTGGTGCTGGCTGGCCTCTGACCGGACTTCCTCGGCCTCTTCTTTGATACCGTCGAGATCCTCGGTCTGGTCGAGCTTCTCTTTCTTGCTGGAGAGCTTGTCGCGCTTCTCCTCGATTTTCTCGATGAGTTCGCGCTCGTCTTCGCTGGAGAGGACCTCTGTCTGTTGCTTGAATTCGAGGTCTTCGATCTCGGATTCGAGCTCGTCGATCGACTTGCCCTCGCCCAGTTCCATCTCGTTTTTGAGGTTGTCGACCTTGTCGAACAGCTCGTTGGCCTGTGCGTTAAGCTCGTTGCGCTGCTCTTTGTGTTCCTGGACCTGCTCGTTGAGCTCGTCACGCTTCTCGCGGTGTTCCTGGGCCTCGTCGACCTTCTCGCGAGTCTTGGCGTTGAGATCGTCGCGGTCAGAGGCGCGCTCGGACGCCATCTGGTTGAGTTCGTTTCGCCGGTCTCGAAGCTGTCCAGCGAGCTTGATTAGCTCGCCTTTGGACTTGTTTTCGAGATCTTCGTCTGTGACTTCTACGTTCTTCGATTGTTCTATAGAATCTACCATTGTTGTTAATCCTCGATGCCATGTCCGCCACGACGCTGGGCAGTCGACTCCCTCACGATGATGGGCTGCCACCGATAACAAGGGTTCCCTGTCATGCTGGGCGTAATGCGATACTGCCTGAACGTCGGAGACGTTCTGGTAACTACACATTTGAGGGGATGTGGTTTAAATATTGCGATACAACAAGTACCGTGCGTTGGACTCACAAGGCCCAAAACACCGGTTGACAGCCACTAACACGGGTTCGAGTTAACTTAAATGGAGTAGTGATTCTGTGCGACTGTGCCGTCGACGGCGACGGCGAGTGTCACGTCAGATCCGGCAGTCAGGGAGATCGTCGAGACAGTCGTCCGGTCGAACGGTTCGACATCGATTTCGGTCTGTTCACGCTCACCGCCGATATCCCACTCGACGGTCGCGGTGGTGCTGGTCGGCCGGTCGTGGACCAGCAGGACCTCGGTGTCGCCGGGTGTCGGTTCGTCGAGCAGGACCTGTGTCGGTTCGAAGGCACCACTGAGGCGGTCGAAGGCGGCTTTCGGCGTTCCATCGCTCGCCAGAACACCCATCCCAGCGTCGCCCACGTCACGAAGCGCGTACAGCGTGAGGATGTTTGCTCCCCGTCGGCGCAGTCGCTCGGTGACAGACCCAACGACATCTGCCTGCCGGGCCTGTGACTCGTCGACACCGCCATCGACACGCGCCGCGTGGCGTTCCTCGTCGAAGTCTGCCAGTTCACTCGGCGAGACCGCTGCGAGCGCACCGGCACCGAACTCCGCGACCACCTCATCGAGATCGTATCGGTCACACAGCCAGTCCGTGTCGGCGGGGTCGCCAAAGCGCCAACCGGGGTACAGCGTCGCTCCGTCGGGATCGATGCCGGCCGGTCCGACGACGGGGAACGTCGGGACTTCCGAGACCGTTGCTGCGACGGTCTCGGCTGGCTCGTGATCGTAGCTGGCACGCCAGGCCCGCCAGCGAAAGCGAAGACGGTCGAGCACGCCCGACCCCAGACCATCGGCGTAGTCCGGGATCGGGTCGTCGTGGACGCTGACCGCGGCGAGGCTGGGATGACGACGACGAGATCGAACCAGTCGTTCCAGCAGGTCACGCCCTCGGTCGACGTCGAAGTCGCCGGGACCAGTCAGTGGGAGGTCCTGCCAGACGAGTACGCCGTGTTCGTCACAGGCGTCGTACACTGCAGGTGAGAGTGCGTGAGCATGCGCTCGTACGAGGTTCGCGTTGGCGTCGATCGCTCGCTGAACGTCGTCGGGCGTGCCATCGAGCAGATTGACACCGCGTGCAGCGACTCGCTGGCCGTTGACCAGCAGCCCCTCGTCGCTGTACTCGACCGAACGAAGGCCGGTCTCGGTGGTGCGTTCGGCATCGCCGAGCTTTGCGCGGACGGCATAGCGCGGTTGGCCGCCAACGTCGTGGGGCCACCACAGCGACGGATCGCGAACGTCGATCTCGTGGGCGACCGTCGCTTCACCCGGCCCTGTCTCGACGTGTGCCCGGTTCATCATGCCGCCGCCGCGAACGTCACCGGTCGGGCGCAAGGACAGGGTCAGTCGGTCGTCGAGTGGCTCGTCGGTGACGACGGTCGCTTCGACGGCGACTGCCGCCGACTCACCGTCGACACGCGGGGCGACGTTCAGTTCCGCGACGTAGGGATCTGGATGGGTCTCGATCCGGGCCGCCCACCAGATGCCCGGCACGGCAGTCTCAGCAGGCACACGGTCGGTGTCGTGGATGCCCCCGAACCGGTCGGCCGGTCGGCGACACTCGACGATTAGCTCGTTCTCGTCGGCGACAGCAAGGGGAAGTCGGAGCGGTTCGAAGGAGGCGTCGTGGTCGGCGATCTGTTCGCCGTTGAGCCAGACACGCGCCCGTGCGTACACGCCATCGAGAACGAGAACCGCGTGGTCGTCGCCACCGTCACGCGGGTCCGCGAACGAGGTTCGGTACGCGACCGCGTCCGCACCGACGAACTCGGCGGGTCGGCCGGGAACGTCGACTGACTGCCACGTCTCCGCTGTCGGCGGCTCGTCCCCCGGCTCGACCGCCGCAGCGCTCCACTCCAGCGACATGCTACATCCGGCGTCCCCCGTGGGCATATCCTTTACCCTCGTCGCCGGACCACTTTCACTTTCACTCCGCGGTTGGCTGGCCTTGATATAGTTCACGGCCCATTCATCGAGTATGATCGACGCACTCACGACAGGCACCCGGACGTGCG
>Ga0207771_100607_pt1 | contig 19734 bp, 18 predicted proteins | sample A23M2SouthBayCA_2_FD_187731 | JGI IMG/M metagenome (GOLD analysis project Ga0207771, IMG submission 187731) | Aerobic enrichment media microbial communities from Eden Landing Ponds, California, USA - A23 M2 (2) (SPAdes) | ecosystem: Environmental > Aquatic > Marine > Unclassified | place...
TTTGTCGGATTGGGGCATACTCATCCACCAATCCGACCTCTAATCTAGTGAAAGTGACTATTTCTACCGCTAGTGAAAGTTGTACGATAGGTCTGAGCTAATCTTGAAAGCGTGCAACGGGCTATGAGAATATGTATTTAGAAGAGGTCACTGCGGACGAGAGCAGGGATAGAACACAGTACTGTCGAACGGCGGATAGTATTGAACTCAAACTTGCATCTGACGTATTACTGAGCGGCTCTCGATCTTGGGAAACTCGAGAAGTACCAAGGGATACAATACCGTTAGATTCCGTTACGCTTGATGAGTTCTCCCAAACGATTGGTATTGTCGAAGCCTACTTCGGGAGTTTGATCGACGATGTTGCTGTTCATGCATCCATTTCACGCCGGCAACTTGTGGCGGTGCTGGCACGCGCCCAGCTCTCGGGTCGCCAACTCGACACCGAGGGACTGACCGATAACGGCGACATCGCCCACCAGTCGAACGATGAGACACTCTTTTGGCTTGACGGTGATTTCTGGACGGAGCTGGGCGGGCTCCACTACTTGAGCCCAGACGAGGGACGAGCAGCCAGAGAAGTTCATCGCCGACTCATCGAAGCGGTCGCCGGAGACGTCGCCGACTACAATCGCGAGCGCGATCCATTTATCCTCATCACGGAAACTCCTGGCTGTTGACATCGTTTTATCTGCTCTGTCTAATCGGACAGGACAGATCATCGATCGGGCATCACTGTCCTCACTTCTGGACAGAGTGGTTGCCGACACTCCGCGGCAAGGGTTGTCGCCGGCGATGAACAACTACTCACTCAACGTAGTACGCACCCACGCCATCTGCATTCTGGGAGGGTCTCATACACACTCTCAGTCATCACTCGTCTGCTGTAATTGATTCGCTTCGTAGCGTTTTGAGACAAAAGCTCCTCGCCTCAGTGGTGAGATGCAGCCGACGTATCTGTACGCACGCTACCGTTCGCGACTGACGTGAACCACTTCGGGGTCAAACTCCGAGGAACTCGGCCTGCTCCGCCTGTAGACATAGCACTGGATATCTCCAGAACTTTCAACCATTTTGACGCTCTTCGTAGGCGTTGAGAACCTCACGATACCGGTTTCGAATAGTGACGTTACTGACGTCAGCAACCTCGGACACGTCGTCTTGAGTGATATTTTCACCACAGAGCTTCCCCGCCGCATAGACGGCACTCGCAGCAATACCGACCGGGCTTTTGCCGCTGTGGACACCCTGGGCTGTGGCGGCTTCGATCAGTTGGCGGGCTTGTCGAGTCGTGTCATCGCTACAGTCCAACTCGGAGACGATACGCCCGACGTATTCTATTGGATCTGTCGGCGGAATCTGCACGTCGAGTTCCCGAACGACGTATCTGTAGGTGCGTTTGATCTCCAGCGAGTCGACACGGCTGACGACGGCGATTTCGTCGATCGTCCGTGCAACGCTATCGAGTCGTGTCGCGGCATACAGAACCGCGGTTGCAACCCCCTCGATCGAACGCCCTGGGAGGAGACCTTCCTCTAACGCGCGTCGATACATCACGCTTGCAGTCTCGCGTGTCGGCTTGTGTACTCCCAGTGCAGAGGCCATCCGCTCGATCTCGCCGAGTGCCTGCTTGAGGTTGCGCTCTTTTGAATCTCGTGTACGGAAGCGTTCGTTCCACGTCCGTAGTCGCTGGAGTCGCTGACGCTTTCGTGGCGACACTGGATTTCCGTATGTGTCTTTGTTTTGCCAGCCGATATTAGTCGAAAGTCCCTTGTCGTGCATCAACTGTGTCGTCGGCGCACCAACGCGTGATTTCGCTGCCTTTTCAGCCGAATCGAAGGCACGCCATTCCGGGCCGCGGTCAATGCGTTGCTCATCAAGGACCAATCCGCAGGCAGTACACACCTTCTCGGCCGTGTCATTCGCTGCGAGTACGTCCTCGCCACACTCGGGACATCGCTGCTCCTGTGTTTGCTCTGTTGGTGACTCTGCGGGTGGGGCAGTCGTCTCGCGAGTCTGGTGGGTCATATTCCCTATTTTATCTCATCAGCAGTAAACTTTTTTGACTACTAAGAGTTACTATGAATCGTGAAAGAAACCTATTGTAGTTACAAATTGTAGTTTGAGTACCCTAGATTTATTCTGCCATACTACAAACCTCGATTGATGAGTTCCGATCAAGAGCACCTCCGCGAGACCGACACTGAAGACCGATTCGACTTCAAAAAAGAGGAAGCAGCTGCGTTCAAGGCTGACCAGGGGCTGACAGAGGAGACGATACGGCTCATCTCTGAGGATAAAGACGAGCCTGAGTGGATGTTGAAGCGACGACTGCGTGCGCTGAACCTCTGGCAAGAGATGCCGATGCCGACTGACTGGCCGGGACAGCCAGACTTGTCGGAGGTCGATGTCAACGAGATCGTGCCGTACATCCGGCCCGACGTCGACGTCCGCGCCGGCGTCGACGACTGGGAAGAATTGCCCGAGGACATCAAGGATACATTCGACAAACTGGGTATTCCGGAAGCCGAAAAGAATGCGCTCTCCGGCGTGGGTGCCCAGTACGAATCCGAGGTCGTCTATCAGAACATGCAGGAGCGCTGGGAAGAGAAAGGCGTCATCTTCTGTAATATGGACGAGGCTGTTCAGGAACACGAAGACCTCGTCCGCGAGTACTTTATGACCAAGTGCGTGCCGCCGAGCGACAACAAGTTCGCGGCGCTTCACGGCGCTATCTGGTCCGGCGGCTCGTTTGTCTACGTTCCCGAGGACGTCACCGTCGAGATGCCAGTTCAGGCGTATTTCCGGATGAACTCCGAGGGGATGGGGCAGTTCGAACACACGCTCATCATCGCGGAGCCAAACTCTGAGGTTCACTATATCGAGGGCTGCTCGGCCCCGAAATACTCGGCGTTCAACCTCCATTCCGGCGGCGTTGAGGTAATCGTGAAGGAGAATGCCCACGTCCAGTACTCGACGGTGCAGAACTGGTCGAAAAACACCTACAACCTCAACACAAAGCGTGCGATCGCCGAGAAAGACGCCACCATGGAGTGGATTTCCGGGTCGATGGGCTCGAAGGCGACGATGCTGTACCCATCGACGATCCTGAAGGGACCGGGGGCGACCGACAACCACATCACCATCGCGTTCGCCGGTGAGGGTCAGAACATCGACACCGGCGCCAAGGTGTATCACAACGCGCCTGACACGAAGTCGACCATCGAGTCCAAATCCATCTCGAAAGACGGCGGCCGCACCAACTACCGTGGGCTGGTCCACATCGCCGACGGTGCCGAGAACTCCTCAACGTCGGTCGAGTGTGACGCGCTGATGTTCGACAACGAATCCACCTCCGACACGATGCCGTATATGGAGATTAACGAGTCGACGGTAGACGTCGCCCACGAGGCCACTGTTGGGAAGATCGGCGACGAGGATGTCTTCTACCTCCAGTCGCGCGGTCTGGACGACGACGACGCCAAACAGATGATCGTCTCGGGCTTCATCGAGCCTATCACCGAAGAGTTGCCCATCGAGTACGCGGTTGAACTCAACCGACTCGTCGAACTCGAGATGGAGGGCTCGCTCGGATAGTAGTTCGTCTGGACTACGCCACTCTTATCGAGGATATCTCATGGCTATCGATCCACACTTCGAAGCGAACCGCGATGTCGCCGAGCAACACGAGGGGCACCGAGTCTGGGGGCCGGTCAACGAACCGGAACAGCTCGGAATCCACGGCACACACGTAGCTGTCGACTTTGACATCTGCATCGCCGACGGTGCCTGTCTCGAGGACTGTCCCGTCGACGTCTTCGAGTGGACAGATACACCAGGCCATCCCGAGAGCGACATCAAAGCCGATCCGATCAACGAGACACAGTGTATCGACTGCATGCTCTGTGTCGACGTGTGTCCCGTTGACGCCATTGACGTTGACCCAGGACGGGCGGGGCGCCTGTGAGGGGTGATTGAGGAACCGCTCATGACCCTATTACTCCAGTGCTACCGGTGCGGGGCAGAGTACACCTATTTCGGCGAGAGGCCACATCCCGCTCAGTGCCCGGCGTGTGGGTCGTCGTCCGTCCCGCCGGCTGGCTCTCTTACCGTCGTCAATAGCGTTCACTGGGAGAGTGCAAACGGGCTCGCGAAAGTCTGGGTCCACAGCGTCGATGAACGTGATCGACCGTTCGAATTCGAAGTCGCTGCACACGGTCGCTGTGGCAAGCTGGTTGCGATCAAAGTTGACGGCGTGTCGATTAACCCACAGATTGACAAGACACTGGAAACGCTCCCACCGGCGGTGAGGGCCGAAATCGAAGCACAGGGAATAACAGACATCGAGATTGCGACAGTCACGAACTCGAAAGCATGATACCAAACCAGATTACGCAACGACCGACACCAGCGAGCATCGGCCCGAAGCATGAACGCTGGCGTACGGTCCGAGGAAGACAGTAAGAAGATGAGCACCGACATCAGATTCACCGACTTCAAATCCGACAAGCAGCCCACGTGGTGTCCCGGTTGCGGTGACTTCGGTACGATGAACGGGATGATGAAAGCGTTGGCGAACACCGGGAACGACCCGGACAACACGTTCATTGTCGCCGGCATCGGGTGTTCCGGGAAGATCGGGACCTACATGCACAGCTACGCGCTCCACGGCGTCCACGGTCGCGCACTCCCCGTGGGAATCGGGGCGAAGCTAGCGAATCCGAACCTCGAAGTGATGGTCGCCGGCGGCGACGGAGATGGCTACTCGATTGGCGCTGGCCATTTCATCCACGCCGTCCGCCGCAACGTCGATATGACCTATATCGTGATGGACAACCGCATCTACGGCCTCACGAAAGGACAAGCCTCGCCGACATCCCGTGAGGACTTCGAGACGTCGACGACGCCCGATGGGCCGAAACAGCCGCCGGTCAACCCACTCGCGCTCGCGCTGGCTGCCGGCGGGACGTTCATTGCCCAGTCGTTCAGTTCAGACAGCCAGCGCCACACCGAGATCGTTCAGAAAGCTGTCGAACACGACGGATTCGGCTTCGTCAACGTCTACTCGCCGTGTGTGACGTTCAACGATGTCGACACCTACGACTACTTCCGAGACACGATTGTCGATCTCGCCGAGGCAGATCACGATCCGACCGACTACGACAACGCTACGGACGCGATTATGGATGGAGACAAAGAGTACCAGGGTGTGATCTATCAGGACGAGAACTCGGTTGCCTACGAAGAGCGTGAAGGGCTCTCAGAGAATATGGCTGTCATACCCGACGGAGCGCCGGACAACGCAACGGATCTCGTTCGGGAGTTCTACTGATACATATGCCTGACTGCGCTACCTGCGGCGGGCATATTTCGGCTCAGTTCGCACGAGTGTTTGGCGACAAGGACGGCGTCGTTCTTGCGTGCCCGTCCTGTTCGCCCAATGCTGGTATTGGAAAGGAAATACGACAGCGAACAGATCATATATAACGACTCTCCCAACTCGGCCCCAACTCAATCGTATTGTCACGCTCGTGGGCGGGATGAATCGTACAAATTATTAGAATGTACCTTTGTTTATTGATTGAGTATATCACGAGTACAATTACCACTCATCAAGATCGAATATGTGCAGTAATGACAAACCCAAGCAATCGAGGTATCGTGCTCTGTTTGAGAACAGTCGTGATGCGCTGTTGTTGTTCGACCGTGACGGGTATTTTGACTGCAACACACGCGCAGTCGAACTCTTCGGTCTCAATGCAAAGGAAGAGGCGCTCACGTATGCACCGTGGGACCTTGCACCACAAACCCAACCTGATGGCGCCAACTCGAAAGAGGTCGCACAGGCACACATCGAGACTGCATTTCAGCAAGGCGGCGCGTTCTTTGAATACACTCATCAGACCGTAGGCGGGACAACATTTCCAGCCGAGGTGAAGTTGACTCGGTTTGAAGACGACGGCCGGCCAGTCCTACACTCCCTCGTCAGAGACATTACCGAGCGGAAAGAACGAGAACGCGAACTCACAGAAAGCGAGGCCAAATACCGGAACCTCTTCGAGAGCACCCACGACGCTCTTATGTTACTGGACAGACAGGGATTTTTTGATTGCAATGAACAGACCTTGGACCTATTCCGCATCGAGTCTGTCGATACGTTTGCTGAATATACCCCGTGGGAGCTTGCACCGCCAACGCAACCGGACGGGAGGGACTCAGAGAAAGCAGCGCAAGAGCACATCGAGACTGCCTTCGAGACAGGAACCGCATTTTTCGAGTGGGTACATCGACGCCCCGACGGGACTGAATTCCCCGCAGAGGTCAAACTCAGCCGATTCGATCATCGTGGAAACCCACGTTTGCATGCATTAGTCCGGAACATCTCTGACCGAAAAGCGTACGAACGACAGATACGGGAACAACGGGATAATCTCGAAATCCTGAATCAGGTGCTTCGCCACGACATCCGCAACGACATTCAGCTGATAATAGCATATGCAGAGTTGGCTGCCGACCAATCGGGGTCCGACTCTATTCAGGAACACCTAGATATCGTTCTAGAAAACGCAGAACACGCTGTCGAAATCACGACGACTGCTCGGCAAATGGCGAAGGTGATGCTCTCAGAGACTGAAAATATCGCTCCGACTCCTCTTGGTCCTTCGCTTTCCAGCGCAGTCGAAGAAGTACAGAACACCTACCCGGACGCCGTGGTCACCCCTGCTGCGGCCGTGCCGGAGACACTAGTTCAGGCGAATGATATGCTCGAGGCGGTCTTTCGCAATCTTCTGAAGAACGCGATCCAGCACAATGATAAGGAGATCCCGGAGGTGGATGTCTCGGCACGTGAACGGACGGACTCTGTCCTAGTTCAGATTGCCGATAACGGACCGGGGATCCCGGACACAGAGAAGGAAACCATCTTTGGGAAAGGTGAAACGGGTCTCGACAGCTCTGGCACCGGACTTGGCTTGTATCTGGTCAAGACGCTCGTAGAATCCTATGGAGGGTCAATTGAGTTAGATGACAACGATCCAGTCGGGGCGAACTTCAGCGTCACAGTCCCGAAAGCAGGCTCACGGCAATAGCCGCATTACTCGGAGCGGTCAGTATTCCGCTTCCCGTATTCCGTAGAAAATTCACGTCCCGTACAATCCGCTTTATCCAATCCGAACAGGTGGAACTCAACGTTTTCAAATGGGATTCCCCATACTCCAAGGTCAGGAGGGAACTCTGCATTCGCCGCTATACTTGCGTATGCTTGCTGTTCCTCCTTTTTTGGAATCTCGTATAACTCTCCTGTAATGATAATGCTTCGCCATATCGACTCGTCTTCATCATCCTGTTCGTATATAGTGAGGCAGACATTCGGATTTGATTCAATAGCGTGATTCTTTCGACCGTCGTATCCACCACCCCATTGCATTGGGAACGCTAGTTTTTCGGAATCGTATCCAAAAGACATTGGAATCGCATATGGCTGATCACTTTCAGCCATCGCGAGGACCCCTACACCCTGTCGAACAAGTACCTCGTCAATTTCGTCCTCAGCAAGATGCCTCATATGGAGGCATTCTCAATTGAACGTCCTAAGTGTTGGGACACTTTCGGATATTTCGCTACACTCTTTGCAAGATATCAAGAGAGACACGATCAATTTCGGCGACATCCGTGTCATCGTCATCTTGGCCTACATCAACTATACACGGGCTGATTATTACCTTTCAGAACAGAGAGTAATTCGCCCGTACAATACCAGTTTCTGTGTATCAATACTGGGCCGTGTTTAGACGCTAGGAATATTGCCTGAACGGCGGGAATTCTAGGAAATGAAGCGAGCAGAGTTCGATGTGCCTTCGAAACTCGCCCGCTTCACCGACCGATGTGTCGCATTGTCTCAAAAAGCTGTCGGGAGTGACGGAACTCAGCCTGTCAAGAAAAAGAAAGGTGGCTACGCTGACTGGGTGATTATCACTCTCCACGGACTCCGCGAATACCTTGACCTTCCGTACCGTCGGCTTTTCGATATCCTCCGTGAAATGCCTGACATCGTGGAGAAAATCGGGCTGTCGGTCGAGGAGTTGCCGGATTTCAACACGGTCTGTGCGCGGAAGCAAGCGCTGAAGATGCGGGTCTGGCGAGTGCTGTTGCGGCTGTCGGTGAATCTGTTTGACACTGGAGAGATTCAGGCTATCGACTCCACCAGCCTCGCCCATCGCTCGTCCAGCCACAACTACCCGAAGCGTGTCAAAGGTACGTTTGAGTCGGTTAAAACCACGCTCCTCGTGGATTGCTCGACGAGAGCAATCCTCGACTTTCACTGCTCAAAGAACCTTCCACATGACACACAGATAGCGTGGCAAGTCCTCACCAGAAATCTCGAACAGCTAGGAACTGTCGTCGCCGACAAAGGCTTTGACTGGGACGAACTCCGTCATATGCTGCGGGAAGAAGGCATTAGACCGGTGATCAAGCACCGCGAATTCTACTCGCTCGATGCCGCTCACAATGTTCGGATAGATGATGAAACGTACCATCGACGATCTATCGTCGAATCGATATTTTTCGCGCTACGCAAGCGATTCGGCTCGACGATTAAAGCCGGAACGTGGTTCAGGCAGTTCCGAGAGATCGTTCTAAAGGCCGCTATCAGAAACATCGAACAGTCTCTCACCACCTGAACCACGTGAATTCGAGCGTCTAAACAAGGCCCAATACTGGAAAATTAGTGATGACTCAGTCACCGCGTTGATTAATTAATGTCGGATCAAAGTTCTCTCCCTTCCTCACGACCTTCTCATTTCTGTCCAAGACAACCAGCCCTTCATCTTCTAACTCGGACAGGAACAAATGACTTAATTGGAGACGGAGTTTCGCCACTTCCTCGTTTGCAGATGGAGGATCAGTATGAACGATATCCGTTCCAGAGATAACGATTTTACCAGAACCCGCAACTTCTACATCGTAGTCCTCGAAAACGAACGAGATCGTCACGGTATCGTCTCCACGGAGTAATCTGTCCATCGCATCTGGAGCAATTACGTCTGCTACTGGGTCAATATCAAGTGGATCTTGATTCGTCACGAACGCAATCGCTTCAATTACAGCGACGGATGGGGGGCGCTCACCAATCTGGAAATGCCACTTATTGGGTGCCGGGTTCCCTTGATTCGTGCTCACATTAGCTTGTGCCATCTCATGTCATATGAACACATACTCTGACTAGTCTGACGGTGGGACGGCTGCCTGTTCGAACAACTGATTGAATATCGTGAATTCCGCCTGTCGCAAGTGGTAGTGGAACGTCTGCCGCGAAATGCCGAGTTCCGCCGCCAGATCGTCGCCCGTTTTGAGCCGTGGACGCTCGTAGTATCCCCCAAAATACGCTAACTGCAGCGCCGCTTGTTGTCGATCGGTCAGCTCCTCATCGATAAACTTTCGGAGATATGTCGGAGTCAACAGCCGTCGTTGAGCGACGAGTTCGATATCCGGATACTGTTCTCGAATCGCCTGTAGGACACCTGTTGAATCGACCATTTCTGGAAAGCTCCCAATCACTGTCGCCGTGTCGTCTTTGATCGTCACCGTTTGGAGTTCGCCGTCGAAGGTATCGAAGATGGCAGCAATTGACTGGTCAGTGGCAGTTAGGTGGAAGCGAGCACTCTCCTCCACGTCTTTCAGAAGTCTGAAAGCAGAGGCGGATGGAAAACCGCTCTCGACGAGATTCCGGACAATCTGGGGTGACAGACCGTTTACCGTCCAAAAATGGCGCTCTCTTCCGTCAGAGAGTGAGACAGTCGAATCAAGAGCCAACTCGAAGTCTGCATCTGTCTCTGTACGGCAGCGTCGAGCAATCTCCGCTGATCTAAACTCCAGTTCAGCGGTGGGATCAAGCACTTCCCTGCGTTCAAGAGCGTACAATGCGTACCCGATAATATCGCCAAGTTCTGTGAGGATGCGCCGTTTCTCTTGATCGAATGCTTCGGTGCGATCAGCGTACACACCAAGCACACCGTATACCGTTCCTTGGTGCCTCAAAGGAACGGAAGCGTACGATTGAATCCCGTGGGTATCGGCAAGGTGTTGCCAATAGTCGTAGGGAAGATCAGCGAGATCATCTTGAACGTGCAATTCACCGGTTCGTACGGCGTGCGCAGCAGGACCCTCGCTGAGCGGAGGTGACTGTTGATCCAAGATTCCATCAAGATAGGTTTCCATATCTCCAGCCATCGTCCACGGTTCGAAATCATCGAATGGCGGCGACAGCTCACCCATCACTGTCGATTGATACGGATCGAACTCCAAGAGCGTGTCACAGACAGCCTGTGCAATCTCCTCGCGCGTTTTGGCTCGCGAAACGGTCTGCACAATTGTCCGGATTACGGCATTTAGTCGATTGACGCGTTGGAGTTGTTGCTCGCGCTCTTTGAGTTCGCTAATATCTCGCCCTTCCGGCACGATCAATACTATGTCGTCGTGTTCGTTCGACACAGGGCGGAGTGAAAAGTCGATGACTGCGGTGCGGTCGGCACCCTGAACTTCGACCTCGAACCGAACGAACTCGCCGTCAGCTGCTCGGTCGATAGCGTCTCTCAACTGGGCTTGCGTCCCGTTGGAGAGCTGCCACCAGTAGGTCTCCCAGAATGGCTTCCCGACGACGTCCTCTCGGGTCAGGCCTCCAAAGGAGAGTGCAGCCTCGTTTGCATGAATAAGCGTGCCGTCGGGCTCCAGAACACCGATAAAATGGAACGTCTGGTTAAATATTAGCTCATAGAGGTTCTCTTGGCCGAGATTTTCCATCGATAACTGGAATGAATCGTGCCCTTCTCGGAGTCGACTATTCGCCGACGGTGACCGAGAATGAGTAGCCTCATATAACTCATCGGATGACCGCTCCGTGGGTCGCCACCACACTCGACCTCTAGCCCCGACTTTCTTTGTCTCAAGAGCACCTTGGTTGACGAGGCCGTCTAACTTGTTATAAATCGTGCGCGCTGTACAGTCGAACTCGGCTGCGACCTCCGTCGTCGTCACCGGCGTGCCAGCAGGTGCGAGCGTGTCGACAGCATCCAACACGGTGGCTGGCGAGGGTGACACATAACTCATACATTTTACTTGCACGCGAAGCAAAAAACGATTCCGTCAACAGAAATCTCGAACAATGCCCTCAAGAGACCCCCGCTATTGACATCCTCTCCGCACTGAAGCGCGAGGTTTCTCCTTGGTTCTCTGTAAACAATACCCGTGGTCACGGCGCCGTGTTTTCACTGTCTGCCTCGACAATGTATATAATAGTAGCAACGTATACTCAACTTGGAACGGAATGGCTGTACTGGACGACCTCTCCGGATTCGAGTTTGAGGACGTGGTGGAAGACGTCTTCCGAAACCTCGGCTACGAGAATGTCCGGCAGGCCGAGCGGACGGCCGACGAGGGGCGTGACGTCATCATGGAAGAGGTCGTCGACGGCACCCGTCGTGCAATCATCGTTGAGTGTAAGCACACGGATACAGTCGGACGGCCGGTCGTCCAGAAATTACATTCGGCCATCGCGACGTTCGACTTCGAGGGGCCAAAACACGGGATGGTCGTCACAACCGGGCGGTTCACGAACCCCGCTCAGGAGTACGCTACCCGGCTTCAGCAGAACGACGACCCGCATCCCATCGAGTTGCTAGACGGCGAGAACCTCCGTGAGATCGCCGGCGAGATCGGCCTCGACCTCTACAACGGTCGAATCGAAATCCTCTGTGACGAGACGCTCCGCCCGTACGACCCGGCGGCCGATGTGGACGCGGCCGTCGCGGAAGCGTTCCGCGACATCGAGAACATCGAGGCCGCCGACCTGCCAGCGCCATACTCGGAGGCGACGTTTCGGCCAGTCGTGGCAGTCACCGCTAACACCAACGCGGTCTTCGAGACATCAGTCGGCGTCATCCACCGAATCAACGAACGGACGCGGTTCGTCGTTCACGCCGACCGCGGACATCCACAGGTAGCTGACGACGACGTCGCGGCGCTGGTCACCGAAAACCTGCGGGCGACTGTCGACCTCGACACCAATCGATTTGGCGAGGTATTCGACGAGATTGAGGAGCGCCGGTTCGGGCAGACCCAGACCGACTACAAGGAGTGGGCCGTCGACCGCCTCCAGGACTTCCACACGACGACGGTGACCTACACCGGCGACAATAACGTCACGTACAACAAGACCTGCGAGCCGAACAGATCAGACATCTCTGTCCAGTCGATCGAGCCAGTCTACCTGCCTGAGGTGCGGCATACGACCGATCTCAAAGAGTACACCTACCCCTACGAATATTATGCGGCGGGCCCCTCTCGGATCACCGCGGAGGACGGGATCCATCGCTGCGTCCACTGTGACACGAGCGGTGTCGACAAGACGTACACCTACTGTCCCAACTGTGGAGCGATCGCCTGCGACAGCCACATCAAGACCGAACGGGTGAAGCAGGAACCGGTCTGTACGGGCTGTGCGGTAACTGAGCGGTTCGCGTTGAAGACGAAGTACTTCTACGACGAAGGCAATCTCGAGGCCTTCCGCGAGGAGTACACCGATATGCCGATCCACGAGAAAGCGATGGAGAACAAACTCTTGGCTGGGGCGAGCGTGGTTGCGGCGCTGCTAGTTGTTATCGGGCTACTCGTCATCGGCGGTGTTATCTAGAGCACGGGAATCTCCAGATTGAGGAGCCCAAATCAGTCGGCGCGTAGGCGTCCTCAACACAGGCACGAAGTTTCTCGGACATCTCTACCCCAACCTCGATACGCTGGTTCAAAAGGGGCTGGTCAAGAAAGGAGACAAAGACTGCCGAGCAAACGCCTATACAGTTACCAAACGCGGACAGCGAGTACTCGAAGCCCGGCGTGACTGGGAACGCCAGTACGTCAACCTATAATTCGTACCGAGCGATATCACTACAATCGCATTCGGGACAGGAGTCCTGGATCTCATCTAAACTGGTCCCGCAAGATCGACACTCGAACAGTACTGTTGTATCAGTTGAGCTCGGAGACAGCCGCTTTAGGACTCGTAACATAGAGACTCACTGTGGGTCAACGACATCCCGGCACTCGGGACATTCAGCCCAGACACCGCCCGCATACTCTATCAGAGTATGACGGGACAGAATCTCACACCCGCAGTACGGGCAGTCACCGAGGTACGGGTCCTGAGTGCTCATATGAGTGTGAAGCGTGTGACTGAGGGACGCAATGCCCTCTGTTTCTCTCTAAGGGGACAGCCCCACATATATCTCAGTGAACCAAAGTGAAAGTGGAATCAGAGTAAGTCTACTCGATATAAAGCCTGCCGTCTGAGAGATTGTCGTCGTCAAATCAATTTGGTGAACGTTGCTCGCCCAACCGTTCACGGACGTATATCCGAGAGTATCTTGATGTCCTCTTTGTCCTGAAGACGGAATTTTAGCATTGCAACGTCCATAATTGACGATTGACAGAGCACCAGTTTCGAACGAAGAGGCTCTGTTGAAATCCTATTCTTCAGACATATATTCGCCTGAAACGACTGGTCCATGAGGTCCGCGAATTGAACGGCAAAGGGGATATACACAAGTGGATAGAATTTGCTCAACAGGCAGACAAGATATGAATGAAGATTTATTTGTTCGTGTGGTCGGCGGTATTGGGACGATATCGATTCTACTCGTTGCGGTTACAGTAGGCGCTTTGTTGGGGAATAATCCTGATGAGATGTTTGCTTGGGCAATGATTAGTACAGTCACACTCTCAATATGTGCGGTTATAATCATCTATCGTTTCGAAGATAAAATAGATTCAATGTAATGCGTGATCGAGAGCATGTACTGAGCGATTGAGGATGCTAAACTATCAACTGTTGAGGATTTCAACAAAGCCAACGAAGAGTATGAAGCACCGAAGCCCTCAGATCAAGTCACAGGAACCACTCAAACGCGACCCACAGATTGAATCCGACTGGTCGCATCCATCTACATAGCGAATGCGGATCGAATTCGACGACGGAACTCTCCTGCTCCGTGACGCGCCCGAGAATGTGCCCCACGCGGAGTGGGACGACCGCGTCGACGAGCATCGCACACAGGCATATCGATATCGAGCCCTCCTCGAATGGGCCGGCACATGGACGGGCAGCGACGACCAAGCCACGCTCCGCGATGGATTCGGTGCAGCCTGCGAGGATGCTGCCCGGGGCTACCCAGACCTCGAACTTACGCCGGCACTTCACATCGAACCGCGTGACTACCAACAGGCCGCCCTCAACGCCTGGATCAACCACAGACGTCAAGGGAGTGTCGTGCTCCCGACGGGGAGCGGGAAGACATTCCTCGGTCTCCAGGCCATCGCCGACGCCGGCGTGAGCACGCTCGTCGTGACGCCGACGATCGATCTGATGAACCAGTGGCACGCCACGCTCACCAACGCCTTCGGCGACCAACTTACAGAGCCGGTCGGCGTCCTCGGTGGCGGCAGCCACGACGTCACCGCGATCACGGTCACGACCTATGACAGTGCCTACCGCTACGTCAACAAGTACGGCGACCAGTTCGGCCTGCTCGTCGTCGACGAGGAACACCACTTGCCAGCCCCGACCTACCGGCAAATCCCCGAGATGATGATCGCCCCCTATCGCCTCGGACTGACCGCCACCTACGAGCGGCCCGACGGCAAGCACGAACTTCTCGAAGACCTCATCGGCCCGGTCGTCTATCGAGAGGACGTCGACGAACTCGCTGGCGAATACCTCAGCGAATACGAGACGATCCACATGTCGGTCGACCTCACGGCCGACGAACGCGAGACGTACGACGAGGAGTATCAGATCTATCGCGACTACGTCGACAGCCACGAGTTCGACCTCTGGAAAGAGGACGGCTATGCGGAGTTTCTCAAGCGCACATCCTACGACCCGCAGGGTCGGCGGGCACTTATCGCCAAGCAACGCGCTGAGCGAATCGCCCGCACCGCCGAGAAGAAGCTCGACACGCTCGACAATCTCAGCAAGCGCCATCACGATGACCGCGCGATCATCTTCACCGCCAACAACGACTTCGCCTACGACATCTCCCAGGAGTTCATCGTTCCCTGTATCACCCACCAGACGAAGACCGACGAACGCACCGAGATTCTCGAGCGGTTCCGGACTGGAGAGTACTCGATGCTGGTGACCTCGCAGGTCCTCGACGAAGGCATCGACGTGCCGGCTGCGAATGTCGGGATCATTCTCTCGGGGAGCGCCTCGAAACGCCAGTACGCGCAACGGCTCGGGCGCATTCTTCGACCGACGGACGACCGCCAGCCCGCCCGTCTCTACGAAATCATCACCGAGGATACGATGGAAACCTACGTTTCGCAACGCCGCCGGGAGGGGGTGAGTGCCAGTGCTGACGGCTGATCTCGCACGATCACGAACGACCGACGAGATGACCACGCCGCTGTTCATCGATCCCGACGAAGAGCGCTATCGGGAGACCGCCCGCGAACTCATCCAGTTGTTCGAGGACCATCTTGGCGAGCCGAAAGGTGATCTCGAGGACGCCATCGGTGAGCTGACCGTCGCGGATACGGACTACAAGATCGTTCAGGGCCTCGCGAAGCTCCTCAAAGACGAGTGCGAATTCGAGGTCATAGCCTCCGTCGAACCGCGCGAGATCCGCCAGCGACTCTTCGAGAAAGCCAATGACCGGTATCCGATCGTTCGTCAGCCTACGCTTGGTGAGGACACACAGAAATTAGAGGTATACAGCGCGGTCGCCGACGAGTTAGGGATCTCACTCGAGGAGTGCTATCGAGGAATGTACGCCGATCTCGAGGACAACAAGCGACTCGTCCGAATCGGGACGCGGACGGCCGACCAGTACACCAGTGATGATGATGCTTCGACATCGACGACCGTGCTGACCGGCAGTAGCGACGAGGACTACGAACACACCGACCTCACCGTGGACTGGCTGTTGACGCGCTACAATCTCGCGCTGGCCCAAGCGGTGCTCTACGATGCGACGGAGATGCGAATTCGCGTCTGGGATCACTTTGGGACGGTGTTCAGCTACGTGAAGCTGTTCGGATTGATGCACCGGATCTATCCGATCGACACCGACGGTGAACGCGTACCGAGTACCGACCAAGCCGCCGGCTACGAGGCCGTGCTGGACGGGCCGGCATCGCTATTCTCGAAATCGCAAAAGTACGGGATCCGCATGGCGAACTTCCTGCCGGCGTTGCCCCTCTGTGACCGGTGGGGAATGACCGCCGAGATTCTCGTCGACGAGACGACCGGCGAGACGCGACAGTTCGAGCTTGACCATACCCAGGGCCTCGACTCGCATTACAGCGGCGGCGACCGGTTCGATAGCGACGTCGAGCGGACGCTCGCCAACAAATGGGAGCGAGCGAATACGGAGTGGGAACTCGTTAGAGAAGACGATGTCTTCGATCTCGGTGCCGAAGTGATGATCCCCGACTTCGCGATCGAACATCCGGATGGACGACGAGCAATCCTCGAAATCGTGGGGTTCTGGACGCCCGAGTACCTCGACGAGAAGCTGGCGAAAATTCGAGCGGCTGATCTCGACCACTTGCTTATCGCAGTCTCGGAGCGGTTAGAGTGCTCAGCGGACGACTTTGAGGGGGCGAGTGCCCGCGTTCTCTGGTTCAAATCAGGGATTCATGTCTACGATGTGGTGGAGTTGGCCGAGGCGCACGCCATCGACGGACGCGCACCTGATCAGCAACACTGACCGGGACCGCTCCAGATAGTCCTCAGGATGGCTGTGCCGACGTAGCTGGAATGACTACCAGCCTTCGCCGGGTGGCGGATACTGCTCGACAGGCTCGCCTTTCTCTTTCACGACGTCCGGCTCTGTATCGCTGGCTCCGTCCTCGTTGATCTCTTTGAGAATGGCATAGAAGCGCCATTCGTCACCGTAGTCAAAGAGATAGCACATCCGGTCGCGTTCGTCCAGGTCCAACTGGCGGGCCATCTGACCGACCGTCGTCTCGCTCGCGTCATACTCCTCGCCACCGCGCAACATTCCGCCCGGGGCTTGTTCGATCTCTCCGGGGCGCTTGTACTGGACGTCGCTGTCCCAGTAGTCTTGGTCAGTTCCGAAGAACCAGAGGTGGTCCTGGTTCAGTCCGACCGCGCTGTTCAGCACCGACTGGAACTTGTCGAGGGTTCGGTCCGCCCCGACGACGATGTCCCGCCACAGCGACCGGGGATCGTGCTCGTACTTGACGCGGAACCGGTAGGTCGTCATATTTGTGGAGTTATTTTGCATCGACGCTGGTGATGTTATCGGTCGAGCCAGTAGTGCCAGTCCGAAACGGCCTGCTCAGTGTTATCACTGGCTTCAACCGGCTCCAGTTGGCCCAGTGGGACACCGAACTCCTGGTCCATCCACTCGATGGTCACGAACTGCTGGCGGAGCGACGGCTCCGATGACGGTTTGCCGACCACACGAACCGTCTCCCCTTCCTCCAGCGGTGAGACGTCCTGCTCTTCGATACAGCGTGCCTCGAAGGGAACGTCCATCGTCTCCGCCAGATAGATGTGCCACCCCATCGCCTGCTCGTCCTGGGTGTAGGCATCGACAATAATCTCCATCTCGATGCGCTCTTCTCGCTCCTCGTCTCGCTTAGTCATGGTTCACCACCAGCCCGCGTGTGGAACTGTGAGCCCGATTTAAACTCCGTGAGTTCCTCGATCCGGTCTTCGAGTTCCTCGATCTCCTCGCGCAGTTCCTCAGGTTCGTCACCTTCGGCGGCCGCAAGCTGGTCTTTGAGTCCCTGGAGGCGTGTCTCCTTGCGTTCTTCATCCACCTCGGCCTTACGGACGTACTCGGACTCCTCGATCTCGTATACGTCGCCCTCCGAGAGTTCGGTCACGTCGAGGGCGTCGTCTACCTTCTGACGGTCTACACCCATCACACGCTCTGGGTCGATCCCGGCGTCTTCGAGCGTCTCCAACACCTCATTCTCGTCTTTCAGCGAGCGGTTGCGCCTGGTTGTGCGCTGGACAGAACCGAACGGGCCACTGACGGGGCGGTCATGATGGAGCCGGGTGAGCAACACGTCGGCAACGTCCTGCCGGAGGTCGTTGGCGTTGCGCTGCACATCCGAGAGCAGGGTGTACAGGTTCACGAGCGCGCTCGTCTCAATGTCTTCCAGAACCTCGACCTCGTGGCGTTCGAGCGCGTCGATGAGCAATAGCGCGTCAGCGTACACGTCCAGATCCGGCTCGGTACGTTCCTCCTCGGGTGTCTCAGCGTCGTCTCCCGAGTCGAGTAGCTGGCTGGTGGTCGAACCTTCTGTCTCACCGATCACCCCCCGATCTTCGTCGATCTCGAAGCGCGGGTGAAGCGATAGGACAGCTGGATACGGATCGGCGTCGGGCGGGAGTCTATCGAGGTCGAAGCCGTCCGGCTCATCGGTGATCCGTCGGTACAACGTCTCGAACTGGTCGCGCTGAAGCGGGCGTGTCTCGTCGATGTCACGGTCCAGAAACCCGATGATGACCCGTTGCTCCTGTACGTCGGAGACATGGAATTGGTCGTGTGACAGCGGCGTGATGAGCGTCGCGCTATCCGGGAGATCGTCAAGTTCCTCAAGAAGTGTGTGCCAGCTGACGGTGAACGACATATGCCGTGGTTGTGTGCCATTCAGACTAAATCTTGTTCACGATCCGGCTGTTGGTGGGTTCAGGAGCGTATCTTCGCGCCATCCGATCAGGCACACAACGTGAGGACACACATAGTGTCACAATCAGCATCCGATGATCAAGGCAGTGAACTCGGTCGTGAAGTGCTCCCTCGGCTCGCTGTACGAGAGCGTTCTTCATTCCGTGAGTTTAGGTCAAAATCAAGTCGGGTTTCTGAAACTCTTGATCTGTGAGAGACTCTAGTGGTTCTGTACCCGCTTGATGAAGTCCGGACCCGCTGCTCTGAGCATCTCCGTCCACGACCTGAACTCCGTCCGATCGTCGACATAGACATCGAGATCCGGTTCCGGGATCTGGTCGAACTCGGCTAGCGTCGTGACCTGCCACGAGCTGTCCTGCATGAATTCAGCAAACGTCTCTGCGTCCGTATAGAGTCGCATAAACGAACTCGGAAAGAACGCCTCGAAACTAATCGGTACGATGTGATCGTCGCTCTCGCAGTCGGGCGGCAGCGCCGAATCCGTATCAAGTTCCGATTCAAATCCTACAATCTCGAAACTCATAGCTTCTACACGCTGTACTCAGATATAAGTGTAAACGGCGATCGCAGTATCGAGGGCGGTGGTCATCGGTTTTTTGAGTCTCAGACGGTCGCACGGTTCGTTGGAAGTCCGATAGTTGGGCTTTAGTCTCCGTCAGACGCGGCTTGCACCTCCTCAAGGAGTTCGTCTGTGGTCGTCCATGTGTGCGCACGGTCGACCCGCTCCATCGACAGCAAGTAGTGCGCGAACATCCCGTCGTATGCCTCGTACTGGTCCTCGTCGCTCTCGTAGGTCCGGTAAAACGCCCTCGTCCGCTCTCGGTAGCTTGGTTGATCGATGTAGCCAGCCTCCCAGGCATGCCCGCCGTGAGAGTGTTCGTAGACACTGATAATGTGGTCGGCGTAGCTTATCAAGAGCTTGAATTTCGAGGTAAAGAACTCGGTGATATCGAGGATTTCGTCCATCAGAAACGCATCGACGTCGTCGTCTGTATCAGATGCAGTGGCCTCGGTC
>Ga0207771_100612_pt1 | contig 19648 bp, 27 predicted proteins | sample A23M2SouthBayCA_2_FD_187731 | JGI IMG/M metagenome (GOLD analysis project Ga0207771, IMG submission 187731) | Aerobic enrichment media microbial communities from Eden Landing Ponds, California, USA - A23 M2 (2) (SPAdes) | ecosystem: Environmental > Aquatic > Marine > Unclassified | place...
TTCCTACGCCCTGACCGACCCAGGACGAGCCATCGCCGTAGTATTCGACCTGGTCGTCGACGGCCATGTAGACTCGGCCGACCTCCGGGCTGACTTCGCTCAGCCCAGCTGCGGGACCGATCCACAGGTCACCGGAGACGTTGTGGGGCTCACTGAGCGCCATGTCGCCCCCCGTGACGAGCGCTCCGTCGCTTCCGGCCCCGCTGCCGAGTGCGGTCCCTCCGAGCACTCCTCCCGCCGCTGCGAGGACGCTGCGGCGCTTTGTCATCCATCGCGACGAGCCGTCGTCGTCGCTCACTGGACCCACCTCGTTTTAGGTCGGCCAGCCGTTCTGTATCGGTGCTGTCGCTGCGTCGGTCCGCCATTCGGCGGTTCGAGTGTTCGTGACACATCGGATCGACCTCTACCGCCGCGGCGTTGAGTTGCCAGACCTGGCGCCACGACGTGAGGCTCCGACCGGGAATCGAACCCGGATGAACCACCAGGCGGAGCGATCGCAGGGGCAGCATTCATCTCAACTCCTTCACGATCGGGATCGCGATGATCCCGAAGACGAACATCGCGATCATCACCGGGATAAACGGCAGGAGACCGACGTCGCTGACATCGACGCCAAGGTAGATCACTTCTCCAGAGGGCTCGAGCACGCCACCCGAGAGCACCGAGAACGTCGCCCCGGAGACCTCGTAGTCTGTCCCTGCTGTCAGCTCTGGTCCCTGCACGCCGTCGACGAGTTCGACGCCGTTCAGAGACACCGAGCCAGACGACCAGTGCACGGGAACACTCGATACTGAGCGATCCGCCGAGTCGAAGTTGATCAGCAGCTGCGGAGCTCCGCCGGAGACGGCAGTCGCCGGCTCGGCGACGAGCTCCTGTCGCTGCTCGAACGCCAGTGGTTCACGAAGGCGGAGCTCGTCGATAGTCCCGTTCCAGTTTGCTGCAGGCGGCGCCGGTGCGCCACTGCCGTCGAGCGTCATCGCGGTCGTCGTGTTCCGCGCGATCTGGATGGCACCGCCCTCTGTCCGCTCTCCGCAAACGACGGTCGGCGTCGTCGCATCGGATGCACCGATGAACTCGCCACGAGACTCTCGACTCGAAGCGTTGTAGACCCAGAGCCGGTACCCGTCGTTTTCTGCGTCGTACCAGACGACGACATCGTGGATGCCGAGATTGGCGCCGTAGATCGTCCTGTTGATGCTGGTGTCGTGCGCCTCGACGACTGCGCAGACCGACCAAGACGAGCCGGCGTTGACGTCAGTCTGCGCGAGCGCACGCGTGGACTCGTCTCCATCGAACTTCGCAGCGGTCCCCAGCGTCGCCTCTACGTTGCCGATGGAGTCGATCTCCGAGGTCACCCCGGTGCCGATCGTCGATGACCCACCATCGACCTCGAGCGTATACTCTTCATCACTGATCTGACCGTTGCTGGCTCCGAACAGGCCCGAGCCGAGAAACGCACCCGCAACTATCAGGACGACCAAGACCGTGAACATCCTCGACAGCAGTGTCTCTCCGTCCATTGTCAGAACCTCCTCGGAACTGGCGCGTAGGTCGCCATCCACACGAGCATCACGAGCACCAGCCACGGGCCTACTACAGGCGCGACTTCGGGCAGTGCTCCGGAGTGCTCAGTGACGGTTTTCGTGACGGTCACAGTCTCAGACGCGTACAGCACGTCGGCCGTAAACAGCGTGTACAGCGCCCAGGCGGGCGGTCCGCAAACAACCGCGATGACGATTCCGGCACCGATCGCGGTTCCTGCCTTTCGCTTGGCTCGAGGCCAGACGGGCCATTCCTCGTCGACGTCGGAGTCGCACTCTGAGCAGACTCCGTCATCGACTCGGTACGGACGGCGTGAGGTCTCGCACGTCGAACACCAGTAATCGCTCATGCTGCCCCCTCGAGCTTCAGCTTCCGAAACCGGACGACTTGGCTCGCGCCGAGCGTGATTATACCGGCGAACATGTACAGCCTCGCGAGCCCCCGAACCCAGGCGGGTGCGATCCACCCGCGATTATTGTATCCCCACTGCGCTGACCGATCAGCGACTTCGAAAAGCTGGTTGCCCATCCAGACTGCGGCACCGACGACGCGCTCCTGGAGCCACGGGTTCGGCTCGGGCTGGGGCACAACTCGATCGAGTGCCACGAACCACTCATCCGGGAGCAACTTCGGTTCGCGTGGCTCCTCCTCGGTGAGTTCGTCGACGGACATTCGATGGTCGACGCTGGCGTCAGCGACCGAGTCAGCAGCGGCGCCGTGTGCGACCCCGAAAAGCGCGACTCCGACGGTGAGGATCGCGATCGTCGCGAGGCCGTACCTGTTGGTTAGCAACATCAGTCTTCGGCCTCCTGAAGCTGGTTTTCCCACTCGAGTGCTTGGACACGCAAGCCGAGAGACGCCACCCACAGCAACGCGGCGAACGCTGCCACAGCGCCGATCGCTCCGAGATCGTTCGTCCCACTTACGAGGTATACAGCGAGTGCGACGAAACCGACGGATAACCACTTCCCGAATCTGGCGTTGCTTCGATGAGCTCTGATATCGACTCGAGGCTTGGATGTGTACCCCGGACTGTCGGCGCTGATTAGTTCCCGGACCTTTCTGAGTTTGCTCATCAGTCCAACCTCACCCGAGGTTCGATGCCGAGGGAGTCGGCGGTGAAGACGTCCATGTCGTGCGTGAGCGCGCGATGCCAGTTCTCGCCGACGTTTTCGACGAAGTGATCGTCATCGCGATGGCGGAGCGTCCCGCGAATCAGGATGTCGCCGGCACACTCCTGGAGCTCACTCCACGTCGGGACGCCGTCGATCTCGAACGGCTTGCGGTCCTGCCGAGTGAACCACTCCATCACTTCGGGGACGGAGTCGATCGTTGACGGGAGCGCGGGCGCGATCTCCTCGAACGCCTCGAGGAACTCCGAGTCTGTGACGGTGAAGCCGTACTCGCGAGGAACGTGGTTGTCGAGCGGCCCCGGACCGAACGGCCGCGACTGGACGCCCGGCTTGAACGTCGACGACACGGGGAGCAGCTCTGTCTCGAGCAAGAACCACTCCCCCTGTCGCGTGGGGTCGTCATCAGCGAACGCCTCCTGGACGTCGGCGGGCCTGAGGAGATCGACCGCTCGCTCGGCAGACTCGGGCGCCGGGATGGGCTTGTGGCGCCGGATGGGGAGGCACCACAGTGGCGATGTGTCCTTCGCGGTCGGGTCGCTCCCGAGAAACAGCAGCGTCTCGTCGGGGGCGACCAGCAGCGCGCCGAGGTCGAGATCGTCGGTCTCGTCGACGGCGAGCTCGTCGAGAACGCGCACCTCCTGAACGAGCGTGTCGCCTTCGACCTCGAGGACGTCCTCCCCGAGCGCGCGAAGGAACCGCTCCTCCTCGCGGCCGTACTCGCCACGCACAGACCAGAGCTCCTCGCCTCGCTCGTACAGGGAGCGCTGGTCCTCGATGAACCCGCTGGGAACGGCGTCGTCGGTGTCGTTGGTCTGCGTACTCTGCTCCTGGTCGTGGATGACTCTCAGTTGCTGACTCATGTCTGGCTCCTCACTCGGCGCCCGCAACCCCGAGGGTCGACGCCTCGAGGACCGGCACCCGCGCCACTCGCGCCGATAAACTGCATACTGCGATACATATTCTCACCCTGTCGGTGGGTTGAGAGAACACACAGCGTCAGCTGGGGCGGCAGCGACCGCCGCCGCGATCGACGCGACGCCGATCCCGGCCGCCACCCCGGACCCCCCCTCTTACCATCACAACCCCCGCGAAAACCCCGTCGCGCGTATTGGAAGAATTGTGGGGCAGGGTATATGCGGTCATCAATAATCGATTGATGGTCGACGCTGTATTGCCATTTCCGACCCGCGTCGATTACCGCCGTTCCGCAGTCTTGCGATTTCATCGGTTAATGATATTACTAATCGATGCTTGGCTCAGCCCGACAGCCTCAGCGACCAGCGACTGGGTCACGCGCTCGGAGAGCTCGGGATGATCGAACAGACTCTGGATCACTTCGTCGCGCATCTCGAGGCGGGCATCCGACCGCGCCGCCTGGAGTTCGTCTTCGTGCTCGTCTTTCGGGACGAACCCGCCGCCATCTACGCCGCCGATCTTCTTGCGCTTCTCCTTGGTCAGGTAGTTGTAGACGTCACGAAGCTCGTGGTCGGCCGGGATGTCGTTGAACTGAATGCGCCCTTTCTTGGGCGTCATCAGCGTCTCTGAGTAGCCTTCCCACTCGTAGAAGTGGACGATCCCCTCGCCCTTCTTCGTCATCGAGATCCAGACGTCGGCCAGTTTCTGGAGGTCCTTGTCGATGAACTGGCGCAGCGGCGTGTTGATGACGACGTACTTCTCCTCGACGCGCCCCATCGACATGATCTCCCGCAGCGCCTTGTTCACGTTCGACATCGCGTCGCGGTTCGAGGCGCCAACCTCACCCTCGTCGAGGACGAGCCCGGTGCGCTTGGGCAGCTCCGAGTACATATTTCGGAGCGCCTCGGGCTCCATCGTCGCGTTCGCTCGCGTGATGGTGCCGTGCTGGTCCATCCCGTTCGCGAGGTTCAGCGAGGCGATCGACTTGCCGGTCCCGCGGCCGGCGTTGAAGTCGTCGACGATGAACACGATATCCCGGTTTTGCCGGACGCGCTTCCCGAACAGCTTGTGGAGCGGCGTGCCCTCCGGAAACGGGTTCGTCCACGACTTCTCCGGGATGTCGGGCCCGCTGTCGTCTGGGGGCCCGGCGTCGGCACTCGACATCTCAGACCGACCCCTCAGGACCGAATCCTTCGACGACGGCCTCCGTGTTCGCCCGGACGTCCGGTCCGGCGACCGCATCGAGGAACTCACTCGCGATGCGATGCGCGTTCATCGAAAGGCCGTACGGGGCGACGCCAACCCGCGTCGAGCCGTCGTCGTCGGTGAACTCGAACTGGCCGCGACGCTCGCGAAACTCGCGGATGGTCCGCTCTTCACCACCGGCTTTCGCGATAGTTCGGCTGTTGAACGCCTCGGAGATCTCCTCGTTCTTCGCGGCCAACAGCGAGTCGAGTTCGTCGATGAACGACGCGACTGCCTCCGCGACGAGCCGGTCACGCTTTTGCTCGGTGAACAACTCCTTATCGAGGAGCATGATGGACGTCCGCTCGGCGGTCGTCGTCACGCGCTCCTTCGCGTTGTGAAGCTGCTGCAGGCGCCGACGGAGGTTGTAGTCGTCCGGGTCGGAGATCTCGGCCGCTCCGATCTCCTCGAAGCTGTCCTCGAGGTCGTTGGGGGACTCGTCTGCAGCCGCCATCTTACTCGTCCTCCGGGGGCTCGGCCCACTCCATGACGACGCGCTTGCGACCAGTTGTGAGGTCCATTTGCACCTCGACCTGGACGTAGTCGTCCGACGTCCACCCGAGACTGCTGGATGCGTAATGGGTCAGGTTGGATGCCAGGCAACTCCCGTCACGATTCTGATTTGTATCGAAAACGGAACGTTTTCCGCCACCGATTCTGGCCCACTCAGCCTCTGTATCTGCCAGTATGGCCGGATTTAGGCCTTTTTGGCGGTCTTGGGGGTTCTTCGTCGCCATTCGGCCTTCGCATGTGCTTGTTTCATTTAAATCCTCTCCCGAGTAGTGCCGATGTTTAAACACCTGATTAAACTCCTAATGGTAACGAGACAAACAATTATGGTCAGGTGTGTGTGTGCCCGATCCAGAGGCCCAATGTCGACCTCGACAACCAACGCGGCCGGAGGGAGCGACTCTTCGGCACCGATCGACGCACAGACCGCACCGGAGGCGCCGTCCGGTCCTGAGGTACAGGACACGTCCGAGGAGGCGCCGTCGAAGGTGGAGATCGTCGCCGGTCAGGTGACTGCCGCAGCTGCGACGGCTGCGGACGGGATCCAGAACGGCGACCTCGAGCAGATCAAAGACGGGTTCTCTCTGGCGGCGACGCCGATGGACCTGCTGTTCTCCGAGCACAGCCACGACCGTGCGCAGGGGAACCTCGCAGGGCTGTTCATCGGCGTGATGGTGGCCGTGATCATCGGCGTCGGCGTCGTGATCCCGGTCGTCCAGGACATCCTCGCGGAGTCCAACGTCTCCGGGACGACGGCGCTCATCCTCGGGCTGATCCCGCTGATGATCGGCGTCATGCTCATCGTGAGCCTCGCGTCGCCGCTCATGCAGCGGATGTGAGAAGCGGGCTTCGACACGGTAGGCTGGAGTCGCACTCGCACCCGCGGCACTAACCCGCTTTTCACGCCCTCTATTCACCAATACCAATGGCTAAAAACACCAAGAAAATCCTCGCACTGATGGTTGGCGTCCTGATGGCCGTCATCTTCATGGGGCCGATCGTGACGATCGTCGACGGCAACACCGGCACGCAGAGCGTCGTCAACGAGTCGGTCACCGCCGATGCCGGCAACTACACCGACCTCGTCAACAGCGACCTGAATCAGGACACCGTCACTGTCGAGTACTACAACGAGACCTCTGGCAGCTACGAGACGGCAACCGAAGGCACAGACTACGAAATCGACCTCGATGCCGGAGAGATCCAAGTTCTGGAGTCGTCGCCAAACATCGACGATGGCGACGAGCTGCTCGTCGACTACGAGTACCAGGCAACCTCCGGCACGAACACGCTGATCCTCGGGTTTGTCCCGCTGGTCGCGGCGGTCGCGATCGTGGGCCGGATCGGGATCGAGCTCAACAAGATGCTCTGAGATGATCCTGACGGTCCTCGTGGCGCTGTCGACGCTCGGTTTTGCCTTTTGGATCGCCGGCTACCTGCTGGAATGGCGCGGCGTCGCAGTCATCGGCGCGACGATGATCCTTGGCGGTGGCGCGATGGTCGCGATCAACGGCCTCGAGTACAAAACCGGTGAGACGAGCACAGTCACGGAAACGAACACGACGACCATCGAGAACGATACGGTGGTCATCCCGGAAGAGACCCAGGTCAAACACCAGTACGAGCAGGTCTCGACACCGGCGCGACTCCCGCTGGGCGGGTTGATCATGGTCGCGGCGGCGCTGATGTTTGTCCGATCGATCTACCCCGGAGACACCTAAGATGCCACAGCAAGATTACAACCTCGGCGGCTCCGATGGAGACTCGCCGACAACGGAACTCGACATGATGAGCGGCGTGGTCGACCCGACGATGGACGACCCGTTCCTCGATGAGGTGAACCTCGGGACGGGCCATTACTCTCGGGACGACTACTTCGAGCAACTGAACCTGTTTCGCGACGGGATGTTCGCGGACGCGACGTTCACGACCATCCTCGCGAACCGGGTAGTCCACCAGACCAAACGCGAGCTCGGAGAGGTCGGGTGGATCCGTCGGAATGACGATGGTGTCCAGACACAGGCGTGGGCGCCAGTCGACGACACGGGACACACATCCGCACTCGAACGCGGCGAGGAGATCTGGAACGAACTGCACCAGGCAGAGCGGATCCAGGCGATGAATGAGTTCGCAGGCCTCGGTCCCGACTGGACGCCGCCGCACTTCCGGATGGTGAAGGCTCGCCACGAGACGAGCAAGAGTCTCGGTGCGCGCCTGCTCGACAACCTGTTCGAGCGCGTGAAGAAGGTGCTCGGGAACGGCACCTCGAGCAAGCAGAGCTCCAGTGACCTGCTGGGGAGGAGCAGCTGATGGTCGACATTCCGGCGTTGCCCACGTACGCGTGGGCGTCGATCATCGTCTCGCTCGTCATCGGGATCTTCGGCGCCGCGGCCGCCCTACTCTGGGCGGAATATGGTCCGGAGTTCGATTCGACGGCTGACCGGTCCCGACGCATCGCTCGGACGCAGATCGACCGGGATGATGTCGACGAGGTCTACGTCGCTGACGGTGGGACGCCGCTCGAGGCCGACCTGCCTGAGGAGACGATCGAACTGGACCCGCCGCGGTTTAAGTCGGCAAAGTTCGGGCTCATCGGGCAGCTGTACCAGACGTACGTCTTCATCCGGAATCGGGAGCGCCTGGTCAGTGACGGGTACGTCCAGTGGTACCTCTTCGACGGCACGTTCCCGTCGCCGCGGTGGATCAAGCCGACGCAGAACGGCGAGGGCATCCCGTCGTACAAACACGACGGCGAGGAGTACCTCTTCCCGAGCTCGGCGATGGTTCCCTCGGAGCGACAGGGCGCTTGGACGGTCATGCACCGCAAAGGGAACGCCGACCCGATCAACCCCGACGACCAAGATGAGTTGGCGATCCCGGCCGACGCGCTGGCCGACTACCTCAGCCGCGGTGTCACTGTCGACCCGCCGGGGCTGTTCGCGAACATCAACGCGAAGGTCCTGCTCTACGGCTGTCTGGGCATCCTGATCATCCTCGTGATGACCGTCGGAGCGCTCCAGATGGGGGTGATCTGAATGGGACTTCGCGACCGGCTCCGAAAGGCATCCGGCGATGACGATGGCCGCGGACTCACCGACAAGGTGCGACAGGACGCCGTCGCAGCCGGCCGTGTCGCCGACGAGGCAGGTCGGGAACTGAAAAAGCGTGCCGGCGCGGACGCTCGCGCAGCGCGCCGTGCGGCCACCCCAGAGAACGCCAAGGCGGTCGCTCGGCGTGCGGGTGCGGCTGCCATCGCGGCCTCCGAGAACCTCGATGAGACGTCTCGGGGGCGTGGGGCGACCTCTCGGGAGAAGCAAGTCGCGGCTCGCGCAGAGGCGGCGGCCACGGCCGGGCCGATCTACGATACCTCGCTCAACCCGACGAACGACCCGTCGAATCTTCAAGGGTTTGCGAGTGGCGCCGCGATGACCAGCTCGCCCGACCGCGGCGGTCAAGGGATGGTTGGCGTCGATCCCGTTGGCGGGCTGGGTATGGACTTCAGCAGCAGCTTCGCAACCAGCGACGACGCAGGCTCGTCGACGAGCCTGCTGTTCGGCGACGAATCGGCTGCGAGCAACGAGTCCAACGAGGGCACCAACGGATGGGATGATTCGTTCGTCAACGGTGATTTCGAATGAGAGAGAGACTCCGACGCGCGGCAGGCGGTGCGGCACCGCCGCCGTCGTCGTCCGACGACGATGAGGAAGAATCGGCCTCGAGCAGCGGCACCAGTCCCGAAGAGTCGTCGAGTTCAACTTCGAGCTCTGGCGGGCCAAGTGCGTCCAGTGGCCCCGCGCCGCGCCGGCTGGAGCCCGACGAGCTCGAGAACACTGGTGGCGACCCGAGCGGCGGGTCGTCTGATGGTGGGTCCGGCGGCGGGTCGTCTGCTGGCGGGTCCGGCGGCGGGTCGTCTGCTGGCGGGTCCGGCGGCGATCGGCGCCTCGACCCAAACGAACTGCAGCGACGCAACGACTCCGGTGGGTCCGGCGGTGGGAGCGATTCCGGGTCGCCAGGGGGCGACTCTGACACGTCCTCGGGCGACGGGGGCTCTGGGGCGCCGCAAGACCAGCGACTCGACCCCTCGCAGGTCGGTCAGCGGCAGTCATCGTCTTCCGACAGTGGCTCGGCGCCTCCGGGCGGTCGGCCGCCAACAACCGGCGGACCGATGGTGCAGTCGGAGTCGGGCGAGACCGCCGACTTGTCCGCCCGGAATCGAGGCGGAGGGCCGCAGGGCCGCCCGATGACGCGCACTGAGCGCGAGCAGGCGCGCGCACAGGATGAGGAGACGCAGCGACAGACCGAGGATGACTTTGGTCTCACGGGCGAGCAGCGCGACCAAGCGGTCGGGCGCTGGATCGCGAACAATCCCGGTTTGGTCGATACTGGCCGCGACGACCCCGACGGCGGCGTCTACTCGCCGGACGATATCGAAATTCAGCGAACTGCCGACGGTCGCGTTGTCGTTGGCCCCAGCGAGGAGGCGATCATGCGCGAGACGACACCTCGCGCCTCGCAGTCACGCTCCCTGGGCACGACCGGGACCGCGGGGCTTGCGACCGGGTCGGTCGAGCCGACGACCGCCATGATCGCCGATGCGACGCCTCGCGCCTCGCAGTCGCGCTCGCTGGGAACGACCGGGACGCCCGGTGCCGCGAACGCTGGTGTTAACGCAACGAATCGGAGTGCTGAACCTGGCGCGCTGACGTACGCCGACCGCGGCCTCGTCGAAGCCGAATTCGAAGCGCGGGCTCGTGACACAAACCAGGGTGCTGCATCTGAGAGCGAAGTCGATGCTACTGTTCGGATGCAGGACGGCCAGTTCGTCGGTCGCGTCCAGCGCTCACAGGCGACCGGCCAGGACGTCCAAGACCAGGCGCAACGGAACGACCCGCTTGCGCCGCTCCGCCAGAACAGCCGCCCAGTGACTGGCAACGTCCAGGGCAACGACTCGGCCGCCGTCCAAGACTTCGCCGCAGACCCGGTCGGCTCGGTCGGAGACACTAACGACCGGCTCGTCAACGAGACCCGATCGAACCGCGTCCGCGAGTCTGTGAGCGGCTCCTCACGCACTGGTCCCGCCGCCACAGCAGCCACCGCGGCGACGATCGTGCCGCGGCTCGTGGGTCAGCAACTCGGGTTCGATAGCGACGACGCGGCCGAGACCGCGGCGACGGCCGCCTCCGTCGGTGTCGTCGCGCCCGAACCGACGTCCACCGTCGGTGGCCTCGGCGCGCTCGCGCTGTTGGGCGGTGCCGCGTATCTCGACCAGCAGTTCCGGGAAGGCGAGATCGCAGTCCCAACGCAGCGGCCGGGGGAAACCCAAAGCGAGATCACGGCACCGACGAACCCAAACGAGCAGCCGAGCGAGATCGACGTCGGCGAGGCAACGACGAGCGTGTCGGAACTCGACCCGGAGAGCACCGTTCAGGACGTCGAGGAGGTCGGCGTTCCAACCGAGCAGTCGACCGACCTGACGACGCTCCGGACTGCTCAGCGCCTCGGCCGTACACAGGGCCGGCGTCGCGCTCGCGAGGAGGGAACCTCAAGCGAGTTCCGCCGTGACAACCCCGGCGCCAGCGACGAGGAACTCGAGGAGATTCTCCGCGGCCCGCAAGAGGAGACGACGCTCGGGCGTGACCAGGGCTCGCTGTTCGAAGAGGTCGACCCGACGACGTTCGAGCGCGACCCTGCGACGGGCGAGTCCGCGTTCGTGAACCAAGAGGCGTCGGTGTCGGAAACGCAGGAGGCCGCCGAGGAAGTCGCGAACACCACTAACGGCCAGGTCGAACAGACACAGGAGGTATCCGAAACTGGCGCCGGCTCTGGCGCTTCGCCCGCTTCCACACTACCGGCAACGGCGACGGAGACGGCGTCAGATGTCGCTGCCTCCGAACTCGCAAGCGTCGACGTCGACTCGGCACTCGCGTCAGCAGCTGGCGTCTCAGCAGCAACCGGGCTCAGGGCTCGGGCAGGTATGGGACTCGGTGCCCGCTTGGGCAACGCTGCCGGCACTGGAGAGCTGGTCGCAAGCGAACAACTGCTCGCAAACAACCTCCAGAACGTCAATGCGTACGCGAACGCACCGGGGCAGGGTGAGCAAACCGGTGGTGGGAGTCCTGAACGTCGTGATCCGCCTCGAGGCGACCGCGACTCGGAGACGTCCGATGAGTCGATGTTCATCTCCGAGTTCGCTGGAACTAACACCTCCAATGAGGAGCGCTTGGCGGGCTACTTCGCGGAGACGGTGTCAGTCATCGCGACCGGGTCCGCACAGTCGCCAAGCGACGCTGTCCTCGCCGCGGAGGCCTCGGACGCCCAGGCGGCCGTCGGCGAGTACCCGACCGCGGCGTTCCTGAGCGACGACCCGGAGACTGCAGAGTCGATCGACCAGACGCTCGCGCTGTTCGGCGGCGGCGGTGGTGAGCCGACGTTCGCCTTCGGCGGCGAGTTCGACGTCGACTTCGGTGAAGGAGGTGGCTTCTTTTGAAGCCACACCAGTCGATCCTCGCCGGTATCGGCCTGATCGCGTTCGTCGCGCTCATGCCGCCGTGGATCTGGTTCGTCCACTCGTCATCGGCGACCGAGTCGCTGTCACTGACGGCAATGTTCATGGCCGACCTATCGATTCCAGCAGTCGCGGCGTTGTTCGTCGCGAGCTGGTTTGGGGGGGCGTGACCATGGAGCGCCTCGAGCGCGGCCAGATGAGCCCTATCGATGTGATGATGATCATCCTGGTGCTCATCGTGATGGTCATGACGGCGCCCATCTGGTTCCGGTTCGCGGACATGATCAACAGCGTCGCAGGGCCGCTCACAGCGACGATCCTTGCGCTGTTCATCCCGTTGCTGTTCCTGATGATCCTCATCGGGGCTGGCGCGAGTGCCAGACGGAGGCTCTCATGACATCGAAGCAGACCCGCGAACGCGGCCGAATCACCATTCCTGACCTGTTTCGATTCATGGCGAGCTTCGCGTTTCTCGCGCCGCTGGCAGTCGTCTTGTACGCCATGCTCGACATGCGCGTGGATCTGCTGTCGACTGGCGAGCTGCTACTGTTCCGAGCGATCGTCCCGCTGTGTATCCTGATGCTACTGACGTTCGCGTACCTTCGCGCGACGGAGGGGCTGTGATGAGCCGATCAACGAACCCATCGACCATGTCCACCGACCGCATCATCGACCTCGTCCTCGAGGAGCGTCACCCGAATGAACGCCGTGTCGCGAGCGTTGCGACCGTGACTGTCCGGAGGCGACCGGGATGAGATCGGCGACAAAGACGCAGAGTGTCTCGGTCGTCGCCTTCGCGATTGCCGCCAGCGTGCTCGTTGCACTCTCGGCGCCGGCAGCTGTCGGAGCTGTCAACGAGGAACTCGAGGTCTTGGGGACCCACACCGGCTTCGGAACTGGTGACGAGGCCGCTCCAGCGGACCTTACACAGGCGACGGTATCTGGGACTGGTGACAGCGCCAGCGTCATTGGCCCAGTCGGTGGCGACGTGAAGGCCGACACGAGCGGAGACGATGGCACCACGTTCACGTGGAGTGAGTCGTCGCCGACCACCGACCGGACACTGAATCTGACAGGCCAGACCAACACAGAGACCGAGACAGTCTCCCAGACGCAAGTTGTCAACGGAGAGTCCGTGGCACTCGATGTCGCTGGCACAGATCCGGCGACGGACGCAAGTGTCACATTCACCGGTACTGGCGGAAGCGAAGAGAATATCGGTCAAAATGAAGACGACGTGTCGTACGAGTTTGCCGGCGCGGATGGTGGCACGAATATCAAGTCCTCGATTGAGATCTCGCCCGAACAGGCTGGCGAGATCGACTCTGTGTCCCCATATGTCGAGTTCGGCTCGTCGAGCGATATCACGTTCGACGTGTATATGAGCAAAAGCACCGCCGACAGCACGTTCCAAGAAGGAACAAAAGTCGGGACTGCGACGTATACGGGTGCTTCTGGCGACGGTGTGCACTTGACGGTTGACTTCGACACGCCGTATGCCGTCGACGGAAGCTCAACGTACGAAGTCGAATTCGTTACAACGAGTGCAGCCGATCCAGATAATTCGCTCTCGATCGCGACGGACACAGACACCGCGCAAACTGGACTCTACACAACGCTAGATGGGGACATAACAGGAGTAGCAGATATTCGGTACTCGTACGCACCAACAACGGATCCGTCGATCGACATCGATGGTGACGGCAGCGCCGAAGCGTCTTCCCCGGGGACACTCTCGAACGGCCAGAGTGTCACTCTCGACCTGCCAAACATCCCGACGGTAGACGATACCGCGGATGTCTCGCTGTCATCGGGTTCAGTGGATGTCGATGTCACATACACTGAGCGCACAGTCGGTTCAGTAAGGCCTGGTGCAGTACTGAACGGGGCGACGTACGACCACGACGGTACACTTGCGCCTGGTGAGACGAAGTTGATCACCGTCAATTCGGGCAACCTCGTCGATGGGACGAACAATGGCGAGATAACGCTCAATGACAGCGGCCTGTCGGCAGACGCGCCGCCGATGACTGTGCGCGCGAAAGTAGTCGACGGGTTCGACACAGCGGCCTACACCAGCGCAAACTACACTGGCGCCTCTGGGATCACGACGGTCGCCGTCAACTGGAGCGGCACAGCAACGCTTGATGTCGCGCTTCAGGGTTGGGACGGGTCCAGCTGGCAGACAGTCGGTTCTGGCACGCTAACAACAACTGGCAACCAGACAGTCGGGATGCCAGCAAGTGGCTACAGCAAAACCAGAGTGAAAATCGATGTCAGTGACGGGATTGCAGAGATCCACGATGAGACGATCCTGTTCGAGCCAAGCGGCCCGACCGCGTCAAACCTGCAGCCTGCAGATGAAACTGAATTGAACGACGCATCGGTCAATTTCAGTGTCGACGTCTCCGACTCCGACTTCGGGACGGCCCAGGGAGACCAACTGACTGTCGACTACTACGTCGATGGCGAGAACCGAGCCACCAAAACGGCTACCTCGAACGGGACTGTCACAGCAGAACTCAACATCGAAGAAGGTGGCTCACACAGCTGGTATGCTGTCATCAACGACTCCTACGGGGAGTCGACAACGACGGCAACGCGGAACTTCTCCTCGCCACAGACACTCACGCTCTATGATGAGGAGACGCTGAACGTTCTCGAAGACGCGAACGCCTCGGTGCAAGTCTACGTCGACGAGGCTGCAGACAGCGACCCGACTATCATCGAGGCGAACGTGACCAACGGCACGATCGACTTCGCCGAGCTCGGCTTGCCACCGGATCGGTCGTTCGTCGTCGTCGCGGATGCACCCGGCTACCTCCCGCGACGCATCTTCGTCCCGTCGCTGTACGACACTCAGCGGGCATACCTCCTCCCCAACGAGACTGACCACGTCGAATCGATCCTTGAACTGCGTGACTACAGCGGCCAGTTCCGTGACGAGAACACGGTGTTGCTCGTCCAGCGTGGGCTGAATGGGTCGTACCAAACGGTTCAGGGAGACTACTTCGGCGCGACCGGCGAGTTCAGCGTCCAACTCGCGTACAATGTCAGGCACAGGCTCGTTCTATACAACACACAGACGGACGAGCGCGAGGTCCTCGGAACGTACACACCACTGTCGGATGGTCGGCAGATCGTCGAGGTCACACGGAGTGGCGATGTGAACGTCCTGCGGTCGCCGCCGATCATCACGACCAGCCCATCGATCCCGCGCCTGGCGGCGAGCCCGGACGCGGAGATCGGCGTCACGCTCCAGGAACAAGCGACGCCGATCGCGAACTGGAGCGCGACGGTGACGGCCTCGAATACAACGGGGAGCGAGGTCATCGCGACGACCTCGAGCACGACGTCGACGTCGGCGACGATCCCGGTCGACCTCAGCAACCGAACCGGGAACGTCACCATCGACGTGACCTACAACCTCGAGAACGGCCAGTCGGGGACGTATTCGAATACGTACGACATCCGCGCGTACGCGCAGAACGATTACTCGCTGCTCTCGGTGCTCGGGAGCTTCACGACGATGATCCCGGCACCGAACGTGGATTCGGTGACGACGCTGGCGGCCGTCATCATCACAGTCATCGGGACACTCTCGGTCGCCGGCGCGTTGCGGCCGCCGACGGAGGCGATCGGCGCGACGGCGTTCCTGTTCCTGGCCGTCTTCGGCGTCGTCGGCTGGGTCGGCTACGGCCTCCCGTTCGTCGCCGGCGTGACCGTGATCACCTTCAGCGGGCTACGGAGGACACTATGAACCTGACACAGGTCGCACTCGCGTACTTCGTGATGGCGGCCGTGATGTTCGGTGCCGGACTTATCGTCTGGGAAGACACCGGATTCGCGACGCTCATCATCGACAACGGCCCGGACGAACAGCTGTCTGCGAACGAGGAGACTGCCGAGGACCTGAACGACCTCGGCGGCCCGATCGAGGAGTCCGCCGGAAGCTACGGCGGCGGTATCATCGCGGTGTTGAATCTCGTCACCGGGCTGTTCGACGTCATCTTCTGGCCCATCGCCACGCTGTTGACGTTGAACGCGCCGCCGCGTGTCGTCGTCCTGTTCGGCGGGACGCCCACCGCGGCGTTCTACCTGAGCGTGATCACGCTCATCAAGACTTCAGCATGAGACGAGCATCACACACAGGCGGCGACAGGCGGCGCGTGAGCACGCCGACTGCGACGCGGCTACTGGTCGCAGTACTCGTGGTGATGTCGCTCCTGGGTGGCGTGGCGGCGCTCTCCGGCGGCGCACAGGCACAGACCACGACGACGTCGACGAACAACAGCAGCGTCGACGAGAAGGCGCCGTACTACTCGAACTTCTCGACGGAGACGGGGCAGGACGCGTGGCTCGAAGGCCGCGAGGAGGCAACACTCGAGTCGCTGCTCTCGTTCATCGCTGACGTCGACACGTACGTCATCGGCGGCGGTGTCACGGCACAGGGCGGTACCGGCTCCGCGGGCGCGTTCATCACTGCGGCCGTCGTCGCTGCGGTGTTCCTGCTCGCGATCGCACGGTCGCCGGTCGGCCCGGTCGGCGGGGCGACGCTCGCGGTGGTGGTCGGCGGCGGGATGACCACAGCCGGCATCGCGCCCGAGTGGATGTACGCACTGCTACTGATGCCGCTCGGGTTCATCCTCGCGGCACTGATAGGGAGGAACCTCTGAGGATGCCGGGGTTCACTTCGACACCGACGACGTCGCCGACCCCGTCGACGCCGAACGGAAGCGAACCGATCATCATCGAGCGCCCCGGCGGGCCGATGGGCACCCAGGAGGTGCCAGTGTTCGTCGAGAGTGGGCCGCGATGGCTCGTCCAGTTCCTCCTGGAGCCGCCCGCGTGGTTCGAGCTCCTGCTCGCGCTGCTGGTGCTCGTGAGTCTCGCCGGCGCCGTGATCGGCTATCGTCGACTGGGCGGCCTCGACGAGGAGGTCGTCGCCGAGCAGTCGTTCAACGTGCTGGTCGTGTTCGGCGTGATCATCGCGATGAAGCTGCTGAAGCCGCTGGGGTACTCGTACTTTATCGACGTGGTGCTGGCGTTCGTCCTGGGTTCGGCGGCGGCGTGGGCGATTTCGTGGGCGCTGTTTCCCGGTCGCGAGGCGCTGTCCGAGCGCCTAAGCACATAGCGCAGTCGCCGGAGATAGGCTTTTGTTGACGTGCTCACGTGTTGATATCATGGCTGACCAGGGGACCGATTGGGTCGAGAACGTGAAGTTGAACGCGGAGATCTACGGCATCCGCGGGCGTGGGTGGCTACGGTTACTGTTCCAACTCCTGGGCATCGCGATGGTCGCGCTCGGCGGGTACAACCTGTTGGTCCCAAGAGCCACCGCTGCACCGTTTATCCGTTTTTATACATGGGTTGCTCCGGAGATAATCTATGTGAATGGTGACGCGTTTTCGGGAAGCGCTATTCTCGTTGCCGATGTCGTTGTGATCGTCGTCGGCGCCGTAGTCGCGTACCTGTCTTCGTAGTCACTTGGTTCTAAAACTCGGCTTCACTTCCACCCGCAGATCCGGCACCGGGGCCGTTTCACTTTCACTGAGGGGTTGGCTCGCTCTTTTTATATGACGTATCCTCGCCTGACACGATGGCGACACAGCCCAGAGTAATTGACCTCGACGACGCGATCGACCGCCGGCGCTACCGCTGTCCGAAGGGGCATACACGATGGGAGCCGACAAACAATCACTTCTACTGTGGATCGTGCGGTCGCCGGGGCCTCGATGCAGCGTTCACTCACCTGATCGACCACAAGACGCGCGAGGAGATCCCGCGGTCGGAGGTGAAGTTGACGAGCGAGGCCGGCGACTACGAGAACTGGAGGGTAATCGGTGAATAATCGGCTACGGAACGCCGACGAAGCTGTGTCGCCGGTAGAGGTACAACCCAGCTGCGATACTCGCCGAGAACGAGTGCGAGATAACCGCGAGAATGAACGCCAGCGCTGGGCTGTAGACGGCGTTCACGACGAAAAACACCGCGACAGGGACTGCCAGAGCGCCTCCGAGGTAGTACCACCACTGCGGCTTCCACCGCGTGCGTGTGTCACGAACGTACGCCGAGTCGCGGAACAGCGACGGGTAGATGATGATCCCACCGATCGCGACGACTGTAATACCGAGCCCGAGGGTCGACCCCCACGTCTCGGAGAACTGTGGCGTACCCCAAGTGGAGGCGGCCGAAACCAGCGTGGCGAGGACTGCAAGAAGACCCACTGCGACGTAGATCGCCAAGTAGTACCAGTTTCGTTCACTCGTCCCGCTTCGAACAGTCACATCGTTGCTACGTCTCGCCATAGTCCGAGTGAAAAGCGGAGTGAAATAAAACTCCGTGATAATCGATCTATGCGCGAATGTTCGCGACGAGGTGGTTGCCCTGCGGGCTCACGTCCGCGACCGCTGCGTTCCGACAGACGATCACCTCCAGGAGGCTCGTCTGAGCGACCTCCTGGTCGGCCTCGAGCGTCACGCGGATCGTCCACTCGTTGCTGGCCGAGTCGGTCGGCGCGATCAGGTCCGTCGCCGCGACGGCCTCGTGGCGGTCAAGCCGGTTCCGAGTCACCATCGCGTTCGCTTTGCACGTCATTGGGCGCGCTCGTCCGCGTCGGCGGCGTGTTCGTCGTCGCGGCAGCTGGGGCACAGACGAACGTCGCCGCGGCGGCGCGTCGTCGCCGAGCCGCAGCTGCGACAGATGCACCCGAAGCGCGTCGCGTACTGCTGGTGGACGCTCATCTCAGGCCACCTCACGGGAACCCATCTGCTCGGCGATCCACACGCCCAGCGGCTCGTCGCTGTAGCGGAGTTCTTGCCACCCGACCTCGCTTGCGACGTGCTCAACGTATTCTTGAACGGACGGGATCTCCGTCGAGAACTGGTGCGTGCGGTCAGCGACGACGTGCGCTTCGGCGGCAAACGGCGGCGTGTAGTGATGGTTCCCCTCGGCATCGACGCCAAGGTAGCTCTGTCCGGCAACTTCTTCTGGCCGCGGGATGTCTTCCGTCATGGGTTGTCTTCGAACCCACCCGTCGCCCGTGTTCCAACCACGGGCGCGTTTTCAACGCCAGACAGCGACGGGTGTGCTCACATATCTGTACGGAACGTGGGTACTTAGAACTTATCCAGTACTGGCTAAAGGTGGCTGGTATCGATGTCGTTTCGCTGGTCTTCTCGGATGTTTTCGATACGCTCGTGACCTTCAGATGTCGCAACCCAGTAGCCAGGATCATCCATCGAGACAATAACGCTTCCTTCTCCGAACTTCTCAGCATCGATCCGTTCTACATACCCTTCTTGTCGAAGTTCACGAAGGTAATTTTTCAGAGACGCCTCACTGAAGTCTGCTCCCTGGTAGGTGAGATTGCGGAACAGCGCCTTTCGCGGGAAGGCGAGCCTACAGTCTACGAGGAATGCGAGAACACGCTGCTTGCGTTCCTCTTTACCCACGCCACTACCGTCGGCCGCTTTGTAAATATCACCACCGAATTTATCAGAAGGATGGGGTATCGGCCAACTTGTACTCTTATCGGTCATACTTCACCGATATGGGGCAAGTTATTTAGTGGTTGCCCTGTCATGAGTGAGTTAGACGACGCTACGCGGTGGCCACGAGGTCGCCCACGCAAAATGGCGACCGGTGTTGGCGCACCGGCCACCGCGTGGGGTCGTTTCGGGGCGTCGATTCGCCCCAAACCCACGACGATGAAGGCTAACGCACGCACGAGGGATATAGCCCTCGAACGGCGACAGGACGCATCGGACGACGAACAGATTGTTACAGGCAGCCTACC
>Ga0207771_100613_pt1 | contig 19635 bp, 16 predicted proteins | sample A23M2SouthBayCA_2_FD_187731 | JGI IMG/M metagenome (GOLD analysis project Ga0207771, IMG submission 187731) | Aerobic enrichment media microbial communities from Eden Landing Ponds, California, USA - A23 M2 (2) (SPAdes) | ecosystem: Environmental > Aquatic > Marine > Unclassified | place...
AACGTCGCCGACATCGGGACGCTCAACGAGATCGTGAGCGACGAGGAGCGGCCGATCCGGCAGCTGCTCGCCGACCTGCAGGCGGTCCCGCTGTTCCGGCTCATCGCCGTCGTCGCGCTCACGAACGTCGGCTCGTTCGTCGGCTCGTGGTTCTTCGCACTGGTGCTCATCCCGCGGCTGTTCGCTGACGTCGGCGGCCCGGAGGCCGTTGCGCGACTGATGCTCGAAGGCGCGCGAAACAGCATCGACGTGCTCGTGGGGCTGCTGTGAGCGCGCTCTCGTTCGCGCCGGGCGAGCTCCGCGACATCACGGCCGCGTGGCTGCTGCTATCGCTCGCCTTTGCCTTCTTCATGATCCGACTGAGTACCTACGCGCTGTTGCCGAACCCTGCGAGCGTCCCGCCTGCCTTCCTCGCGACGGTGTTCGGCGCCTCGCTCGTCACCGTCGGCGTCGGGTTCCTGCTTCACGAACTCGCCCACAAGGTCGTCGCGGTCCACTTCGGACAGGTCGCGGCGTTCCGCGCCGACTACGGAATGCTCGGCCTCGCCGTGCTCGGCGGGCTCGCCGGGTTCATCTTCGCCGCGCCGGGCGCAGTCCACCACCGTGGCTACCTCACGCCCCGCGAACACGGGCTCATCGCGCTCGCCGGCCCGGCGGTGAACGTCGCGCTCGTCGTCATCTTCCTCCCGCTACTCCTGTTCGGGGGTTTGCTCGGCTCGGTCGGACAGCTCGGCGTCACGATCAACGGCTTCCTCGCGGGCTTCAACATGATCCCGTTCGGCCCGCTCGACGGCGCGACGGTCCGGAAGTGGAGTACGCCCGTCTTCGCCGTCTCCTTCGTCGTCTGTGCCGGCCTCGGTGCGGCCGCGTATCTGTTCGTCGGCTTCCCGTTTTGAGCGGTCCGGGCGGGCACGGAGCCCCGAACGGTGCCGCTCGGTAGCCGCCGACGAAAACCCCAAACCCGACCGCGCGTACACCGGAGTATGGTCACGTTCCTCGCCGGCGGCACGGGCACGCCGAAGCTCCTCCACGGGGCAGCGTCGGTGTTCCCGACCGCCGAGACGCCCGTCGTCGCGAACACCGGCGACGACGTCGAGATCGCCGGCCACCTCGTCTGTCCGGACCTCGACACCCAGCTGTTCGCCGACGCCGGCGAACTCGACACCGAGACGTGGTGGGGGATCGACGGTGACTCGACGGCAACCCACGACGCGCTCGTGGAGTTCGCCGAGGCGGCCGACCTCGACGCCGGCCCGCGATACCTCCCACCGGACGCCCAGACCGCCGGCCGCGACATCGCGCGCTGGCGACGCTTCTCGGGGGTCGCGGAGTTCATGCTCATCGGCGACCGCGACCGGGCGGTCCACCTCACGCGGACCGGACTGCTCGACGAGGGGTACACGCTGACGGAGACGACCGACGCGCTCCGCGACGCGCTGGGCGTCGACCGACGGATACTCCCGATGAGCGACGACCCCGTCGCGACCATCGTCCACACCCCCGACGGGTCGCAGCACTTCCAGGCGTGGTGGGTTGCACGCGGCGGTGAGCCCCCCGTCACGGAAGTGGAGTTCCGAGGGGCCGAGTCGGCAGAGCCCACCCCTGCGGTGCTGGAGGCGCTGGACGACCCCGTCGTCATCGGCCCCTCGAACCCGGTCACGTCGCTCGGCCCGATGCTCGCGATGGACGCGTTCCGTGACGCGCTCGCCCGGACGCCCGTCGTCGCCGTCTCACCGTTCGTCGGTGATCAGGTGTTCTCCGGCCCGGCCGGGAAGTTGATGGAAGCGACCGACCGCGAGCCTTCGACCGCGGGCGTCGCGGCGACCTACGAGTTTGCCGACGCGTTCGTGCTCGACGAGGCGGACCCGACGGAGTTCGACCGGCCGGTCGTCCGGACGGACACGACGCTGGACTCGCCGCCCGACAGCGAGCGGGTCGCGCGTGCCGTCGCCGACGCGCTCGCGGAGGTGGTCGCGTGAGCGAGCGTCCCTCGGGCGAGCGCCCGGGTGGAAGTCGGCACCCCGTTCCGGAGGTGGCCTGATGTTCGAACCCCGGCTGGCACTCGCCTCGCTCTCCGGCGAGGCGGATGCGTCGTGGGCTCGAGCAGGCAGCGACTACGCCGGCTGTGCGTTCCTCGGGGGCGTCTCGTTGGACCGGCCGACCCGCGAAGCGGCCCGTGAACTTGTCGCACGCGACCGCAACGAGTTCCTCCCCGATGACCCCATCGCGTTCGTCGACGAGCAGCTCACCGCGCTCGCCGACACGCCGATCAGGCCGGGCGTGAACGTCCGGACGACGAGCGTTGGGCCGCTCCGGGAGACAGCTACTGTCGCGGCCGACCACGGCGCGATACTCGAAATAAACGCCCACTGCCGGCAGGACGAGCTGTGTGCGGTCGGCGCGGGAGAGACGCTGCTCGCCGATACCAACCGGTTGGCCGAGTACGTCCGCGCGGCGAGCGACGCCGGCGCGACGGTGAGCGTGAAGGTCCGGACGGAGGTGTCGGGCGTCGACCTCGCGGCGCTGGCGCCCGAACTCGAACGGGCGGGCGCGGACTGTCTCCACGTCGACGCGATGGACTCCGAGCGCGTCGTCGCGGACGTGCGTGACGCCTGCAGCCTGTTCCTCGTCGCGAACAACGGTGTGCGCGACCGCGCGACCGCCCAGGAGTATCTCGAGTACGGCGCGGACGCGGTGAGCGTCGGGCGCCCCTCCGACGACCCGCGGGTGCTCCGTCGAGTTGGCGCGGCGCTCGCCGACCTGACCGGCAAGCGAGGGGAGGTGCGCCCGTGACTCGGAGCCACGCCGAGCAGGCGGAACTCGCGCTGCTGCTCGAGGTCGCGGGGACGCCAAAGCCGGGCAACGTGGACCGCCACCGCGACCACGAGGACCTCCGATTCGAGCATTTCCTCGCGGGTGCGGTCGGCGCAAGCGAGGGGCTGCGGGCGGCGGCGTCGGGCGCGCCGGTCGGCGAGGCGTTCGAGACGGCCGTCGCCGGGATGGCGAACCAGCGCGGCGGCAACACGCAGTTCGGCTGCCTGCTCCTGCTCGTCCCGCTCGTGCGGGCGGCGGCCGTCGGCGACCTCTCCCGCGAGGGTGTCCGTGCGGTGTGCGAGGCGACGACGGTGGCCGACGCAGCGGGCTTCTACCGCGCGTTCGAACACGTCGACGTGGCCGTTGCGGAGCCGCCAGAGGGGATGGCCGACCTCGACGTGCGCCGCGGGAGCGACGCTGTGCTCGTGTTGGAGGAGCGAGAAATGACGCTCGCCGACGTACTCGCACGCAGCGAGGACGATGGCAACGCCGCGGAGTGGCAAGGTGGATTCCCGCGGACGTTCCGGGAGGCTGGCCGACTCCTCGACGACGACGGTCCCGTCACCGACCGCGCCGCCCGGGCGTTCCTCCGGCTGCTCGCGGAGACGGAAGACGGGTTCGTCCGGACAACCGCGGGCGAGGCGGCCGCCCGCGAGGCGACCGAGCGCGCGCGAGCCTGCCTCGCCGGACGGGAGGACCCTGAGACGCTCGCCGAGGAGTTCGTCGAGCGGGGAATCAACCCCGGGACGACGGCCGACATCACCTGTGCGGCGCTGTACGTCGCACTCGAACGGGGGCTGCCGGTGTGACCGACGGCTGGCCGGCCGCGTGGGATGGCATCGCGGAGAGCGTGACGACGACGCTGGGGCCGAACGACCGATGGAACGTCGCTGCGCTCGGCCTCCACGCGCCCGAGAGCGGCGTGGAGCGAGGAGAGGTACCCGACGATCCTGTCACGGCCCGGACGTGGGGACGGACGCGGACGTGGCGAAACTTCACCGAGCGCGGCGGCGGCTACGTGCAGTTCACGCGTGACCCCGTCGACTTCGTGGAGGCGGCCTGCTCGGTGCGCGAGGAGGCTGACCCGGTACTCGACTCGGCAGCCGGATGGGCAGAGGTCTCCGCCGAGGCCGTCGCCTCGGGTACGGAGGGGGAGACGGCGTGGACCGAGTGGGCACTGACGGTCGAGGAGGCACACGTCGAAGCGGAGTCCGTGCCGGTCGTCTCCCGCGGCCACGCGGCCGTGGTGGAGGCGACCGTCGCGGCCTCCCGGCTGGACGTGCCGGGCTACGACGAGGGCGAACTCCGCGAGCGCATCCGCTTTTTCGAGTCGGTTGTCGACTCCGCGGGCGGCGAGCGCGAACGGGCGGCGTGGGTGCGGTTCGACGAACTCGTCGAGTGGCGGGACTGAATCGGGCGAACGGCCCTCCGCCGGTCGGGAGTCGAACGCTTTTTATCCGGGCGACGACTCGATTCCGGTAAGATGCCAATCAAACCTGCCTACATCAAGAAGCTCGCGACGGCGCTGCTCGAGCGATACGAGGAGGCGTTCAGCACCGACTTCGAACACAACAAAGAGGTCGTCATGGAGCTGACGAACGTGGAGTCGAAAGGCGTCCGCAACCGCATCGCCGGCTACATCACGCGCAAGCAGCGCAACGCGGTCGCCGCGTAGAGCGTTTCTCTGTACGGCTTTTGACCCCCGAGTTGCCCGTCCCACAAAACTCTTGACTGACCGGTCAGTCATTTACGATACCGAATGGACGAGTCGACGGAGGACATCATGTCGGCGACGTACCGGGCGCTGTGTGCACACGGCTACGCCGACCTGACGATGCAGCGCATCGCCGACGAGTCCGACCGCTCGAAGGCGGCGCTTCACTACCACTACGACACGAAAGAGGAGCTGCTACGCTCCTTCCTCGACTATCTGCTCGACGACTTCGAGTCCCGGCTCGCGTGTGAGTCAGCGGACCCCCGCGACCGGCTCGACACGTTCCTCGAGGCCGTCTTCGGCCCGGCGGAGGCGGACGACCGCGGCGATTTCGCCGTCGCGCTGCTGGAGATCAAAGCGCAGGCACCCTACTCGGAGAGCTACCGCGACCGACTCCGGGCGCTGGACGAGCGGATGCGCGAGACGGTCGCCGCTGCGGTCCGTGACGGGGTCGAAGCCGGCGACTTCGAGGCGGTCGACCCGGACGACGTGGCCCGGTTCACCGTCACCGCGATCAACGGGGCACACGTTCGCGAGGTGACGTTCGACGAGTCAGCGGCCGAGGCGCGCCGGCTCGTCGAGGCGTATCTCGACGAGACGCTCGGTCGCGACACGGGGGCGGAGGGCTCGGTCTGATGTTCAAGGGGCAGGACCAACTCGACCTCACGAGCGGGGGGATCGGGAAGCCGCTGTTCTATCTCTCGCTCCCGATCGTGATTACGAACCTGCTCCAGACGGCGTACAACCTCGCGGACACGTTCTGGCTGGGGCAGTACTCGACGACGGCGCTCGCGGCTATCAGCTTCGCGTTTCCGATGGTGTTCCTGCTCATCTCGCTCGGGATGGGTGTCTCCGTCGCGGGGAGCGTCCTCGTCGCGCAGAACACCGGTGCCGGCGACGAACGGCAGGCGGAGTACGCCGCCTCCCAGACGGTGAGCTTCGCCGTCGTCGTCTCGATACTGCTCGGGCTCGTCGGCTACGTCGTCGTCGACGACCTCCTGCTGATCTTCGGGGCGGAGCCGGCGACGCTCGTCGCGGCGACTGCGTACATGCGCGTCATCTCGCTCGGGCTCCCGGCGATGTTCGGCTTCTTCATCTTCATCGCGCTGATGCGCGGCTACGGGGACACGGTAACGCCGATGCTCGTCATGTTCGGCACCGTCGTCCTCAACGTCGTCATCGACCCGTTCCTCATCCACGGCTGGACGGTGTACGCGACAGTCCCCGTCGTCGACACGCTGCTGTGGTACTCGTTCCCCGAACTCGGCATCGAGGGGGCCGCGTACGCGACCGTCTTTTCCCGCGGGCTGGCGACGATCGTCGGCCTCGGCATCATGTTCTCCGGGACACGCGGCGTCCACATCCGGCTCCGGGATATGGCGCCGGACGGCGAGTACGCCCGCCGGATGTTGCGCATCGGCGTGCCGGCGTCGGTCGAGGGGACCGGCCGCTCCGTCTCGGTGAACCTGCTGCTCATAGTCGTTGGTACGTTCTCCACCAGCGTCGTCGCTGGCTACGGCATCGGCATCCGCGTGTTCTCGGTCATCTTCCTGCCGGCCATCGCCGTCGCCCGCGGCGTCGAGACAATGGCCGGACAGAATATCGGTGCCGACCAGCCCGACCGCGCCGAACAGGCCGCCGACTTCGCCGCGCGGGTGATGTTCGTCGTGCTCGGGCTGGCCGGCGTGGTCATCTTCTTCCTCCCGTCGCCCATCGTCGCCGTCTTCACCGACGACCCGGCGGTGATCGGTCCCGGTGCGGAGTTCCTCCGCTACGTCGCGCTCACCTTCGGCTTCATCGGTATCATGCGCTCGTACAGCGGCGCATTCCGTGGCGCGGGCAAGACGCTCATCTCCGCAGCCATCGGCATCAGCTTCCTCGGGCTGATTCGGCTTCCCGTCGCGTTCGGGCTCTCGGCTGGCATCGGCGGCACCGTGAGCCTCGCGGGCATCTCCGTGACGCTCCCGCAGCTCGTCCCCGCGCTCGGCCCGCCCGGCGTCTGGTGGGGGTTCGTCGTCTCGAACGTCGCCGGCGCCATCATCGCGTTCGTCTGGTTCAAGCGGGGGACGTGGCGCGGCGCTGATGTCCGCGGTGGCGGCCCACCAACGGGGGGCGAGAGCGACGACGTCGACGCGGCCGCAGGCGACGACTGAACACTCATTTTTTGCGCGAGGGGTTCGCGCTCTGCGGCGTTTCTCGGCAAAAAGTCGGGGGAAACATCCACAGCCCCTTCCAACCGCGGGCATCCCTGCGGTCGCTGGCGGAGCGGCCGTCAAAGAGAGCTCAGTGGTTCGTCAACGGGGAAGCCGCAGGGTCGAACTCGATACCAACCCGTCTCAAATCGAATAGTTCTCGTATCTCATGTAAGATACGGGGCGCAAGTCGTCACGAGTGAGTCGTCACAACGGGGCCGATTTGACGGTCGATACAGAGCAGCGAGTTCCCGCTCCGAGACGTGTTCTCCCGACACTCTGTCAGTAACCGCGTGCTGAATACAGAAAGTGTATCTCGCACAGCGGAACGGGAGATAGAATATGAGATTTTATCCGAGTCGGTATCGACGTGTTTCTACGATTACCTACTCCGGACAGGTGAAGACGATATTGCTGATAGCGTAGGTCACCGTCTTACCCTGGGGATTCGTGTCTTCGATGCCGGTGACGCAGAACTCCCCACCGGTCTCGTCGAACAACACCGTCTCATCATCCGTTTCCTGCCCGGCTTTCACCTCGTAGTCTAGCTCACAGAACGTTGTCTCGAAGCAGGCTTCCTGGGGCTCACCATCCTCGTCACAGCTGACCGAGACGAGTTCCAGGCCCTCGACGCTTTCCACCTCATTGTCGTCATCGTCGAAGATGACGAATTCGCCCTTGCATTCGCCCTCGGCGTCCTCGTCCTCCACCCACTCGTATTTGTAGTGGAAGTCTTCCGGGCACTCGACACAGCAGAGGTCCTCAAGGATCGCAACCAGTTCATCGACCAGGGCCTCAATGTTGGCGATATCGACGTCGATTGCCAGGTCTCCCGAGGACGCGATGTTGGTTTCGAGATACGTGGGAAGGTCGGTATACGTCGTGATGGCGTCGGACGTCATCGCTTCCGTATCGTCATCGCCGACGTACACGGTCGCAATGAGCGTCGCTCCGTCGCCCACCGTTCCGTCTTTGACGGACCCTGCCACGAGTGCCGTCTCGTCCATCTCGCCCTTCGAGACGGTTGCGGAGGCCGTGTCGGCGTTGTCGTATGTGGAGTCTCCACTGACGGCGGACCAGTCCTCACTGTCGTCGCGCGGTGCAGTGTAGTCCTCGGTATAGGAGGTGTTCGTGTAGTTCGGCCCACCGTCCGTGAACAGGACGACGAGTTTTATCGCGTCACTGCGGGCTGCGGAGTCGTTGTAGACTGCCTGGTCGGCGATATCCGTCGCACCCGGCATCGGTGTGTTGCCCGCTCCGGACGCGGGCAGGGACACGGTGAGACCGCTTGGGGCTTGCAGGTCGTTTTTGCTCCTAATTCCACCGTTGCCGAATTCAAGCGTGCCGACTGTCACGCTTCCGTCTGTCGGAAGTTCGTCGATGAAGGAGTTCACTCCACTCTGCAGATTTGAGATCTCGCTACTGCTGAGTGAACCTGATGTGTCGATTGCACATACGATATCCAGGTCCCCACACGTCTCGATTGCGGTTTCTGTAGCGAGCGCACTGCCCGAAATTGTTGGAATTCCAATTATTCCAGTAGCCGATCCAGCCGCTGCGCCTCTTAGGACTGTTCGACGGTCGATACTCAGTTCAGGTCCTTCCGTATTTTTATCGTTAGACATTGTTTTACGATTGGTCTGGGTCTGCGATTTGTCGCTCACAGCCAGCCAATCACAAACGCCAACAGGGGGAGAGGAGTTTGTTATGAACCCCACTAAGCATTCCTGAGTGAGGTAATCCCGTCCTATGACGCAGATAGAAATCCTCCTGCCCTTGCCAGAAATAGCCAATTAATGAACTCAGCAGCTGAGTAATGGAATGAGATACGCGCCCCGTATGCAGCACGACTTCTGCGACATCATCTGTATCTGACAGAACTTGCCGTGGTAACTACGCCACCCCTATCCTACGGAATCTGACCGAGTAGCACACCGAAGTTGGTGCTGCATACAGCCTCTGTATCGGTCACGCCGGTACTGACAGTAACCGAGTAGTCGGTGAAGGCGCTGCTGCATAGAGAAGATGTATTCAGAGAACAGCTACAGTCGTTTCAGGGCATTATCGGCGAAGCAACTGTCGGACCTTCGAAACGATCACCGGTCGTTCGTCTTGCTCGGACGATGTTTCGGTGGCTTGCGAGGCCGACCGCGCGCGTCCTGCAGGAACTCTTCCAGCCTTTGGATGGTTGAGCTTACTTCAGCACATAATCCGTAGATAGGTTGTAACGAAGGCCTGCGCCATCAGACGCACGTCTTGAAGACGAATGGTCAAGGAGAGATGTTCGCAAAGACGACACCGTCGACGTGATCTACTCAATGTGCTCGGTACAGTCTGTCTGACGGGCGGTGCCGGCTGCCTGGATATAGATGCCGTTGGGGGCGATGCCACTGACGGTCGGTCAACCGAGGACACCGGTAGAAACACAGAAGCTCCCGCTCCTGCCGGCGTGAATCTCGGGGTAGAGACGTTCGAAGACTTGGCTGCGCTTGAAGCGGTCGGCGGCCGACTCATTGCCGACACAGAACGACAGGTCACCGGAACGCAGTGTGCAGCCCTCGAAACTGACGGGGACGGGGCGTGGCTGCACGTCCCCCTCGCCGACCCGGTCGACTTCAGCAACGCCAGACTGGCCTGCCACGTAGCGGTAGACGGAACGGCTGCCGGCAACTTCCTCTATCTCGATTTGGTCGATGCGGACGGCAACCGGTTTCGGACACGAACCGTCGTACGGAGCCAGACTGAGTTGGTCAGCGTCGATTTCGGAATCCTAGATCCGCAGGTCGATGAGACGGCCGTCGACTTAGAACGAATCACGCATCTCTCGTTCCGCCCGGGCCCCAGGAAGGCGACTGGTACCGAAACCGTGTACCTCGATTACCCGCGCCGTATTCCCGCACCGGAGACGGCGAAGGTCGTCTTTCAGTTCGATGACGGAAGCGAGACGGATCTTTCGGAAGCACTCCCGTATCTCTCGCAGTACGACTATCCTGCGATCGCCTACGTGAACACGGAACGGGTCGGGAACGATGGGAAACTTGATGAGGCGCAGCTCACCGAGCTCCAGCGTGCGAACTGGCTGATCGGGTCACATACGCCAGACCATACGGATCTCACGGCCATCTCGGAGCCCGTCGAGGTTGAACGTCGGGTGCGCGGCGCGAAAGAGTGGCTCGTCAGCCGTGGGTTCGGCGACGGTGCGCGCCATTTCGCGTACCCGTACAACGCGGTGAACGAGCACGTGCTGTCGATCGTCGATGAGATCCATGCTACTGGTCGCGTCTCGAGTTGGCAACCCGTCGCGTTGCCATCGAACCTGCAGTTGATTCCGGCTAAAGGCGACCCGACGCCATCGGCCTTCTCGGAGTTACTCGGCTGGACGATCAAGTACGGTGGCGTGCTGACCGTCCTCCATCACAGTCTGTCGACGGCTGCCGAGGTCACGGCGTTTCACGAGATTGTTGACGAGGTGCATCGCCGTGACCGTCTCGGGGACGTCGACGTCATCCGACTCGATGAGCTCGAATCGATAGTCGGGCGTACTCTCTCCTGATCGCTTGTTCGGCGTGCCGTCTGTACTGACCGATACGCCACGCACATTCAGCACAAGTTCAAGCTATCGAGATCTGCCAACGTTGTCATTTGTAGTAAGCTAAGATGTTCGCCGGGCGGTGTACCATTTCACTCGATTATCGGCGAAAAAGCTCAGTCGGACGCCAGTCGTGGTACTACTATATGAAGTTACCACGCTAATTCGAGTTCGATGCAACGGCTTTTGGTAACTGATTGCTGAATACAGAGTGCGTAGCAGCACAGGGAAGCGTTGGTTTCCGATGGCGGGATTAGCGAGGGTAGGTACGTATTATATTGCTATCCCGTTACCGTCAACCCTTAGGCACGGTGAATGACTGCGGCATCAAGTCCCTGTTGGGGTAGCTCCCACTCCAAGTACGAACGGAGGCTCTCGGTGAGCGGCCGGTGTTCGATATCGAGTTCGGTCTGGGCTTTTGAATTATCGACCAGCACCCGTCCAGACGCGAAAAACCGAAGCAGTTCGCTCTCGAGCCCTTCTGGCGGCTTCGTGAACTGCTCGAGAGCCAGCATCCCGTAGCCAAGAATCGTGAACAGACTTGGCGGAACCGCGCGTGGACGAGGAATGCCCGTGAGTTCTTCCACCATATCGAATACCTCGACGATATTCCGTGGCTCGTTGGCGATGATATACTCCTCGCCCGGATCGCCGTGTTCCATCGCAGAGATGATGTTTGCGGCGGTATCCTCCACGTAATCCCACGGAAGGACGAACTCGTTCGGTATCATCGGGAGGTCGCCGTTGAGATGGCCAGTAAAGCCAGTTCGTGGTGTGCCACCGTAGTCTCTGTCTCCCGGGCCAAAGATGGCTCCGAGGGTGGTGATCACGACCGGGAGACCGTCATCAATCATCGGTTCGGCGATTTCGTAATGGGCTCGCCACTTCGTACGCTGGTAGACCGAGGGGAAGTCGTTTGGAGCACGATAGGATTCGTCGGCGTACTCACCGCCTGTGTCGCCATAGACCCCGACAGTACTCACGTATACCCCCTTAGGAATGTCGAGGGTATCCATGAGCTCTAGGACGTTTCGCGTTCCATCGACGTTGATTCGCTCGGCCTTGTTTTTGTTCCAGGGGCCGGGGCCGACCTGAAACCAGGCAGCGAGGTGAAACACCCCATCAGCGCTCTCCATTCCGGCTCGCATGCTTGCCTTGTCGGTGATATTTCCTTCTACGACAGACACCGAGTCGGGGAGGTGCGTAGCATTTGCTCGGTTCCGTGTGAGGGCAGTCACGTGGTGTCCGTCGTTGACAAGTCGTTCAACCAGATGCGTCCCGATGAATCCCGTGGCTCCCGTAACGAAATATTCCATATGTGTGGTAACATAACATATCACATAATTTTATCGGGGACAGAAGATTGGACAGTAGCGCCCCCGAGGCGCTCGTTCTAATAGGGCCGTCTTGGTAACTACGCCATTCCTATCGAACAGAATCTGAACGAGTAGCACACCGTAACTTCGTGCCGGACCCTCCCACCATATCTCACATTCCGTCTCCATCAGGTGTCGACGCTATCATTTGATGAAGCCATGAACTCGCAAAGAAGGGTTTGAACCGGCACGCAACCTCACCGTCCCCCAGGCAACGACTACCCCCGACGACACCGTTTAGGCCCGCGACGACCGACCCCGGGTAATGGTACGAATCGGCATTCTCGGCGCCACCGGCGCCGTCGGACAGCGACTCATCCAACTGCTCGACCCCCACCCGGAGTTCGAGATCGCGACGCTCACCGCCTCGCCCGCCTCCGCGGGCAAGCCGTACCGGGAGGCGGCGAAGTGGCGCGCGGACTCCCCCATCCCGCGGTCGGTGACGGACATCGAAGTCACCGAGACGAGCCCGGCGGCCGTCCCCGACGACGTTCCCCTGCTCTTCTCCTCGCTCCCCTCGTCGGTCGGTGCCGAGGTCGAACCGCGGTTCGTCGAGGCCGGCTACGTCGTCTCCTCGAACTCCTCGAACGGCCGGATGGACCCCGACGTGCCGCTCGTCATCCCCGAGGTGAACCCGGACCACGTGAACGTGCTGGAGGTCCAGCGCGACGAGCGCGGCTGGGACGGCGCCCTGTTGAAGAACCCGAACTGCTCGACCATCACGATGGTCCCCACCCTCGCGGCGCTCGACGAGTTCGGCCTCGAGTCCGTCCGCGTCTCCACGCTGCAGGCGGTCTCGGGCGCCGGCTACTCCGGCGTCACCTCGATGGAGATACTCGACAACGCCATCCCCCACATCGGCGGCGAGGAGCAGAAGATGGAGTCGGAGTCGCGGAAGTTACTCGGCGGCTTCGACGGTGCCGAGATCGAACTGCACGGGATGGACGTCGCCGCATCCTGTAACCGAATCCCGACGCTCGACGGCCACCTCGAGAACGTGTGGGCCGAGACCGCGGAGTCGGTGTCGCCCGAAACCGCGGCCGACGCGATGGCGGCGTACCCCTCCGCCGCGCTCCCCTCCTCGCCGGACCAGCTCATCCACGTCTTTGAGGAGCCGGACCGGCCGCAGCCGCGACTCGACCGCAACCTCGGCGACGGGATGGCCGTCTCCGCGGGCGGCCTCCGCGAGATCGACGGCGGCGTGCAGTACAACTGCCTCGCGCACAACACTATCCGCGGCGCGGCTGGTGCGTCCGTGCTGAACGGTGAACTGCTGGTCGAAGAGGGTTGGGTCTGAGAGTCACTCCTCGATGAGCGTACCGCCGTCCCGTCGGGGGGCGGCGTGGCCGGCGTAGATGCCGAGCAGCGCGATAAGCGTCCAGCCGCCACCCGCGAGGCCGGCGACGACCGCCCGGCTGTGCGTCGCGACGACCGGGAAGTCGCCGGCCGAGAGCGCGACGACGTAGTTGAGCCCGTGGAACACGCCGTACGGCTCGTTGAGCGAGAAGACGGTGACGAGCGTCACGGCGAACGCCGCGCCGCCGAGCGAGCCGGCGAGGAGGCCGTGCCACGCACCGGCGAGCGGGCCGTCGTCGGCGACGAGCCCGGCGGCGGAACCGGCGACGAGCCCGGTCGCAAGCACCAGCGGGATGCCCGCCAGCCGGACGCGCTCCCCGCCCGGGAACAGCGCGAGCGCGGCGAGATACGTGAGCGCCGCTACCGTTCCCATGGCCACGGCCCGCCAGTCGAGCGCCATGGCTCCTGTTCGTGGCCTGCGAACTTCGGTGTATCGGGCGCCGTGGACACGTTCGAGAAGCGGCGGGACGATAGGGGGAAGGGGGGGAGTGTCGTCCCGCCTGTTGCGACGGGGGTCCCGGTGTGTCGACACCGTGCGCCCCACCGACGCGTTCGACGGATGTGGACGGCACGTTTATAAGTGTTCGGTAGGGTGGCCGAAATAGCCCGGGATGCGCGCGGTTTCGTGACGGTCGTCCGGTCCGCATCGACGGGTGTCCCCCGATACGTTGCGGGCGTCCCCCGATACGTTCATGGTTCCGCTGGCACACCACCGCATCGTGACGAGAACACACCACACCGACACGGAGGGACACTGACGATGGTGGAGATACTCCACACCTGTCTGAACGTGGCAGATGCCGAGACGTCTATCGACTTCTACGAACAGTTCGGCTTCGAGGAGTCGTGGGGGTTCGAGGCCGGCGACACCCGCCACCGGTACGTCGCTGACGACGAGGGCGTGGAGATACAGCTCGCCGACACGGCCGGCGACGAGGAGTTCGACCAAGGGACGGCGTGGGACCACATCGCCATCGGCGTCGAGAGCGTGGACGAGACGTTCGAGAGCGTCGACCACTACGGCGTCGTGAAGGAGCCGGGCGACCAGCCGGCCGCCGGGGCGCGGACGGCGTTCATCGAGGACCCCGACGGTCACGTCGTCGAACTGATCGAGCCGCTGGACTAGCCGAGCGCGGCGGCCAGCTTCTCGACCGGATGGGGCGGCTGGTCGTGGCCCTCCCGGTCGCCGAGCTGCGATCGGCAGGAGGCGCCGGGCGCGGTCACGGTCGGCGCGTCGCTCTCCTCGACCTGCCGGAAGAGGATACGTCCGATAGCCTGCGAGAGATCGTAGTGTTCGGCCTCGTAGCCGAAGCTCCCGGCCATCCCGCAACACGACGAGTCGAGCGGGTCCACTTCGTAGCCGGCCCGGCGAAGCACGCCGACGGCGTGGTGGTCCTTGTTCGTCGCCTTCTGGTTGCAGTGGCCGTGATAGGCGACGGCTCCCCCGGGGGCGTCCCACTCGACGGCCTCGTCGAGCCGCTTCCGGTCGAGGTACTCCAGCACGCCGAACGCGGCCGCACTCACCGCCTCGGCGTCGGCGCCGTCGAGCACGTCCCGGTACTCGTCTTGGAACATCACCGCGTCAGACGGTTCGACGAAGACGACGGAGTAGCCGTCCTCGACGTACGGGGCGAGCGCGTCGACGTTGTGCTCGGCGCGCTCGCGAACCTTGTCGAGGAAGCCCATCGAGAACGCCGCGCGACCGCTCGGGCCGACGTCGTCCGGTATCTCGACGCGGATCCCCGCCGCTTCGAGCACCTCGACAGCGGCCTTTCCGGGTTCGGGGTAGCTGTAGTTGGTGTACGTGTCCGGGAACAGGAGAACGCGGTCCTCGGCGTCGGCTGCCGACACCTGCGGGCCGCCGCGCGCCTCGAACCAGTCCGTCAGCGTCTCCCGCCGGAACGTCGGCAGCTCGCGCTCGGCGGCGATGCCGAGCGTCTTCTCCATCGCCCAGCGTGCGCCCGGGAGCTTCGGCACCCAGTTCGACAGCGGGGCGAGCGCGCTGCCGACGCGCGACATCGTCTCGATGTCGGCGAACGCCTTCTCGCGGAGCCCGGCACCCTCCTCCTCGTGGTGTTGGTGTTTCACCTCCGCCTTCAGCTTCGCGAGGTCGACTCCGGTGGGGCAGTCGCTCTTGCAACCCTTACAGCCGACACAGAGGCCCAGCACCTCCTCCTGGAACCGGTCGCTGTGGATCTCGTCCTCGTCGAGCTCCCCGGAGATGGCGGCCCGGAGCATGTTCGCGCGCCCCCGGGTCGTCTGCATCTCCTCCTGCGAGGCGCGGTAGGTCGGACACATCACGTCCGAGTCCGTCTGCCGACAGGTGCCACAGCCGTTACACAGCTCGACGAGGTGGGAGAACCCGCCTTCGTCCTCGAAGTCGAGGGCGGCCTGCGGCTCAACCGACTGATACTCGGCGCCGTACCGGAGGTTCTCGCGCATGTCTGCGCCCACGCCGCGCTCGGTGTCCGGTCCCACGTCTTCGGGGCCGTCGCGGTAGACGACGTTGCCGGGGTGGAGCAGCCACTCGGGGTCGAACGCCGTCTTCAGCTCCTTGAACGCCCCCCACAGGTCGGGGCCGTACATCTTCGGGTTGAACTCCGTGCGGGCCATCCCGTCGCCGTGCTCGCCGGAGAACGCCCCGTGGTGTTCCAGGACGAGGTCGGTCACGTCCTCCGTGATGGAGTGCATCGCTTCGATACCCTCGGTGTCCTTGAGGTTGAGGATGGGCCGGATGTGGAGCGTTCCCGACCCCGCGTGTGCGAAGTACGCCGCGGAGGTGCCGTGGTCCTCGAGTACGTCCTCGAACTTCGTCACGTACTCCGCGAGTTCCTCCGGCGGGACCGTCGCGTCCTCGATGAACGGGTACGGCTTCGGGTCCCCCTCCAGCGACATCAGAAGCGGGATAGCTGCCTTCCGGAGCTTCCAGATGTCGTCCTGCGCCTCCTCGGTGTAGGCCTCGACGACGTCGAACGCGTCGCCCTCGTCGACGAAGAAGTCGTTCGTCTCCCCGATGGCCTCCTCGAAGTCGTCGACGAGCTCGGAGTCGAACTCCAGCATGAGCGCGGCCGCGGTCCCCTCCGGGATTACGTCGACGTATTCGGCGTAGCCGTCCGACTCGGCCGCGAGCCGGAACACCTCGTCGTCCATCAGCTCGACCGCGCTCACGTCGAACTCGAGCGCCTCCGGGACGGCCTTCATCGCGTCCACGAGGTCGTCGAAGCAGTAGAGCGCGAGCGCAGTCGAGTCGGGAACGGTGACGAGCGAGACGGTTGCCTCGACGATGACGCCCAGCGTCCCCTCCGCGCCGACGAACAGCTTCGAGAGGTTGATCACCTCCTCGCCGTCGTCGTTCTCGTAGATCACCTTGTGGAGGTTGTAGCCGGAGACGGAGCGCTTCAGGCTCGGATACTTCTCGTCGATCGCCGCCTCGTGTTCCTCGACGAGTCCGCGAACCGTCTCGTAGATTCGTGCCTCAAGGTCGTCCTTCGCGACGATCTCGTCGTACTCGGGTGAGTCGAGGACGACCTCGCGGGTGTGAACGAGCGAGCCGTCCGACAGCACCACGTCGAGCTCCTCGGTGTATGCGTCGGTGATGCCGTAGCGGACGGAGTGGGCGCCGGTGGAGTTGTTGCCGATGCCGCCGCCGACGCTGGCGCGGTTCGAGGAGGCGGGGTCGGGGGCGAACTTCAGGCCATGTTCATCGAGCCGTGCGTCGAGATGGTCCTGAACGACGCCGGGCTGGACCGTCGCGCGCTTTGCGTCCGGGTCCACGTCGACAATATCGTCCATGTGGCGCGAGACGTCGAGGACGACACAGCCCGGACCGACCGACTGCCCGGCGAGCGAGGAGCCGGTGCCGCGGGGCATCACCGGGACGCCGTGGTCGGTCGCCACCTCGACGGCCGCGCGCACGTCGTCGCGGTCGCGCGGACAGACGACGCCGGCGGGCTTCGCCTGATAGATGCTCCCGTCGGTCGCGTACAGCACCTGTGCGTACTCGTCGAACTCCACCTCGCCGTCGACCCGGTCGCGCAGCGCGGCGGCGAGTTCGCGATACTCCGCGACGTCCGGCCGTTCGTGCCCCAGCGCCGCGGCCGACGTGTCCAGCCCGTCCGGTTCGTAGAACCGATCCTCGACTGCCATACGGGACGGTACCGCGGCTTCGGCATAAGACCGTTGTTAGCGGTTGACATCCTCCCCGCGCTGAAGGCGAGGATTCCCTACCGCCGTTGGGATATTGTGGTTTACGACGTAAGCTGTTCTCGAGGTGCGAACGCACCATTTTCTTTGTCAAACAGGAACGTCGATGGCTGTGCCAACCAGCCGTTACTCCTATCCTCTGACCAAGGATTTGGAGATACTTTTTGCCGAATGTTCTCAGCACCGTTTACGTCCGCATTCGCTACTGTCCCGCACTTATCGCACGCGTATAACCCGCGTTCAACACGGTTGGCGTCACGCTTGCGACCACAGCACGAACACGACTTCGACGTATCACGCTCCGAAATTTGTTCGACCGTGATACCTTCCATCTCCGCCTTGTATTCAAGCAGGTCGGTGAAACGGTCGAACGCCCACGAATGTAAATCGAGGTTGCCGTGGGAGCCCCAGTTCTTCGACTCAATGGTTTCCTCGTCCTCGCGGATGCCCGAAAGGTTGCCCACTACGATTGTGCCAACCTCTTCCTCAACACACCGCTGGACGATGTGCTTGGAGATTGTGTGGACGTAGTGGGTGCGCCGTGCCGATTTCTTCTGGTTCAACCGGACGGCCTGCTCGGAGTCCGAGTCGTCACAGCGAGCAATACGTTTGCTGAAGTAGTAGTCGTCTTGCTTCAGGCAGTTCAGCGGGTACAACTCGCCGTGCCCGTCTTCGTACGCGAGCGCGGCGAAGTTGTTGATACCGAGGTCAACACCGACTGTCTTCTCACCGGGGGCTTCGAACGTCTCGACCTCGACCTTGCACACGAAGTGCAGTTCCCACTCGTTCCCTGCCCAGACGGCCCTGACTTGCTGAATGCTCTCCACAGTAGAGAGGTCAACATCGGGGCGGGTCTGGTACTCGCAGAGGATGAAGTCTGACCAGTACTCCTTCAGATTCGACCCTTTGCTGAGTCGGACACGGGTATACTGGGGATCAAGTTTGAAGCCAGCGGATTTGAACGTGATCGTGCTCCGCGGGTGGTCGTCACCGTGTTTGCGGTATCTCGGCGGGTTCGCCCGCTGGTCTCCGTTTTGTCGTTTCCCATACCAGCTGTTGAACGCCTCAGCGAGTTCTTGCAAAACTCGCTGACTTGACTGTGAGTGCAGGTCAGCGTAGCGTTCGTGGTTTTTGAGGTACGCGGTGAGTTCGTTGTGTCCGGGTATATGATCTATCTCTGACCACACGCGGTCGCAGACCCACCGTCCGACATTCCAGAGCTTACTGGCGGCGAACCCGAGGCTGTTGAGGTCGTCCTGCACCTGTGATTGGTTCCTGATGGACGCCGTGTAGGTGCGAGTGACGACCCGTTTCGCCATACGTAACCTATGTTGGAAGGGCTGCTTGAAAGTACGGCTTGCGCAGCGTGGAATATCCTGTCTCGCTATCGAACAGTGGATGCGTAGGGAATTGTTTGATTCATCCCCACCCTGAAGCGGGGGCTTCTCTTTGACTCTCGGTACGGCCATCCCGAACCGACGGGCGACACGCGTTGCCCGCTACGCAACCTGATTTCGGAGTTCCTCGAACCCCTCCGCGGCCGCGTGCTCGACGTTCTCGGCAAGGATGTCTGCGAGGCGGTCGTAGTACGCCGGTGTCGCGCCGGCGTTGTGCGGTGTCACCTGGACGTTTTCGAACCCCCACAGCGGGTGGTCCGCGGGGAGCGGTTCCGGGTCGGTCACGTCGAGCGTCGCGCCGCCGATGACGTTCCGTCGGACCGCAGTCACGAGCGCGTCCGTGTCGACGACCGGTCCCCGCGCGACGTTGACGAGGTGTGCCTCCGTCGGCATCGTGGTGAACTCCGGTTCGTCGACGAGCCCGCGCGTCTCTTCGGTGAGCGGGCAGGCGAGCACGACGGCGTCCGAGCGCGCGAGCGCGTCGTGGAATCCGTCCGGCCCATGGACGGTGTCCGCCGGTCCGCCCTGCTCCGGGTTGGCTCTAATGCCGACCGTCTCCACCTCGAACGGGTTGAGCCGCTCGACGACGGCGGAGCCGATGGCGCCGAGCCCGACGACGGTGACCGTCGAGCCGGCGAGTTCGCCCACCTCGAAGGGGCGCCACTCGGCGCGCTCCTGTCTGCGATACCCCTCGCGGAACGACCGGACGCGCGCGAGCAGCGCGCCGAGGACGTACTCGGCGACGTTCGGCGCGTGGACGCCGACGGCGTTCGTGACGGCGACGTCACGCTCGCTCAGCGCGTCGAGCGGGAGATGGCTGTGGCCCGCGTACGCGCCGGCGAACAGCCGGAGCCGCTCGGCCCGCTCCAGCAACGCCGTGTCGATGTCGATGCCGGTGGCGACGCGGGCGTCCCGTATCTCCCGCAGTTCGGCCTCGCGGGTCCGCGCGTGGACGACTTCGTGGTCCGGGAGCCGGTCGCGGAGCAGGTCGGCG
>Ga0207771_100619_pt1 | contig 19507 bp, 23 predicted proteins | sample A23M2SouthBayCA_2_FD_187731 | JGI IMG/M metagenome (GOLD analysis project Ga0207771, IMG submission 187731) | Aerobic enrichment media microbial communities from Eden Landing Ponds, California, USA - A23 M2 (2) (SPAdes) | ecosystem: Environmental > Aquatic > Marine > Unclassified | place...
AGTGGTGCCTGCAGTCTCGGTCAACACGTCCGCAGCTGCCGAGAGGGTCGTTTCGATGTCTCCGGTGACGATCGCCGCCGCGCTTGATTGTGGGAACTCGGCCTCCCCAGAGTCGAAGTAGACGATATCAACATCATCAGAAGTTCGGTCGCCGAGCACTGCTGCCTCGTGTGAACTTGGCCGGACCCCAACAGAGAGTACGGCGTCGGCGTCGGCCAGCGCCTTGACTGCAGCCGGATGGTCTGACATGCCAACTGTACCAGCAAACGCTTCGTGATCGTTCGGGAACGAATCCGGATAGTGTCGTGGACAGACCACTGGGCAGTCGAGGGCCTCGGCCACGTCAATGAGTTCGCTAGTCGCAAAGGCCCGGAGAACACCCTTCCCAGGGTATAATACGCGCTTTTCGGCCTCTTCGATGGGAGCAAGTGCGTCAACCACTGCTTCGGCTGATGGCGGCGTCTCAGAGATGTGAGTCCAATTAAAGGCAGACTCAGGGATATCAACCGACTCCATGAGGATTTCTTCATCGATACCAACGAACACTGGGCCAGGCCGCCCAGTAGTCGCGATGTCGAACGCACGGTTCAACGCTTCCGGCACCCGCTTGGGTTCGTGAACTTGGGTGCTCCATTTGGTCGCTGGCTCGAAAGCCTTCTCGAGGAAGTGCTGATCGTCAACACCATGAAGAGACTCGGTTGGGGCGTCAGTCGGCAATACTGCACTAACGAGTACCATCGGTGAGGCTGCTGTGTATGCCTGTGCGACACCTGTCAACGCGTTAGTTCCACCTGGCCCGGCAACGGTAATCGCGACGCCCGGATCACCCGTTAGTCGTCCTCGGACGTCTGCCATGACAGCCGCATTGTACTCATGGCGGGCAGTGATCACATCCACATCACGCTCGTACAGCCCATCGGCGATGTCTACCGTTTGGTTCCCGAGCAATGTGTAGACCTCTGAAACGTCATTTTCCGCGAGCACACGCGCTACGGAATGGCCTCCTTCAGTCATCACCTGCTTATCGAACAGGTACAAAAATAAAGTTACCCCTGTTTCTGTTATCTCAGTTTCAATTGATCTCCTCATAGATCGTTGAAATCAACAGGTACATTTTTTGCAATCGTCGTCAGTACTGGTAACACGCATGATGAGTAGAACCGAACCAGTATGGACCGACGTAATGTTGACAGGGGGATATAATGGAATCTGAATCTGCCGACAGCAGCGGATTCGGTAGGGTCCGAGAGTCCGCGAAAGCAACTTCTAGAATGCTCTTCCGGGCCTCGCCAGTCATTGTTTTGCTCCTCCTGTGGCAAGCAATAGGTACTCTTGGAGCACTTCCGGTATATGTTCCTGCACCGACGACCATCATTGCTTACCTTGGCGTGATGCGGACCGAGGGAATTCTGATCGAGAATTCGTGGGCCACACTCCAACTCGTTTACTTTGGGTTCACCGGTGGATCAGCGCTTGGCATCATCGTCGGCGTCATCACTGGCCGAATTGCTATCTTCGGGAAACTGTTTGACCCACTTGTCTCAGTGACATACCCCATCCCAAAAATCGCGTTATTCCCCATCTTCGTTATCTGGTTCGGTATTGGATTCCTTTCGAAAGCTGTTGTCGTGTTCCTCGCAGCCTTTTACCCCGTATACATCCACACTTTCGATGGTGTTAGAGGGGTTCCTGAGCTCCATATTTGGTCTGCTCAGAACTTCGACGCATCACGACTGCAGATTCTCACGGAGGTCGTTATCCCGGATAGTCTCCCGCAGATTCTCTCCGGCCTTCGGGTTGGCCTTGCTCTCTCATTCATTGTCGTCTTCTCAGCCGAGCTTATCCAGTCTGATCTCGGACTTGGACAACTAGCACTCCAAGCACGACAGTTCAACAACTACGAGCTCATGTTCAGTGCAATCTCTATGATCGCACTGTTCGGTGTTATCCATGACCGACTACTACTGCTCACGCGTCGTCGATTGCTCTACTGGCAGGGGGATGAACACTAATGAGCGAAGTAGCGCGAATAAATGACTGGTTCAGTCGGCTGAACGATTGGGCTGAGCAGACATCGTACCCGATTGGTTACGTTTCAATCATCGGGCTCCTCGTTGTTTGGCAGATAGGAGCCTTGCTGGTTTCATCATCATACGGGCCTCCACTCATCCCACGCCTCGAGGTTGTCGCGATGGAACTCTATACTATGCTTATCGCTGAGGGGACTGCGTACTCCCACATTGCCGCGACGCTATTTCGAGTATTCGTTGGCTTTACTGCGGCACTTGTGGTTGGTATCCCGGTAGGGCTTTTAATGGGCTCAAGTAAGCGCGTTGAGTTCGTTCTCGATCCGATCATCAGTACGTTCTATCCAATCCCCCGCATAGCGTTTTATCCGCTTTTACTCACCATTCTGGGCCTCGGTCATGCACCAAAACTGGTGATTATCTTTTTAGAATCACTCATTCCGATTCTTTTGGGTTCCTACTATGGAGTCCAAGGCGTGAGTGAGCTACACATCTGGTCCGGGGAGAACTTTGGCGCATCGAGGCTCGAGATTTTCCGGGATATCGTCTTCCCAGCAAGCCTCCCGTACATCTTTTCAGGTGTCCGGATGGCGATGCCGATTGCACTCATCGTGACTGTCGTAACAGAGCTCGTTTCGTCGAGTCAGGGCATTGGTTATATTATTATCCAAGCGCAGGGGTCCTTCGATTACGAGACGGTGTTCGCTGGAGTCGTACTCATTTCACTAATCGGGATTTTCTTCGACCAAGCCCTTGCACGACTTCGGGAACGTCTGCTATTCTGGGCAGGTGACGTCAGCATCGATATGTAGGAGCGCTACGCTTACTCTGCTCGAATTTTTATCGTTCTGTATGGCGAAATCATCTCTCCTCGTGCGATATTCTGATACCTTGTTTTAGGGACTCATAGCGCATCCGTAACTGAGACAGCAGGGTGGCGTGTACGCCGATACGAATCGTTTTACGATCAAAAGAGGTCCGCAATCGCTGCCCAAATAGGGTGTCTCGGCTGTTGGCCTGGGCTAAACAGGTTTAGACAACGTCCTCTACGACATCGCCGTTTTCAACGACTGCTGTACCATCGAGGTAGACACTGCAGCCTTTCTGTGCGATGTCGTAGTGACACGGCGCGTATCGGTCAACGTGTGTGTTCGGGCCAGTGCTCCAAAGCATATTGCCCGACCAGACACGCCCCTCACTCGCGCTGACACCCGTTTCATCGGGCTTCCGGTCGTGGATCGCCATGTTGTAGAACTCACCGTTGGGATTCAGTCCCCAGCCGAAGTGGCTCGTTGCGAAGACATCCGGATCATCATAGCTCTCCATGTGTCCACGCATCAACTCGGCGTCTCCGCCTTCGCCGTTTATCTCAACGATGTAGTTGTCCTCGACGACACATTCGATTGCACTGTTTACGTAGTCCGCGAACGGCACGACGTTGTAATCGCCCGGTGCGATCACTATTGTCCCTTCGACGTTCGTCGGATAGTTCGAAACCATGTTCTGTCCCCAAACGTCCCATTTCCCCGGCGTATCGACGAAGCCGTAGGAGTCGAACGCTGTATCGGACTCAACTTCCATGGTGAGGTCTGTGCCGTGTTCCGAGGTAATCCGCATCTCGTCGGAGTCGGCTAACAACTGGCTGTGCTTTTGAACTCGCTCTTTGACCTCCTGTGCTTCTTCCTCAGTCCACGGCATGAGACGCCGGAGGTAGAACGGTTCGCGTGCACCGACGCGGAGGATGCGTGTGCCAGCGTCACGAATCTCGTCACGTTCGGGAACGTGGATGAATCCCTCAAGCGTGAAGTCGAACACCATATCCGCGTTCTTACACGCTTCTACGGGGCCTTCCGGCAGACGCAGTGTCCCTCCTTGGCCTTGGGAAACGTCCGGACCCACGGAGTTCCGCCCGTACTCGGGGACTTGGACCTCGAATATGTCCGCTCCGAGGTCCTCTGCAGCTGCAAAACTGGCACCGACGTATTCTCGTGGGCTTTTGGCGTCCGTGACCAGCGCAACGGTTTCACTCTCGTTCACTTGGCAGTGTTCCATTTGCCTCCGGAACAGAGGCACTAACAGTCCTGCTTTCTCCATATGCACTCAATTGTACTGTTAGCAGAGTAAAAACTGTTCCGCAATATGTCAGAAATATTTTTCAACTTAGTTTCATTTTAGCATCGGCTCACACAGCGAAGAGACCGCAAAAAGGTCCGGCGCCATATCGCTGCTTGGCCGAACTGTCGTATCGATTTCGAACCACTCTAGCAGCATTATAAAGGATACTCTTCTGACAGAAAGATATATGTGGTTGGGGAGAATTTTCGAAATCGTATGGTTGTAGATAACATGGGCTTAGACCATATAGCCATCAAAGTACGAGATATCGAACAGACCGTTACGTTCTACCGGAACATCCTCAACATGGAGGTTTCCGACCGTATCGGGGATCGTGTGGCGTTTCTCCGCACGCCGAATGTCGCAGCGGCATCTCAGCATCATGAGATGAACATCACCCAGATGTCTGAGGAAGAACTCGACGTGCTTGAAGAGCGCGGCGAACTCGATCTCGACCTCCATGACTTCGAAGAAGAGTTACCGGAGAATGGTCCACCGATGCTGCCGACGACGGGGCCAATATACCATATCGCATTCGAAGTACCCGATTTCCAGGCGCTCAAAGCCGCCGAAGAAGGGCTACGTGAGCTCGATCACCCGATTTATCGCGGCCCCGGTCGCCATGGCCCTGGGGATAACTTCTTCCTCTATTTCCCCGATCCAGACGGATACCCGATCGAGTTGACTGCGAACATGGAGGACGCTCCCGAGGAAGGCGGTCGTCCTGCCCGAAAGTGGCCCCAAGAACCCGATACGTGGAACGTTTGGCACGATTCCGAGGAGCTGAAACAGGAATAACTGGACTCAAGAACTGTTCGAGCGACATGAATCGTTTCAGCCTGCGTTTCAACTCTGACTTTCTACGGGTGCGCGACGTTCAGATAGATACTTCCTCCTGAATCATATCCCAAATCTTCTGCCGGAGATCAGTAAACTCCTCAGTGTCTCTAATTTCAGGACTTCGAGGCCGACCAAACCGCTCAGTAACGTCGACGACTGCTTCGACGCTACTCGGTCGCGACCCTAACACCACAGTATAGTCCGACAGATAAAGAGCCTCATCGATACTATGCGTGACGAACATACAGGTTTGGCCGGTTTGATTCCAGATGTCGAGGAGTTCGTGCTGCATCATCTCTCGGGTCTGGGCGTCGAGTGCACCGAATGGTTCGTCCATGAGGAGAACGGAGGGATTGACAGCAAGGACACGTGCCATCGCAGCTCGCTGTTTCATACCTCCAGAGAGGGAATTCGGATATGCGTCCTCGAATCCGTCGAGTCCAATCATCTCGATGTACTCTTCGGCTTTCTGTTCTCGCTCTTCCTCGTCGATACCGAGAACCTTCATCCCCCACGTGATATTCTTCTTAATCGACATCCAAGGGAATAATACGCTCTCTTGGAACACCATCCCACGGGACGGATCTGGACCAGTAACCGACGCTCCGTCAACCGTAATCGAGCCTTCTGTTGGCTCGATAAAACCACCCAGCATGAATAGCAGGGTACTTTTTCCACAGCCTGACGGGCCAAGAACAGTCACAAAATCTCCTTCGTCAATAGATAGGGATACGTCTCCGACCGCAACGACTTCTTCGTTGTACACTTTCCGTACCGAGTCAACCTCTATCATAGTCCTGTTCTCGTGGAGGGGGTACTACTATTTAACGCTCATGGACGGCACAGCAGCCCTGAAAACGTTGTTGAGTAATGCGAAACGCTATTCGACAACAATAACAGGAGCTTCTTGACCCAAATTATCCACATCAATGGAATACACCAGTTCTACCACTGTTCGGCTTCGCAAAACAATAAAGTAGGACCGGGGTAAATCAGAGAGCATGCCAACACAAAAAGACGTCCCGGTAAAGTCCATCGCGAAGATGGTGGATTTGGTACGCACACTCCAAGAGCTAGATGGGGCCGGTGTATCCGAATTGTCCCGGAAACTCGATGTCTCGAAGAGTACAGTCTATAACCATCTGAAATCACTCGAAGAATTTGGATACGTCGTCAAGAAGGATGACGACTACTACGTGGGACTTGGCTTCTTGGACCACGGCGAGTACGCCCGGGGGCGCCAGGTCGGCTACAACCTAATTCGCGCGAAGGTAAAGGAAGTGGCTGAGGAAACCGGGGAACTGTGTCAGTACCTAGTCGAAGAACACGGATTTGGTAGATTTATTCTACGAGAGGTCGGCCCTCGAGCAGTAGAAACTAGTTCACGAATCGGTGATCGGGTTTATCTAAACCATGTGACTGCCGGGAAAACCGTCCTCGCCTACTTACCTGATAAGCGAGTCTCTGAAATCATCGACAAGTGTGGCCTTCCGGGAAAGACCGAACATACCATCACCTCGGTTAAGGACCTGGAAGCCGAGCTCGAAACCATCCGTGATCGGGGTTACGCTATCGACAAAGAAGAGCATCTGGAAGGCCTCTACGCCATTGGCGTGCCTATCCGAAACAGTGATAACGAGATTCTGGGATCGATGAGTGTTGCTGGACCTGCTAATCGAATCAATCGTGAGCAACGCGCCGAAGAAATTGCCCAGGTTCTCCTTGAGACGGCCAACGAGGTCGAACTTTCTCTCAAGCATTCGCATTCCTAGCTATACCCCGTTTCCTTATACAGAACACTCGGAAAATTATGTATGCCTCTCAATGATTGACGTGTGCTAAACCTACGCTATTGCACTGCCCCGGTACACTATCTGCAAGGCCGATTACCAACATCGTCAGGGAAGGAAGTCACAATTACATTCTCTGGGAGTACCCTCCCATCGATTCGTGATATAGGGCCTGTTTGGTATTAGAAAACACATCACACTTGAGTCAACCAGCGGCCCACGAACTGTTCGGGATGCATTCAGTCCTTGATTAGAAGAATAGAATAACAAATATAACCTTGTTATTTGTGGGCGCGATCGCGGGGGCAAACCAACCAGCTGAAATCCTGCCGGTGCTGAAAACCGGTTGGTAAATAGATCTACACCATCGTGGCACTTCATTAGAACCGTAATACGGAAGCGGTCAATACCTCTGAGATTCAGTTGTGATGCTTGGGTGCAGATACAACGGACCATCTTAGCACCCCGTCAGCTGGCGTTCGCTTACTAAGCAATTGATACGGCCTCAGACGCGCATAATATGCGTAAATGTCACAAGGCATTGGCGAACGCTCCGCCGACTTCCCTTCTACAAGGTCTGGAAGCCGCTGATTCAAGCTATCAATATTACCACCATGTTTTAAACTAATTGATAAAATCCCATAATAGTGTTTTGATAAGGATGTTCACAGAACATAACAAAACTAACTCTGTTATACTTTACCTGATTACATGTCCCCTCAGGAAAGAAGTTCAAAGCCACCGGCCGTGAACGATTTGATGGACCGAGCGGGAACGAATATCACAGACTACGATCTCGTTGAACTGAACGAGGCCTTCGCCAGCCAAACGCTCTACTGTCAGCACGAACTCGATATTGACGATGCCCGATTCAATGTCAACGGCGGTGCAATAGCCCTTGGACATCCGCTGGGCGCCTCAGGCGCGCGACTCCCCGTGATATCTTATTCACGAAATGCGGCGGAGAGGGGCAAAACGAGGGCTCTCCACGATGTGTATCGGCTACGGACAAGGCATCGCACTGGAGTTCACTTGCCCCTGACCCTCACAGAAACCAGTTCATTGTAACGTTAAACGCTTATTTTCATATGCGTTTGACGTTGTGGGACGCATATTGCATAAATATAGAAGTCCAAGTGGAGAGGATTCCCCGGCAGGGACGGCCCTCTCGACACGTTCGGTATGTGGAGGTGCGTAACACCCTCTGACTTCACCCCGCTCAAAGGTGATTACTTCAGTTGACACGATTGTTTTGAGGATTGGTTCACCACGTTGGAGGCTCTGAGATTCACTCCATCATTTATTTTCAATAGCTAGCGAAAATTCTTATATTAGTAAATGATGATAAAATAAACGGGTGTAACGAACCATGGCTGATCCGCAACATTACGTCGTATTGGAAGGATTGGAATCGAACGGACGATCCGACTACACTATACAGGCGACTGGGGAAATCGAGATGGTTGACGGGATGCTGGGTGGCGTCAACGTCAGTCGGGACGCTGATGCGCCGGCACAAGGGAGTACACAAGAAGGGACCGTCTGGGCCGGCGCTGACGGCTACCGAGTCTGGGGCGGTATCAAGTCGGTCGACGTCGCGAACCCGGATCACGTCCAGCTACACGTGGGGGAAATATCGGGGAGCCGGGATCCTGATGCGGAGGAGTGCCAAGTGACGGTCCGTGCTGAGAGTGTCGACTTCGTGAGCGGGCAGGGGCCGGGCGAGGGAGCTCTCGAGTTGACCATCGAGAGCGATATTCACGGGGAGCAGTCTGAAACCAATTCGGTCCGGCTTCCCACGGGGAGCTCGAAGAACCTCGGGGCATCAATCGAGTCGTTCCAGGTGCCCCAGGGTCGGTCCCTCACGAAGCAACTCACGACGAAAGTGACCGAGCGGGAGGTAGCGTCGGACTGGTTCGTCGGGAACGACGATTATGGCGACGCGACAACGGACATCGTCCTACAGTGTGGCGAACCCAAGACTGTCAGTCAGGAAGTGACGATTAGCTCGGACCGTGGCAACGAAGGGAAGGTGCGGGTCAACTACACAATCGGCGATCTCTCGCGGTAGCACGCCCGCGCTAACCCACTTCAGAACCCTCATTACTTCGACGAGCCGATGGCTGTGGTCGATGTAAGTCGATGACAGTCATATCCTCATTGAGAAGCAGGGATAGAAAGTTGTCCTCATGTGCCCGGGTGGCTCGATCCAAATCGTTCCCATGTCTGCTGAGGCATCGCTTTCGGTCACGCCGCTCATTGGTTGTGCTTCTGCTTCGACAATATTATACAAGACTGAGGGGTATCGAAAAACATGATGCCCCTCCAGATGTTCGGAATCAACTCACTCGGTAGTTTGGTGCTGGCACTCGTCGTCCCGCTCGTCATCGTCGTCTTCGGAACATACTTAGGGGTCCTCGGGGCGCTACGGGCGTTCTTCGGTGAGTCGTCGTGGCAGGATGTTTCGACTGTCGAGGAGAAGTGAGACCTACGCCCGCCAACCAGCGGTCGGGCCATCATCCCCGGGACTTGGTGGAAGGTGTAGCTTCTGTATTACCCAGATTGGGAGTAGAATGATTCCAGCACGATGAGACTGAAACAGTCGGATGGTTGTGCCTGCGTATCGAACAATCGGAGTTTGAGTCTACAAAAAGAGTTTATCGCGACTTGAACAGGGAGTTGTATGGTCGCTGAATTGCGCATTGACACCTTTCCCGCGCCCTGAAGGGCGAGGATTCCCGAGCGTTGAGATAATCCGACATCTGCTCGAAAGCCTCGATTGTCGAGATTTTGTGTTGTTCATCCGGTCGCCCCCCTCGTGATGTATTCGGTGTTTTGCGTCGCTTGACTCATCGTTGGTGTGTTCAAAAGGGGAATATCGGCGCCTCCCGGCGCCGGAGCGTGTTTCAGTCCGAAACCGCCGATTCCTCATCAGGCTCGAAGTGTGCGTCGCCGAATGAACGTTGCCCCACGCCGAGAACGCCGTCTCTACCGCAGGTCGGGCAGTTCTCGGAGGGCGCAGTCGTCAGTTCGGTCATCTCGTGGTCGTGCTCCTCGTATCGGATGAAGTCCGGTGGCGTGTGAACACCGGTCACCAGATCGACGAGCACAGACACCGTTTTTGAGGCACACTGGCCGTTGAGGTGGATGACGGCAGGTTCGGGTGCCAGTTCATCGTCATCGATATACCCACGTTCCTGCTCTGCATCCTGCTCCGTGGGTGACAGCTGTTCGATCCGTGCAGCAGCCTGGTCATGACGTCCCAGACAGTCGAAACAAGCGTTGCTTCCGGGTGCCACCAGGTGGACGTACCCGGTCAGTTCGACTGACTGATCATCCGTCTGCACTGGATTCGTCGGCGTTCCCTCACGAGGCTCGTCAGACCTCTGTTTGGTTACCGCGTCATCCGAGTCTATCCCAGCTGGTGTTACGTCTGGTGTATCGATCCGTACTCCGGCGTCGATGTAGTACTGGAGGTGCTTGACTGCGTACTCATTGCAGTACGAGCGGGCCGTGACCGAATCGACACAGCCGACAATGACGTCGCAGTTCTCAAGCACGGCTGTACAGTCCTGAACCCGTTTCGGAACGGCATCGACTGTCAGCTCCCCACCGGATGACTTCAAGAGATGTTGACGAACCGCTGTGACTTTTGGCTGTCCTACGTGATAGTCATAGGCGCCAACGAGGCGCGAGAGGTTGCTTGCCTCGACGCTGTCGGGATCGACGAGCACGAGTTCGCCGACGCCGAGTCGCGCGAGTTGTTCGGCAACTATCGATCCCAATCCCCCGACGCCGACAACTCCGATAGTGACCGATTCGAGTCGCCGCTGGCCGTCGACCCCGAAGGCGCGTACGTTTCGGTCATAGCGTTGCTCGAGACTCGGCCGGTCATCATCTCCGGATTCACCGTGGAATCGTGAGCGTGTTCCTGCTACCGGCGTATCGAGTTTCCACTCACCAATGACTTCGATCTCGACGGCCTCAAGACGCGTTCCAGCGTCCGCGACAGCCTCGATGCCGCTGGTTCCAACGACGGCAAAACCAAAGGACTGGTCTGGGAATAATCCTGACAGCCACTCACGGAATCGCCCCATCGAATCAACGTCGATACTACTGAACCGGGGCGTCTCCGAGAACGGGTGACTGTGGGCCAACACCGGCGCGAGCTGTTTATTGTAACACTCACTCACCCGTTCTCGTTCGACCACAGGGGCAGGCCGACAGGCCGTCTTGGATTGCCGAGCCATCGACTCATCATCGACTGGGACTACGCGATTCGCTAATAGGTCCCCCTCATCGCCGGCGTACACGAAGGCGAAGCGTTCTTGTTCGTCATCCTTGAGGAGTGTCTCCCGGAGACGACGAACGGTCGACGCTGATATCTTGAGTGTTCGCATTTAGGCCTCGTTAAACGGATTATCGCTGTTTGGGTTCGCCAGCGACGCGCGCATCATACTGGTCAGTTTGACAAGCGAGTCCCGCTCTGGATCCCAGTTGACGAAGTGGTCTCTGATACACCACTTTGCCCACTCACCGTCGTCATCATCTGCCGGGTGAATCCGATTGAGCAAGTGCTCGGGTTTTCCGCGCTCGTAGGAGACGGTGCCCGATACGTATACAGTCGGGACATCCCGGGGGTAGGTCTCCGGAAGGTCATAGCGCATCGGAGCAAACCGCGGATTCCATCCCTCTGGATAGTCGAAGCGCTCGATTATCACACGGCGGTTAGCCTCACTGTAGCGAATCGGATATCTGTCGCCGAGTTTGGCGGCTTCCTCGTATGCTCGGCCACGTTTCATCCGAAGACGTTGCCCTCCCCCGGTTGGAAACTGATGTTCGTTCCTTCGGGAATTGCGTCACTGATGACGTCCCTGTCACCGAGAACTTTGACCTCGCCGTTTTCCTCGTACGTTGCCAGTTCCTCGTCATCTCGACCTAATCGTTCCTTGAGTTGCTGGACTGTCGTTTCCGATTCGACTGGAACTTCAGTTCCTTCAACACGGATTCGTTCACCCATCGTTGACACCACATACCGACTCTCGGATGGGACTGTTATAGTTGTTATCGCTAGTAATCTAGATATCGTTGTCAAAGTCGATTGAGTTGATTGCGTTAATATCGTCCGTCAAGTGAATAGGGCCGCCACATTAAATATCGGAGCAACGAAAACGAACACACGATGACCGACGATCTGATCTCGGAAATGAAACGGGAGTTCGAGTCAGGAGGGAACTGGCCGTATGCTCCGGACGGCCACCGGTTCGAAACCAATCCCTTCGCCGAGCAGTGGCCCGACCCACGCCTCTTTGCCGGCTACGAAGACGAACTCCGACGCCTCCGTGAGAACATTCAGCGGAACATTAACACCTTCATCACGGGACCGTTCGGGACCGGCAAGACTATTCTGACGAGGACGATGTACGAAATCCTCCAAGATATTGAGGGCTACCAACCGGTCTTCGTTCCTGTCCAGAAGGGCCGTTATAGCAAGACGATGGCAAAGCGCATCCTGGATGAACTCGAGGAACCGGTTGACTCGACAGCGGGGCAGGCCGACCTCTATGAGGATATTATGGATGCTCTAGAGCAGCGCTATGAAAACGATGTCCGGACGGTCATCTTCTATGACGAGGTCATAAACGGGAGTGACGGCACGCTCAGACAGATTTTACACCTCCAGAGAGATATCGACAATTGGGAGCCCGTTCTCGTGTTCAACGGGACGGCGCATATGCTTGATCAGATTCACTCGAAAATTGAGCCCCTGTCGGATCGCATCGGTGACGAGATTACGCTATCGGGACTTGATCCCGACGGTGCTGCTGATCTGGTAAACAAGCGACTTCGATATTACTGTAAAGCGAGTGAATGGAGCGACGGCTCGGGGTGTAGTCATGACACAGCTTCCATCGAACCATTTACTCAGGAGGCGGTCGACCTCCTCCATCAGGACGTGACCCCGTATCCCCGCCACCTCCGTCGGCAGTGTAACAAGGTCATAGAGGAAGCTGCCCGCGAAGATCTCGAGACTGTCGGCTTCGAGTTCGTCCGCGAAGTTCTCTCCGCTGACGCCGCACAGAAACTTGATGAGTTGTCCGAGTTGGCCCTTGAGATCGTCGAGCTCCTGAACGAATCCGGTGCTTTGACCGCCAACGCTGTCAGTGAGTCCTTCGAGGTCAGCGCATACAACGTTCAGGAATCGCTGACCGAACTCGAAAAAGAGGGACTCATCCGGGCGACCGATGGGAACCGTGGTATCGAATACAAACTAACCGATCAGACGAGACGCGAGCTCTCGAATATTACGCAGAGTTAATATGCAGATTCCATCACGAGCCGAACTCGAACGCTTCTTTGGCGAGGACCGAGCTAAAGAGGTGCAGTTCCTCGAAACGGTTGCTGCATGGCCGAGCCTCCGAATCCTTGAGTACCTCTATACGAATGAACCCGCGACCACCGGTGACGTTGCCCGAGGGATTAATATGGATATGCGAGATGTCAGAGACCGACTTGAGGCACTCGAAAACCACGAAATCGTCACACAAGAGGGAGACAGGTGGCACACTCGAACCAACAGCATCGAAATGACCATCACACAAGGGGAAAATCAATTGGAGATCTCCCATACGATAGAGTCCTCTTCGGAGCCGGTAGAAGAATCTTCTGAGAGCGTCATTACACGGCTAAGCCGGCTTCTTAATCCATTCCAGTAATCGTTTTTCAGATTGGAATGGTTCAACAACTAGTCGGCCCGTCCGCCGCTCGCCAACGCATAATAATGCCGTACCCTGACCGCTGGGACTGGGGCGGGACTGAATTACGGTCCCGCGCTGATCGGAATATCGACTCTGTTGAACTCATCAAGCGGTGATATATTCTCGGGACCGTGTTGCATACTGGGCGCATATTGGTCACGGAATGCACCGATGTGAACCATCAGAAGAATTGCTCAATATAGGCATCGCATTTATTCTCGTCCTCTATCGTTGGGAACGAGGGTAGATCGATTCTCACTCGATTCGGCTTGACGATCCGCGTCTAATAGCGTATCCAGTTGCTTTTCGAACTCCGCATCGGAGATCTCACCCTCTGCGTACCGCTGTTTAAGTTGCTCCAGCGGATCACGCTGGTCACGGCTCTCGGTACTTTCGGCACTCTCACTATCGAGACGACCCGTCCAACGGAAACGAACCCACCGTATAAAGATCCATAGCGCGAAAACAATCAACACAGCAGCCGAGACGACAGCTGCAGTCTCTCCCGAAATCCGGCCGACGTACCACAGTACCCCGACGATTATTATTGTGTCAACTCCAAAGGCCAAAAAAGCGCCCAGCATCATTCCGGTGACAATACGTGAGTCCGAGCGGGGCACAACTGAATTTGAGACCGCTACAACTTGTTCGTTCCGCAGAGTCATCGACTAGCTTACTCACCGGACCCGATGTGAGATTAATATGGTTGACTGCTGACTACACCCTCTGTATCTTCCACGCCGTACGTCTCACACCCAACCCTAGTGACAATTCTGACACTCGATTCCGGGCGTTATCGAGAGGCGTTATTCGTCACTGCTGAGCTCTGCGGTGGTCAGTGCCATTCCGAAAAGGAAGAGCCCGTAGCCAGCGATTCCCGCTGCGAACGACTGCTGGAAGAGGCCGACCATACTTCCCGCACCGATACCGCCGCCGAGCATCCCGACCTTCCGTGACGCGCCTTCGCCCGACATCGTTCGAATCGTCTGTACGTTGTCGAGTGCAAATGCCGTCGTCGTCCCGTATATGAGTGGAATCATCACCACGAGACTAGGGAGGCTGTCGTCGACGACAACCGTCAGTGCCATCATTCCGATTCCGACAGCAGCCGAGAGGGCATACCGAATGGACCGTCGCATGGTGATGCTTCGCCCATGCGTCTCTTTATTATCCGGGGTTGTCGTTGGTACGGCACCGATGTCTACTTTCGACGATGGGATTCGAGGAGCAGGAGGTGAGGACGATTATGGAGTTGTTCGGGACGGTGATGACGGTCAATGAGGCCGGCGACATCCGAGTCAACGAATCCGTGGATCTGTAGCACTCCCTAAGGACCTGCTGGGACTTGGACGCGTGACTTCATTGCGCTGGCCACTATTCGACCGGTATGGCGCGGGTCGATTCCAGGACCCGTATCGGATACACGAAGCTCCAGTGCGAAATTTATGGTCTGTACTGAGCGATTTGTGGGACAAGTCGGTCACAGAGTATTCAGATAAAACATACCCTAAGAGTCGGTCAATACAGAGGAATGAGTGACTATCTGAATCCTCGGAGTTAGGTTTTTTCATCGACCCATGTAACGAGAAATTATGGTTCACCGCCGAACGGTTCTCGCTACTGTAGCAACGGTCTCCGTTGCCGGCTGTTCAAGCGACGATTCAACCCAGAATCTGCTTGTGCGTGTCGCGAATCAGTCGGGCCAAGAAATCACAGCAACACTCGTTCTTTCACGGGACAACACCGTACATTTCGAGACGGAGATAACCGTATCTGGCGACGAATCGTGGAGCACCCAACAGCTGGAAAATCAGCAGTATTTCGCCATGATTGCACTGGCTGAGCGTGATGATGTGGCGTATCAGGGGTATTACGCAGAGTGTGACGAGGGCGAACTCACTGCGATGATACGTGATTCATCGACTGAATTCCTCCAGACTCGATGCGGGTAGCTATCGCTCAGTACGCAGGTCGACTGACCGACTCTTCCGGCGAAGTTCGACTGGAATCTTCCGTAATCGACTTCTTCGACAAATCGCTCGGTACAGGGTCTTTATTAAGTGATGAATCTCCAAGTTCTGTGGTACACTCGCTATGTGATTGTGATAGGAGTTTTATATATTTGGCTCTGAACACCGGATGTATGGGTCCTCTGCGTCCTCAGGTGAGCGGGGTGATTTCGTTGGAGGACGTTCAGAAGCCAGATCTGGTAGCCCTCGTTGGGTTAGGAGTTCTCGTGTTGCCGTACGTGCGTATTCCTCAAATCAATCGGTATCTCTCCGAATTCAATCCACCGATGAATAGTCCGGAGCTATTCTTGCTGTTCATGACGTTCTTATTGCCGGTACTCCCCAGTATAGTCGTCGGGTACGCTACGCGAAGTAACCCTGCAGGTCAAACGGGTGTTCGTCAATATTTCCATGGCCTGTCGAGATACATCGCAATCGGTGTGGCCCCCAGTATGGTTCCTGGCGGATTCATCGCAAGCGGGTATCTGATCGGATGGGGAGGCCAACCTTCCATATCATCGTATGTAATGGCCTATACCGTTTCTGGCCTCCTAATAGCAGGTATTGCTACGTTCGGCGCAGTTCTCGGGTACACAACCGGATATATGACTGGACGGCTCCGTTCAACCTCGCAGTGAGAATCGAGAATTCGAATGGATCAGACCGCTCGGTACGCACGCTCGTTCTCACGGGAGGTCCAGTCTCGTCGCTGTGTAACAATCCCCCTCCCGATTCCCTCAATACAGGCTCTGTATCTATCGTTGGGTACTGGAGACTGGCCGTGGCTTGACGGTGTTTATTTTGCTACAGCTATTTACATTGTCGGAGGAATAGACTATCTGATGCCCTCCAGAATCAAAGACGTTGTTTTCAGTGAACCATCTGGAAGACGCCAAGCGGCCGTAATGTTTGCCAGCTCGCTCGCTATGTTGAGTATCTACATCTACTATGGTGTCCTACGCGATGGGTCCTCCATCAGTTCGCTTATCATGGCGGTTGGATTCGCTCTGTCTGGGGTTGCTGAGGCCCTCCCAACGGAGCGTCGACGGATAGCAGGTGGTTTGCGTGTCACCGCGATTCTGTGGTTGACTGGTCTACTCTGTCTCACTGTCTTCGTCCCCGAAGTTATTCTCGGCCCACGGTAGGAGAACCGTCTACTGTGTCTAAGGAAGACGATTTCAAGGGAGCCGAGATTTCGGACGGACAGGAACACCGGACGAACGGAGAGATGTCCTGAGAGATGGTCAGGAAGCGAGGTACGCCGTACACTCATCGATTATCCGGTCTGCGAACGCCGTTGTCACTTCACCTTGCGGGTTGGCAACGGCTCGATATTTGTTCGTCGCCACGATTCAGTGGATCGGCCGGCGTTAGTCCTCCAACACGTCGATAAGCAGCTCTGCCGTCCGGCTGATTCGTCCGAGCCGTTTCCGGACGACCGATGGATCGTCCGACTCCCAGGCGGCCAGATAGAACGTGGACCCGCTCGTGTCCAGCCCGAGGTAGCGACCGACGACATAGGCGACGCTCTCGGCTTCGACTTCTCGCTTCGCTCGTTCTATCTCGTCGTCGACATCGCTGTCCGATGTCCGGGCTGTCGAACGCGACCGAAACCTCAACCGCCAATGCGCCCAGTGAGGGTATCGGTCGACTTCGTTCCGCGAGAGACTCCCGGCCTCACGCTGGAGAGAATGTCACTGCTACGGCTGGTCATCTCGTGGCCACGAGTGAATAATTCCTTCACCATTTTCATAGCTTTCACGCCGAACACTCTTTACAGTGGCTGCCGTACCTTCACACAACGATGTCGATCGACCGAGATACCTTCGAGAACACGAGCGAGGAAGACCTCGCGGAGCTGTCTGTCCCCGACCAGGTTCTGGGGTTTCTCGCCGCAAATGACGATCAGGCATTCAAGGCACGCGAAATCGCCTCCCAGATCGGCGTCGACGAGGGGCCGGTCAGCACCGCACTCTCGCGGTTGAAGAATCGCGACCTTGTCGAACATAAGGCGACGTACTGGGCGGTGACCGACGACGCCGAGCGGCTTGAGGAATACAGCGGCTACGAGCGGGCGACCGCCCTGTTCAACGAGCGGCTCGGGACCGAAGACGAGGAAGCGTGGCGCGAGCACGCCCCTGAGAAGCCACACCCGAGCGTTGAGGACGAACAGTGACCGAGGGGCCGCCAATCTTCGAGCGTGGTGATGTCGTCTACGGTGCCGACCCGTTCAAAGGCGAGGGCGACGCTCGGCCGTGGCTCATTCTCTCGAACCACGAGGGTCGCCCATTCCACGGTGAGCAGTACATCGCTCTGACGCTAACGTCGAAATCCTGGCTAGACGGGCTCATCGAGATTCCAGAGACGGACTGGATTCGTGGTGGCACACCAGACGACAGCCGAATCGTTCCGTGGGCTGTCCAGTCGATTGCTCGCGAGGACATCGACTTCTGGCAGGGCCGTCTCGATGGGACGCTCGTCGAGGAAGCGGTCGCTGCACTCGTCGAAGAATTCCAGTAGCCGAGGCCGTCGAAAAGCGGTTAGGAAGACGCTTCCCGTAGCGAGACCCGTGTTACGTTGACGTGCGTATGTACGGACTTTCGTTCGGGGGTCAAATTAGTTGAGAGACAACTGACGGTTTAGTGACCGCCCGAGACAGCGTGTAGACCGACAATACCGACGACAATTACGCCGATAAATGAGATTCGGGCGAGGGTAGCTGGTTCATCAAAGAGAATAATGCCAAGCGTGGCTGTCCCAACAGCCCCGATACCTGTCCAGACAGCGTATGCTGTACCGATGGGAAGGTCTTTGACGGCTTGAGCTAGCAGTACTATGCTAATAATAAGGGCGACGACGGTTCCGACTGTTGGCACTGGTTTCGAGAGCCCGTCTGAGTATTCAAGTCCGATTGCCCAGCCGATCTCAAACAAGCCTGCAAGTGTAAGCTACCCCACGGCTAAAGCCGTGGGCTTTCAGCGTGGACTCCCGCTCTGGCCGAATCTTCGGCAGGAGGTGTATACGCTCCGTTCGCGTTCAACATCCCGCTGTTCAAGCGCACGCCTACGGGTGCGCCTCCACCGTCTCCAGTTTGGTTCCGGCGGAGATACCGCAATCCAATGTTCTTTGCGGCATTGTAGTCAGCGTGGTTCTCGTAGCCGCATTTCAAGCATTCAAACGATTCACTCTCACGGTTGCTCGGGTGCGTGAACCCACACTCAGAGCAACGCCGTGAGGTATTCTCCGGGGCAACCTGATCTACGTCGATGCCGTACTCTGTGGCCTTGTATTCGACGTACTCGTAAAGACGGTTGAACGCCCACGTGTGGCCCCACGACGCACCGGTTCGTTCACGAATATCGGTCAAGTCCTCAAACGCAATCACGGAACACCGGTACTCGCGGGCTTCAGCCACCAACTCGTTCGATATGCGGTGAAGTGTCTGCTTGAACCGACCGTCTTCTTTCCGCCCGACCGCCTGCATATTCTCGTGTGCCCACCGCGTACCGCATTGCTGCAAGTCGCCACGGCGTTTCTCGTACTCCTTGCGCCAGTGGTCGAACTCGTCGCCAGTCCAGAACGTGCCCGTACTGGTAACGGCCAGATTAGTCACGCCGAGATCAACCCCGAGAACCGTTCCGTTCTCAGTGGATGCCCGTTCCGGCGTCTCAGACTCCACTTCCTGCTTGCAGTGGATGTGGAGCATCCAGTTGCCATCTGAGTAGTGCAGTTCCGCCCCAGTTGTCTCGTACTCGTCCGAGAAATAGTATTCCGCATGGGGCGTGTCCCGCTCATCGGCAGGAAGCACGTAGTCGGCTTCAATGCGACCGTCCGTGGTGGCGAGACTCACAGACTCGTCGTGGAAGGTGGCGGTGCGGTGGTCGTAGACGACGTGTGGACTCGTGAAATGTGGCATCGACGCCTTCTTGCCCTGCTGCCACTTCTCGACCACGCTCTTGCAGGCGTCA
>Ga0207771_100621_pt1 | contig 19474 bp, 14 predicted proteins | sample A23M2SouthBayCA_2_FD_187731 | JGI IMG/M metagenome (GOLD analysis project Ga0207771, IMG submission 187731) | Aerobic enrichment media microbial communities from Eden Landing Ponds, California, USA - A23 M2 (2) (SPAdes) | ecosystem: Environmental > Aquatic > Marine > Unclassified | place...
CGTCACCCTGGACGACCTCGACACCCATGTGGTGGAGGTGATCGGCGTCGGCCGGCGTCCGGACGAGCGCGATCACGTCGTGCCCCTCGCCGACGAGCTGGCTCGTGAGCTGGCCGCCAAGGAAGCCAGTCGCGCCCGTCACGAAGTACTCCATGGCCCAGTGACGGGCTGATCGTCCAAAGGGATTCCGCGCGGATCGGTTGCCGGCCGCCGCTCCCTGTCACTCGTCGTCGTTCACCAGCGAATCGAGGACGACGTCCGCCGGCGCGATCCGCTCTGTCGCGAACGTCGCTGCCCGTTCGACGTCCCTGGGGCCGTCGTACGCACCGTCGAAGAGCTTCATCCAGTCGACGGCGAGCGACGCGACGCGATCCTCGCTCGTGACCGATCGCACGTCCTGGGTCGTCGCGAGCTCGGTGCCGGGATAGAGCGTCACCGTGAGCTGGTGGGCGTGACGTTCCAGCTCCGGGTTCGGTGGGGCGATCCTGAGCCGCACGTCGCCGGAGCTGTGCCGGAATGCCACGAACGACGGGCGACGGGCGGCGTCGACGCCGCCGGGACGACGTTCTCGCTCCCAGTCGACGGGGAGTCCCTCCTCGATCACAGCCACCGATTCGACGGGGTACCGTACGTACGTAGAGGTTGGTACAATTCTCGCGATAGTTCTCTCCGTTTCCCGCCGTTCGTGGACCAATGGCGCAAGAATACTCCTTAAAAACCGACCGATCGTTGTGTGGAGTGTCGGCAGCTGTGCGAACGTCGAGTCGCATCGGAGCAGGGGACCGTCTTCCACGCCCCGTCGCAGGCGGGTGAGCCACGGTTTTCGTATGGACCCACCGGCGGCGAGAGCACGTCGGCAGGTGAAGACGCAATGAGACGGCGGATCCAGCCGGTTGGAGCGACCGAGACCGGGCGCCAGCGGAGCTGGAGAGGGTGCGATCGGGGAGATTGCCGGACAGAACAGTCAGCGATCCTCCGGAGAGGCCGGCGTCGCCGTCGGTCCCCACTCGCCCGGCCATTGCTCGTCCGACGAGTCGGCCTCCTCGGCGTCACCATTCCGACCGCCATCGGCCGCCGTCGTTCGGTCGACGGCGCCGTCCCGGTGCGGCGGGTCCGCATCGTCGTCACCGTGGCTCGGTCCGGACTGGTCGGGCGGATCGGTGCGGGCCGGTCCGTCGTGGCTCGAACCCCTCGGTGGCGTCGTCGAACTGCCTCGGGCGGACCGGTCAGAAGCGTCAGCGCCGGGCCGAGTTCCTGCATCTGGGAGCCAGCCGCGTGCGGCGTCGTCGGGGGCGACTGCAGTTTCGAAGCGATCGAGCGCGTCGCGGAGCGACTGGGCCTCCGTCGAGAGCTGCTCGGTACCGCCGGAGACCTCCGTGAGCGCGCTTGTCTGTTGCTCGGCGGCAGCGGCGACTGTTCCGGCCTCGGCGTCGACTTCGCGACTGAGCTTTGCCGCGTGGTCGACCATCGACACCACGTCCTCGGTCGTCTCGGCCTGCTTGTCGGTCGCGTTCGTGATCTCGAGGACGCCCCGATGCGTGTCCTGGGCGTAGTCCGCGATCTCGGCGAGGGCGTCGATCGCCTCGTCGACGGTGTCCCGCCCCTCCGTGACGGCGTCGCGAGTGGACTGGACTTCGGAGGCGGAGAGCTCCGTCTGTACCTTGACCTCGCCGACGAGGTTCTCGATGCGCTGGGCGGAGAACTTCGTCTCCGCGGCGAGATCCTTGACCTCCTTCGCCACGACGGCGAAGCCCTCGTTGTCGGCGTCCGGGGATCGCGAGGCCTCGATGTTGGCGTTGAGCGCGAGCACGTTGACCTCCTCGGCGATCTCGGAGATGAACTCCGCCACCTCGTCGATCTCGTCGACGAGTGCCTCCAGCTCGTCCATCTCCTCGGTGGCGCTGGCAGAGCTCGCGTCGATGGACTCCATCGCCATCGCGGCATCGCGGGCGGCCTCCTGTCCGCGCTGGCCCGTCTCCGCGGTCTGCTCGGCGAGCTCCGAAACCGACTCGGCGCGGCCGGCGATGGCCTGCGTCGTCGCTGCCAGCTCGTCGATTCGGTCGGCGACCTGCTCGAACGTTCGAGACTGGGTCTCCGTCGTCTCCGAGATCTCCTGGACCGAGGTCGACACCTGCTCGCTGGCCCGCTGCACCTCCTCGGCGCTCGCCGTGACCTCCTCGCCGTGGGTCGCGACGTCGTTCGAGAAGCGCTTGAGCCGGTCGATCGTCTGCTCCATGTTTCCGAGCATCGCGTCGAACTCGCCGGCAAGCGTTGTGAGGCGCTCGTCGTCGGCCTCGGCCTCGATGCGGGCGGTGAGGTCGCCCGCGGCGGCGCGCTCCATCGCGGCCTCGAACGCCTCGGCGTGTGCCGAGAGCGCCTCCGACAGCGCGCTCAACTCTGCGGCACGGTCCTCGGCCCGGCGTTCGGCCGCCGTCGCGCGGCGCTCGGCGTCGTCGAGATCGGTGGCGAGCGTTGCCATCGTCGTCGCGATCGTGCCGACCTCGTCGTCGCGGTCGGTCGGGAAGTCCGCAGATCGATCGGGTGACTGGAGGTCGTGGGCGGCACGTTCGAGTGGGTCGAGGTGCGCCCCCGACGCCGTCACACCGACGGCGAGGCCTACGGCGAGCACGGCGCACTGCCCACCGAGCAAGAGCGCGAGGTTCGTGACCGTGATCGTGCCACCAGTGAGCGCAATCGTCCCAGCCCAGACGGCGAGAAGGCATCCGGCGACGACGCCGACGATTGCGAGGACTGGCGTCGTCAGGGCCTGACGGACTGAAGTCATAGTACCTGGCTACTAAAGGAAACCTGATAAAACGTATTGGTGGTTTACTCGAATTTCTTCCTAGATACAACAAGGATGTGCTGGATTATTAAACACCAGTAGATAGTTTTACCCCGGCAGGTGCCGAATACTTCCGGGCATCTCGGCTGGGAGACAGCTCCTGCTGTGGCGGTCCCTCGGGAAGGTGATGGCGGAGCGCATCGTGCGCCACAGGTGGACGAGCGGTCGAGAGCGAAAGCGGTCGGGAGCGAGAGCAGTCGGGAACGAAAGCGATACGCCCGCGGCCCGCTGGAGCGAACACGTGACCATGGATACGTTCACCGTCGTACCGGCGGTGGATCTTCGTGACGGCGAGGTCGTCCAGCTGGTGCAGGGCGAGCGGGGCACCGACCGCCGCTACGGCGATCCGGTCGAGGCGGCCGAGCGCTGGCTCGACCAGGGCGCCACGACGCTCCATCTCGTCGACCTGGACGGCGCGTTCGAAGGCGAACGCGTCAACGCCGATGCCGTGGACCGAATCGTCGAGACCGTCCCCGACGCCGTCGACGTCCAGCTCGGGGGTGGCATTCGAACCGCCGAGGACGCGATCGAACTGCTCGATCTCGGCATCGATCGCGTCATCCTTGGCACCGCCGCTCTCGAGGACCCCGAGATCGTCGCGACGATCAGCGAACGGCGCCCCAACAGCGTCGTCGTGAGCCTCGACGCCAAGGACGGCGAGGTCGTCGTGGAGGGGTGGACGGAGGGCACCGGCATCGCACCCGCCGAGGCCGCCCAGCGCTACGCAGACCTCGGCGCCGCCGGTATCCTCTTCACGAACGTCGACGTCGAGGGGAAGCTCGAGGGGGTCCGGACCGAGCCGGTCGCCGACCTCGTCGACGCCGTCTCCATTCCGGTGATCGCCAGCGGCGGCGTCGCGTCGATCGACGACGTGCTCGCGCTCCGCGATGCTGGCGCGGCGTCGGTCGTCGTCGGCAGCGCGCTGTACGAGGGCGAGTTCACGCTGGATGCGGCGCTCGACGCGCTGTCGTAGGGATCGGGGCAGGAACGGCCGTCGGTGGAGACGTCCGAGTTGCTGTCTTCTTGGTGGAAGCCACCGATACTACAGGCGCGTGGGTGCGATAACAGTCGAAAATCAGGCCCGCCGAAGCGTCACTGCGGCCGTGGCGTAGGGCTCGTGGTACGCGCCGAAGCCCCCGGAGATGCCGCCGACGGAGACGACGCCGTCGTCGGTCTCGAGCTGGAGCGCGCTCTCGACGGGGAAGGCCGACTCCGTGGGTTCGACGATGCTTTGCCGAACGCCGGTTACTGGCACCTCGACGAGCTCGCGTTCCGCACCGCTCTCCGTGTCCAGTAGCCTGACGTCGGCCAGAAGGTCCGTGCCGGCATGTCGGTGGATCGCCGCCGCCGTCACCCCCGACCGGAACAGATCGAAGCGAGCGGGAAGCGACGGGGGCTCGGCGACTGCTCGCTGACGGCCCATCGGCCAGACGTTCCCGAGCGAGGAACCGTAGAACGCTCCGGCGACCTCGGGTTGACCGAAGGCGACGGCGTGGTCGAGCTCGTCCGTGCCAGGTGTGAGCAGCCCGTGGGCACCCATGACGCCGCCGGATCCGTCCCGGAGCACGAGCATCGGCGGGGTGCCGTCCCAGGCACGCACGACGGTCGCCCAGTCGGTGGCCGGCAGATTCCCCTCGAACGCGATGTCGGGCTCCGGTGCAGTGAGCATGCAGTAGACGGCGACCCCGCGGGCTCGCGCCTCGACCAGGAGGTCGCGAATGCCGCCGAGCTCGCTCGCCGGGAGCACGAGATAGAGTTCCTGGTCCGCCCGCTCGATCTGGCGCTGGATCCGGCGACGGACCGTTCGTGCCGACCGGATCGTCTCGAAGCCGGCGTCCTCTGTGCCGGTCGCGGCGTAGCGCTCGCTCGCCGCTCGTTCGAACGCCGAGAGGCGGGTCGAGAGCGCTTCGACCGCCTCCGCTGGCGGCCGAGCCCGGAGCATCGTGGGCGTCACACTCTCGTCGACGGTGATGAGGCCCCGATCGGCGAGCTCGCCGGCGATCTCGTAGACGTAGCTCTGTGAGACGTCGGCGCGTTCGGAGACCGTCCGCATCGTCGCCTCGCCGCCCTCGAGCACGACGAGGTACGCGTCGATCTCGGTGCGCGAGAGCCCGAGGTCGGCGAGCGCGTCCCGCAGTCGGTCCGAAGCCATGAATTGGCTTTCTTTTACTATTAGAAAAAGTTTTCTCGACGGGCCACGTCGGTCCACTCGAATGAGTGTACACCGAGTCTGCAGTAGCGCGATCCACCCCGGACCGAGCGGGCGGATCGGCCAGGCCGCGCTGTCCTCCCGCTGGGGCGGATCCGGACGGAGGTGCACGTCGGGTGAGTGACGCCGAATCGACCGAGGCGAGCCAGCCCGAAACGAGCCCGAAGGACGACGTGAACCGGTCCAACCGGCTGCGCTGGACGGCCGTCATCTTCGCGGCGCTCGCGATCGGTGGCGGCGCGATGATGGCACGCGGGCCGGTGATCCCCGAACTCGAGACGACGTACGGCGCGCCGGAGTGGCAGCTCGGTCTCATCGCGCCCGCCGGCACGCTCGGCTACCTCTTCGCCGTGACGTCCGTCGGCTTCGGCGCCGGCCACCTCCGTGCACGCGTGCTGATCGCCGGCGGGCTCCTGGGGAACGCGATCGCTCTGCTCGCGCTCGGTGCGGCACCGATCCTGCTCGTGTTCCTCGGCGCCGTCGTCGTGCAGGGCGCGATGATGGGCGTCGTTCGCGGGCTCAATCGTCCCCTGCTGAGCCACTTCTACCCCTCGCGACGCGGTCGGATCTACGGCTACTACGACATGACCTGGGCGATGGGCGCGGCGCTCGCACCGGTGCTCGTCGTCGGAGTCGTCGCGCTCGCGTCCTGGCGGTTCGTCTTCTGGATCTTCGCGGCGCTCCTGCTCGGCCTCGGGATCCTCGTCTGGTCGCTCGACGAGCCGGCTGTCGAGACCGAGGAGGAACCCCTGGCTCGCGAGGACGTGCTGAGTCTCCTGCGCCGGCCGGAGGTGCTCGGCATGGCGCTCGTGATGTTCTTCGCGACCGGCGTCGAGGGCGGCCTCTTCCTCTGGCTGCCGACCTACGCCGAGAGCCAGCTGCCCTCCTGGATCGCGGGCGTCACGCTCTCGATCATGATCGCGGGGTACGTCCCCGGCAGGTTCATCTACGGCCGCCTCTCCGAGCGCGTCGGCTACGTCCGGCTGCTCGTCGCGATCCTCGGCCTGCTCTTGCCGGTGTTCGTCGTCACGTTCACCCTCGCCGAGGGGCTCTGGCTGCTCCCCGGGATCCTCGCGATCGGCCTGCTGGTCTCCGGCGCGTTCCCACTGTTGGTCTCCTACGCGACCGACGCCGCGCCGGAGTACAGCGGCCCGATCACGGCCGTCGCGGCGATCTCCTCCTCGCTGGGCGTCGGCGTCATGCCCGCGATCATGGGCTTCGCCATCAGCGACGCCGACCCCGTCGTCGGGATGCAGCTCCTCCTGATCCCGCTCGTCCTCGCACTCATCACGATCGTGATCGCACGGATCGCCGAGGTCCGCCGGACGCCAGGGGAGGACGCCGCCTGCGCCAGCGGCGACTGACGCGCGATCGAATTTCCACCGGGAATTGCGACTCTGGAGGATCCACCGTGCGACGACCGATGGGACAACAGCCGCACCTGGCGGACTGAAAGGGCGAGGCCCGTCTGGCGTGCGCTCAGTCGGCTCTATCCGAACGAGCGTAGCGAGTGAGGATATCCGACTGAGCGTGCGCGAGCGGGCCGAGGGCTTTCGAGGCTGATGCCGATGCGGTCCCGTCTGAGCAGTTCGTGCCTGCAACCACGACACATGGGAGCGCCAGCGATTTGTAGGGGCTCCGCCAACGAACTGCCCATGAGCGACCGAGCGGCGGCGGTCAGCCGCGCGACGGCGGAGACCGACATCGACCTGACCCTCGAAATCGACGGGGACGGGGAGGCCGAGATAGACACCGGACTGGGCTTCTTCGACCACATGCTGGAAGCCCTCGCGACGCACGGCCTCTTCGACCTCACGGTGGATTGCGACGGCGACCTGGAGGTCGACGACCACCACACGGTCGAGGACGTCGGAATCGCGCTCGGCGAGGCGTTCGACGAGGCGCTCGGCGAGCGCGAGCGGATCGTCCGCTACGCCGACCGACGGGTGCCCCTCGACGAGTCCGTCGCCTCGGTCGTCGTCGACGTCTCCGGACGGCCCAGATTCTACTTCGACGGCACGTTCTCCCAGGCCGCCGTCGGCGAACTGGCCAGCGACATGGCGCGGCACTTCTTCGAGTCGCTGGCGCTGAACGCCGGCATCACGCTGCACGCCGAGATCGAGGGCCGGAACGCCCACCACGAGATCGAGGCGCTGTTCAAGGCCGTCGCACGGGCGATGGACGACGCGACGCGGATCGACGAGCGCCGCTCGGGGACACCGAGCACCAAGGGCGAGCTGTGAGAACCCCGGCGCCGCTCGAACCCGCAGACGAACGACGGGCAGCCTTGCGGCTCACTGCCGGTCCGCTCCCGTGAACGGCACGGGGACCGCCTGCCTCTACGCACAGCGCAACGCCTCGCGGAGTCGGTTGGCCGCCGCCTCGGTCGCTCACTGGACCAAGAACCTCCCCTCCCAGTCGCGCCTGGCCCGGTCCCGGGCGAGGCCTCGGGTGATCCCCGACTGACGAACCGTCTCGCCGTCGGCGGTCAGCAGGACATCGAAGTTCTCGTGATTCTCGACGAGGTGGGCGTCCTGGACGGCCTCGAGGAAGACAGCGGCTCGTTCCTCAGCGATCGTCACACCGACCGAAAAGGGGTTGTCGGAAACCGACACCACACGAACGTCGACGATATCCGAGCGATCGAAGCGTCGGTACTCACGGTCGCGACCGAGGAGCCGAGCGAGGAGCGGCCTCTCGGTCGGGAATGACGGCGTCTCGGTCGAGCCGTTCGGGTCGCTTGCCACCTCGGTGCGATCGGCTCCGTCATCGTCGGTGGAACGGTCGTCGGTACCGCCCGTCGAACGGGTACCGTCGTCGACGGTCGGGCGGGGAACCCCTCGTTCGTCGCCGCTCGAGTCGCCAGCGCCGACCTCGTTGGATACGCGTCCCGCAAGACCGAGTGCGACGCTACCGACTGCGGTGAGGAGCCGTCGTCTGGAGGGCTGCATACCCGCGGAGTCCGAAGCCGGGCACGATCGTTCGTTCCATCGTCGTTGTCGTGTCTCGATAGGTGAGAGCCGACGGCGGGTGGACCGATCTCGCCCGGAAGTGCCTAGGTCCGGATCGAGACGTCAGCTGCTTCCTAGAGCGCCGCCGCCGAGACGTCGCCCGTGCGGAGGATCGTCGGCTCCTCGGTCAGGTCGAGAATCGTGCTCGAAGCCGTCGTTCCCTGTGGCTCGCCCGGCAGGACGTAGTCGACGCGGTCGCCGACCTGCTGAACGGCGAGTTCGGTATCGACGAGCCTCCCGTCGGCCTGGCCCGTGATGTTCGCGGAGGTCATCGCGAGCGGCTGATCGACGGCGGCGGAGAAGGCCCGCCAGGTCGGGTTCGCGAGACAGCCGAGCCCGACAGTCTCGCCGCCGGCCACGACGCGCTCCGGGACAGCACCGGTCCGGTCGAGGATCACGTTCAGTGGGCCGGGCCAGTACTCGTCGACGAGTGCGTCGACGACGGCGGGCTCGTCGTGGGTCCCCCACTCCCGCCAGTCAGCGGGATCGCGAACGAACAGCGTGAGGGGATCCGTCGGCTCGCGTTCCTTGATCCGGAAGGCGCGCTCGATCGCGGCCTCGTTCCAGGGGTCGAGCGTGAGCGCAAGGTTGGTGTCGCTCGGCGCAACGACGACGCCGCCGTCCAGCACGCACTCGGCGGCAGTCGCGACGTCTTCGGGGTCGTCGGGATCCAGAATCGGCGCGGTCACGGCGGAACGGGGAGTGGGGATCCCACAGTCGTTTCGGAATCCGCTCCGGACGGTACGGAGTCACAAGCTTTCGCGCGAAGCATCCCGCACCTTGAAAACCACCGGTAGCGAACGAACGATCATGTTCGACGAGATTCTGGAGAAGTTCGAGGGCAGTCCGAGTCAGCAGGCGGTGATCCGCCTCCTTCTCGAGCGGGGTTTTTCGGTCAACGACGAGGGGCGGGTCGTTTCCGGCGGCATCGAGATCCCCAATACCGGCATCGCCCGCGAGATCGACGTCGATCGGCGCGTCGTGGACTCGACGACGGACGCGATCCTGGAGGACGAGGAGCTCCGGCGGATCTTCCAGAACATCTCCCAGGTGCCCAGTCTGATGGACCTCGCGCCCGTGCTCGACCTCACCGTGCTGACCGTGGAGGTCGCGGAGGCCGAGGAACACGGCATCGTCGCGGAGATCAGCAAGCTGCTCGCCGAGCGGGAGCTGTCGATCCGCCAGATCATCACGGAGGATCCGGAGTTCACCGACGAGGCGCGGTGTTACGTGATCATCGACGGCGAGGCGCCCGGCGAACTGCTGACTGTGATCTCGGACCTCGTGTTCGTTCATTCGGTGGAAATAAAGTGAATTTCGTCTTGGTTCGGCAGTAACCGCCGAGATTCGACGCGGAGGGCTCAGGGCACGACGCCGACGGTGAACAGCGTGCCGTACTCCCGGTCGGACTCCAGTTGCTCCGCTCGGGTCTCGTACCACTCTCGTGGGAACTCGGACTCGGGCGGGATCTCGCTCTCGGTGTCGGGGATCCGCGTCTGGCCAGCGAGGTGGAAGCCGGCGTCGCGGAACGCCTCGCGGTACTCCGCCTCGCTCCAGCGCGTCATCGGGATCGAGATGTTCTCCTGCCAGCCCTCGCTGTAGTGGTGTTCCTCCCAGTAGTTCACCCCGCAGTAGAAGGTACCGCCCGATCGAAGGACGCGGCGGAGTTCCGCGAGCGCGTCGTGGGGATCCGCGGCGTAGTAGAACGCCTCCATCGAGAACGCGTGATCGATCGAATCGTCGGGCAGCGGCAGGTGATGGAAGTCCCCCGCGATGAACTCGACCGGCTCGTCGGCGTCGGTGTACTCCCGCGCGTTGGCGACCATCTCCGGCGCTCCGTCGATCCCGATCGCTCGGCCGGCGTCGGCGGCCTCCCGGAGCGCGCGTGCTGCGTAGCCGCTGCCCGAGCCGAAATCGAGCACGGTGTCACCGGCCTCGACGGGCATCGCCGAGAGCGCGTGCTTGGCGGTGTGCCAGTGCCGTTCCTCCATCCCGCGATCGCGACCCGCTGCGGCCCAGTCGTCGAACTCCTCGCGGACACTCATGCGCGAGGAAAGCGCCGGGATCGGCATGGGGATTTCGCCTCGCATGGCGAGTGGAGGCCGACGCCGGTTCGTCGAACGCCTGTCACGGACTGTCGAACAGGAATTAAGGTGACTCCGTCCTCACTCCGTCCGTATGGACTACGAGCTCGCGGTCGACGGGGGTCCAGCGTCGATCCCCGGGGGGACGAGCGTACTGCTGGTACATCCGAGCACAGCCGAGACCGATCGCGTCGACACCGACTTCCTGAAGAAAGACACCGACCACTTCCTCGTGATCTCCACCCGAACGACCGCCCGCGAGGTCACCCAGAAACTCGACTACTACGACGTCGACGAGGACCGCGCCGTCATCCTCGACACCCTCTCCGTCGAGCGGGGCTACTCCCGGCGCACGCGCGACGACGTCCACTACGTCTCTTCGCCCGACGATACCGACGGCATCGTCGAACAGACCGAGAACTTTCTCGAGGCCCACGACGGCAAGGTCCGGATCAGCTTCGACTCCGTCACCGAACTCGCCTACTACGCCGGCGAGGACGAGGCCCGCGAGGCCGTGGAGCGGATCCTCGATCTGCTCGAGGAACACGACGCCGTCGGCCTGTTTCACCTCTCGACGGAGGTCCACGACGACGAGGTGCTCGAAGGCTACCGCGACCGGTTCGACGTCGTGATCGACCTGGCCGAGGACGACTCCATCGACGTCCAGGACTGAATTCGAATTCGCGGATTTTGGTTGGTTGCAGTGCAGTAACAGCTGCCACCGAAAGCCCCCGGTCGCTCGAGGGCTGTGGCTCGCTGCGCTCCTCAGTCACTTCGCTCCGCTCGTTCCTTCCGGTGCTTTCGTCGCCTCGCACCGTCGAGCGACCGGCCCCTTTCGATGACCACCCAGACAGCCTCAATCCTCCCCAGCCTTCTGCGCCGAGAGACGTTCCGGCTCGCTTCGCTCGCGGGCTGCGACTCTCGAGCCCTGCCTCGCTCCGCTCGGCAGGACGCTGCTCGGGTTCGCTTCGCTCACCACTGCGTTGCTCGGCCCTCGCACGGTGTCGCGCGACTGGCTGTTCGCCCGCATCGGGGCTCACAGCCTACGTCGGAGCAAGCTCCGACGAGGATCGCCTCGCTTCGCTCGGCTCACCGACGCGAGCTCGCGCCGACGGGGGCCCCGCCGGGTTTCACGATCGGTGGGGAATATCACCGGGAGGGACTGGAAGGGCCCGAGCGCTCGACCCGTCCCCGGCGTTCACGAGAGCGAAGCTCTCGTGCAGCCCATCAGAAATCTGCGATTTCTGAGGACGAAGCAAGAACCACAGGGAGCGTCAGCGACCGAGGACCGCAGCGAGCCGCGGACGGTCGAGCGGTCGGGGCTTCCAAGCGGTTTGTCGATGGAGAATAGAAAGTCCGATCCCCACGAGAACCACCGGAAGAAGGCGTATTGCCAAGAGCACACCCGGTAGCAATCGCGAATCAAAGCCGATCGGATCTGCACCGCGAACTCAACACTTTTGACGAGCCCCGTCGTGTAACTCGCACATGGACTACCGGGCAGTCGAGACGACGGCGGAGTACGTCGCCCGGCTTTCGACTGGGGCGGACTGGCGCGCCGAGATCGAGGCGCTCGCCGACGAGGTCGAGGCGGATGCGGGCTGGTTCACGGCGCTGGGATCGGTCCGCGACGCGGAGCTGTGGTTCTACGACCAGGGCGCACAGGAGTACGAGCCAGTGTACTTCGACGAGCCGCTCGAGGTCGCCGCGTGCGTGGGCAACGTCTCGCTGCTGGACGGCGAGCGCTTCGCGCACACCCACGCCGTGCTCTCGCGGCCGGACGGGACCGCGCTCGCGGGGCACCTCGATTCGGGCGAGGTGTTCGCCGGCGAGGTGCACTTCAAGCGATTCGAGGAACCGCTCGAACGAGCACACCACGAGCCAACGGATCTGGACCTGTGGCTGTGAGGTCGACTCGTCGGCACCGAGCGCCCGCAGAAAGCGGCTCCCGAGCCGATCACACACCGAGCCGGGGGTGTCGCCGGTGAAACCCGAGGACGCAGAGTACTTCGACAGACTCGAATCCGAGCTCGATCGCGCGATGGCGATCGCCGAGGAGGCGAAATCCCGCGGCGAGGATCCCAAGCCGGAGGTCGAGATTCCGACGGCGCGGGACATGGCCGACCGCGTCGAGAACATCCTCGGAATCGAGGGCGTCGCCGAGCGCGTCCGCGAACTCGAGGACGAGTTCAGCCGCGAGGAGGCCGCGCTCGAACTCGTCGAGGACTTCGTCGAGGGGCGGGTCGGCAGCTACGAATCGGATGCAGGCAAGATCGAGGGCGCAGTCCGCACCGCGGTCGCGCTGCTCACCGAGGGCGTCGTCGCGGCGCCGATCGAGGGGATCGATCGCGTCGAGATCGAGCAGAACGACGACGGAACGGACTACGTTACAGTCGCGTACGCCGGTCCGATCCGCTCCGCGGGTGGGACCGCGCAGGCACTCTCCGTGCTCGTCGCGGACTACGCCCGGAGCCTGCTGGGCGTCGACGAGTTCAAGCCCCGCGACGACGAGATCGAGCGCTACGCCGAGGAGATCGAGCTCTACTCCAACGAGACCGGGCTGCAGTACACGCCCAAGGACAAGGAGTCGAAGTTCATCACGGAGCACTGCCCCGTGATGCTCGACGGCGAGGCCACCAGCGACGAGGAGGTCTCCGGATTCCGCGACCTCGAGCGCATCGACACCAACTCCGCCCGCGGCGGGATGTGTCTGGTGCTCGCTGAGGGGATCGCGCTCAAGGCGCCGAAGATCCAGCGCTACACCCGAAATCTCGAGGAGGTCGAGTGGCCCTGGCTACAGGACCTCATCGACGGTACGATCGGGAAAGACGGCGGCGAGGAGAGCGGCGAGGGAGCTGACGACGGGGACGCTGACGCCGAGGAATCGGACGAGGAAGCGACGGAAGAGGACGTCACAGCCGCCGAACCGGACGGCCCGGCCCGGATCGATCAGAACGACAAGTTCCTCCTCGACCTCATCGCCGGCCGGCCCGTCTTCGGCCACCCCAGCGAGTCCGGCGGCTTCCGCCTGCGCTACGGCCGGAGCCGGAACCTCGGCGACGCGACGGCGGGCGTCCACCCCGCGACGATGCGCCTCGTCGACGACTTCCTCGCGCCGGGCACCCAGATCAAGACCGAACTGCCCGGGAAGGCGGCGGGCGTCGTCCCCGTCGACTCGATCGAGGGGCCGACGGTCCGGCTCGCGAACGGCGACGTCCGCCGGATCGCCGACGACGCAGAGGCCAAGGAGGTTCGCAACGGCGTCGAGGCGATCCTCGACCTCGGCGAGTACCTCGTGAACTACGGCGAGTTCGTCGAGAACAACCACCCGCTGGCACCGGCGGCCTACGCCACGGAGTGGTGGGTGCAGGACCTCGATGCTGCCGGCATCGACGTCCAGGCACTCGAAGACGATCCCGCCGTCGACCTGGCCGATCCCGATCCCGAGACGGCCATCGAGTGGGCCGAGGAGTACGACGCGCCGCTCCATCCCGCCTACACCTACGTCTGGCACGACGTCTCGGTCGATGACCTGGAGCGGCTCGCCGACGCCGTCGTCGCGGGGGAACTCCAGTCTCCGGACGCCGGCCCCGGCGACGCCGTCGCGGATGGCGGAACCGCGACCGCCGCACCAGCCGACGGCACCGCGGCAAGCGACGCGGAACTCGTGCTCGAATTCGATCCGGACGTCGCCCGGACGCTCGAAACCCTGCTCGTTCCCCACCGCCAGCGCGACGGCGAGATTTTCGTTCCAACGTGGCGCCCGCTCGCGGCGTCGCTCGGGCTCGACGAGGACCGGGAACGGACCTGGAGTGCCGAGGACATCCCGAGCGAGGCTCGCGAGTGGGAGAACGGCGAGAACGCCACGAAAGCTGTCAACGCCATTTCTCCCTTCGAGATCCGCGAGAAAGCACCGACTCGCGTCGGCTGCCGGATGGGCCGGCCCGAGAAGTCCGAATCCCGCGAGCTCTCGCCCGCGGTCCACACACTCTTCCCGATCGGCAACGCCGGCGGCGACCAGCGCGACGTCGGCGCCGCGACCCACCACGCCGACTCCCTCTCGGAGACGCCCGGCGAGGTCGCCGTCGAGATCGGCGTCCGCAAGTGCCACGACTGCGATCTCGAAACGCACGAACCCCGCTGTCCCGACTGCGGCGAGCACATCGAACCCCACTACACCTGCCCAGAGTGCGAGATGGTGCTCGAACCCGACGACGCCGGCCGGGTCCAGTGCGATCGCTGCGAGGTCGAGGGCTCCGCCGTCGAGGAGCGCCGCATCGACGTCGGCGAGGCCTACCACGACGCGATGAACGCCGTCGGAGAGCGCGAGCACGCCTTCGACATGCTCAAAGGCGTCAAGGGGCTCACCTCCAATCTCAAGACGCCCGAACCCATCGAGAAGGGCGTCCTCCGGGCCAAACACGGCGTCTCCGCGTTCAAGGACGGCACCGTCCGCTACGACATGACGGACCTCCCCGTCACCGCGGTCAAGCCCGGCGAACTCGACGTCTCAGTCGACCAGTTCCGACAGCTGGGCTACGAGGAGGACGTCCACGGCGACGCACTCACCCACGAGGACCAGGTGGTCGAGCTGAAGGTCCAGGACGTGATCCTCTCGGAGGGCGGGGCGGAGCACATGCTCAAGACCGCCGACTTCGTCGACGACCTCCTCGAATCGTACTACGGGCTCGATCCCTACTACGAACTCGAGGACAAGGACGACCTCGTCGGCGAGCTGGTGTTCGGGATGGCGCCGCACACGTCTGCGGCTGTGGTGGGGCGAGTGATTGGGACGACGAACGTCGCCGGCGGGTACGCGCATCCCTACTTCCACGCGGCGAAGCGTCGGAACTGCTTCCACCCGGACACGCCGATCTGGTTCAAGGACGAAGCGGGACAGTGGCACCACGAGGCCATCGAGAATGTCGTCGAACCGAGGCTCGAATCGCCCGATACTGACGACTTCGGTACGAAATCCACGGAACTCTCGGCACCAATTCGGGTACCGACGACCGCCGGGGGAGACACCAGACCGGTTGGCTCGGTCGAGACAGTCTCGAAGCACCCAGCACCAGACCATCTGGTACGCGTCGAGACTCGAAGCGGCAGAGAACTCCGCGTTACGCCCGATCACACGATGTTGGTCGGTGATGGCGACGGAATCCAGGAGGTTCGTGCAAGCGAGATCGAGGTAGGTCACTCGCTCCCGAGCCCGAAATCCATCGACTTCGAGGGGACGCCTCACCGGTTCGATCTCCTCGCCGAGCTCCTCGACGTCGAGACCGTTCCGAACGAGGATCTCGTCATCCGCGATATCGGGGAGTCGAGAATCAAATCGATCCTCGACGACGCGACGGACAGTGACCAGTATCTCAAACCGATCGCGACGGCACTCGACGTCAGCACGTCGACGGTATTCAACTGGGTGAACCGGGACAGCATTCCAGCATCAGTGCTGCTGCAGTTCTACGATACGGCGGAGCTCTTAGATCGCGTTCCTGGGTCAGTGGAGCTCGGCGTGCGGCGGGATGGTACCTCCGTCGCGCGGCACCTCGAAATCGGCGAGGATCTCGCGACCGTGTTCGGATACTACGCCGCAGAGGGATTCAGTCGTCAGGAGTCCGGATCGTTCTACCAGACGACGATCTGTATTCCGGATCGATCTGCCCGTGACAGCATCATCGAGACTTTCGAGACCAGCTTCGGAATTGGCGCGTTCGAAGAGAACGAGTGGAAGGTCACGGTGTCCAGCCGGCTCGTGAACGCGCTCTTCGAGGAGGTCTTCGAGTTCGGAGCGAGCGCAGAAGAGAAGCGAATTCCCGATTTCCTCCTCGATGCGCCGAAGTCTCAACTGCGAGCATTCCTCGCGGCCTATTTCAGTGGCGACGGAAGTGCGAGTGCAGAGCGGATCGAAATCCGCGCCCACACGGTCAGTGACGCGCTCAAAGACGATCTCGTCGCAGCCCTCAAGCGGTTCGGCGTGGCGTGCAAGACCTACAGCGAACGCCGTACGCCGGAGACAGGGGCGATCGCGGAGTTCTACGACGACGTGCCGGAGTTCGAGAGCTGGGTGCTGAAGATCACGTCCGAGCACGCCGCCGTCTTTGCCGACGAGATCGGATTCCATCTCGAACGGAAACAGGCCGCCATCGAGGAGTCGCTGGAGTCGACAGCACTCCGCTCACAACGACTCTTTGGCGACGGTGGTGATCAGTGGCTGGACGAAGTCGTCGACGTCGAACCGATCGAATCCGACGTCGAGTACACGTACTGCCTCACCGTCGAGGACACGCACACGCTCGTTGCCAACGACGTCTTCGTCGGCCAGTGCGACGGCGACGAAGACTGCGTGATGCTCCTCCTCGACGGCCTCCTCAACTTCAGCAAATCCTACCTCCCCGACCAGCGCGGCGGCCGAATGGACGCCCCGCTCGTCATGTCCTCCCGCATCGACCCCCAGGAGATCGACGACGAGGCCCACAACGTCGACGTCGTCACCGAGTACCCCCGCGAGTTCTACGAGGCGACCCGCGAACTCGCCGACCCCGAGGACGTGGACATCGAGATCGTCGAGGACACGCTCGGCACCGACGAGGAGTACTCCGGCTTCGGCTTCACCCACGAGACCACCGACATCGCCGCCGGGCCGGATCTCTCGGCGTACAAGACGCTCGAGTCGATGATGGACAAGATGAACGCCCAGCTCGAGCTCGCCCGGACGCTCCGGGCCGTCGACGAGACCGACGTCGCCGAGCGCGTCATCGAGTACCACTTCCTCCCCGACCTGATCGGCAACCTCCGCGCGTTCTCTCGGCAAGAAGTCCGCTGTCTCGACTGCGGCGAGAAGTTCCGCCGCGCGCCCCTCTCGCGGGACTGCCGGGAGTGTGGCGGCGACATCACGCTCACCGTCCACGAGGGCTCCGTGAACAAGTACATGGAGACCGCGATGGAGGTCGCCGAGGAGTACGGTGCGCGGAACTACACGAAACAGCGCCTGGAGGTCCTCGACAAGTCGATCGCCAGAGTGTTCGAGAACGACAAGAACAAGGCGAGTTCGCTGGACGACTTCATGTAACCGTTCCGTGGGGTGGGCGAGCGGCGCCGTGTCGAGTGCAGCCACCAACTCCGACAGCCAACCACCGCGGCCGCCACGGCGAGCACACCCGAGGTCCCTGCCTGGAGAGTCGTCACAGCAGCGGGCGCCACAGTCGTCGGTGCAGCGGCGTTCGAGACCACATCATTCGGGCCATCACGCGACGTGAACGATGGTAGCAGCGACCGCTCGGACGGTTGGCGGCGGTGTCCACGGCCGTTGGCTTCCAGCCCGAATCACGCACAGCAGGCCGTGCAACAGCCGAATTCCGGAATCCGATGAGTCGTCGCTTCACGGCACAGCCGGCGGTCGTGGAATGGCGGTTGTGCACGAGATCACAAAAATAGCCAGGCTGGACGAACCACTTGTGATTCAAATCAATATTCCGAATTTGGTATGTCATCGATAATAATTTAGCAGATATCTCTTTTCAATCTCACAAATTTTATTACGCACTATCCGCACAAAGCGAGCATGGTTTGTAGGCAAACGAAGGGAGCGTTTGCACTAGCGGCACTACTGGTGGTACTGGTGGTCGGCGGTGCCTGGGCCGGGACTGCCGGAGCAGCCGATAGTGACGATTCCTTCGGTGACGGCGTTCAGGTGACCGTAACGGTCGCGCCGACCGGCGAGTCGTTCCAGTCCAACGGGACGATGGAGATCTTCGTCGGCGCGTTCAACGACACGGAACCGAAGATCGGCGTCGGCGGGGAACAGCTCAACGTCTCCGTGCACCGGCCTGATGGAACAACGGAGTACTTCGACGTCACGACCGACGCCGAGGGTCGGGCGCAGGTCGACTACGATCTCTCGGTCGCGTCCAGAGGGAACGGGACGTACGACGTCGTCGTCGAACGCGCAAACGGTACGACACGGGCCGAGGTCTCCACCACTGTCGGGCCGACGATCGCGGCTGCCGAGCGGGACTACGAAACCGTTCCGATGGGCAGCACGACGGATTTCGACTTCCTCGTTCGCAACGGCGAGTTCGGACAGTCCGGCGAGCCGGTGAACATCTCGGTCGAAGCACCCAACGGGACCGTCGTCCAGACCCGGCAGGTGACGACTGACGAGGCCGGGTTCGCGTCGATCGACGTCACGCCGACCCAGACCGGGCAGTACGACGTCACTGCCGAGCTCGTGAGCACTGGAGCGACTGCGACCCACAGTGCGACTGCGAACGAGTACGTGCTCCGGACCAGCGCCTTCGAACTCGATGAAGCCATCGCAGGCTATCGATCGTACTACGGCGGCTACATCGTCGACGGCGATGGACCGGTCGCCAACACCGATCTCGTCGTGGCAGTCACCAACGACAGCGGCGTCGAGATCGAGAACGAGACGGTGACGACCGGTCCTGGCGGGTTCTTCTTCGCGGACTTCCTGACGAACGATACGAGCGTCGACGTCAGCATCCAGACTGCGAACGGCACCGTCGTGGTCGATCGCGACTACGTCGGGGTAGACGATCCGTACCCCGGGGGCGGTGGTGGAAGCGGTCCGGGCGCGGCTGGCGTCGAACTGAGCGTGTCGACGCGGGAGTCCGCGATCGTTCCGGGCTCGAACGTCACGCTCGACATCGAAGCGACCGACAACGGCTCCGCGCTCGCCGGCCAGACGGTCACCGTCTTCCCACGGATGGACTACGACGGCGCGCCGCTGGCGTCGCGAACTGTCACGACAGACGAAAACGGTGCCGCGGTCGTCACCTTCGAGGTGCCGAGCGGCGCAGACGGGGCCGAGGTCGACGGCGTGGCGGCCATGGAGTACAACGGGTCGCTCGTGACGGATTCGTTGTACGGGGACGTGGAAGCGTACGAAATCGACTTCGATACGCCGTACGGCGCCGGGGTTGGTCAACAGGTCAATCTATCGGTGCAGGCGGTTCGGGCCGACACCGGCGAGGGCGTCGAAGGCGTTCCCCTGCAGTTCAACGCGCTTCGCGCCGGGGACACGATCGATACGTACGCGACCGGGGAGATGGTGACGAACGCCACCGGCGTCGGCACGGCCTCGATCTCGGTGCCACGCGACGTCGAACCCTACAGCGCTATCGCCCGTTCGACCCGGTACTACGAGCCCGGGAGCGTGTACCGCGTCAACGTGTTCGACCTGCCGGGATCGATGACGATCGATTCCGGCGCCGTGAACGAGTTCGGACGGCCGGTCGCGTCACCGGGCGAGGAGATATCGATCGACTTCGCGACGCCGAACGGGACCGCCGCCTCCGGG
>Ga0207771_100622_pt1 | contig 19463 bp, 21 predicted proteins | sample A23M2SouthBayCA_2_FD_187731 | JGI IMG/M metagenome (GOLD analysis project Ga0207771, IMG submission 187731) | Aerobic enrichment media microbial communities from Eden Landing Ponds, California, USA - A23 M2 (2) (SPAdes) | ecosystem: Environmental > Aquatic > Marine > Unclassified | place...
AGTCCGTCGTCACGTAGTGCGCGGTGACCCCGGCGATGCGGACGCCCTCCTCGCGTGCCTGCCGGTACGCCTCCGCGCCGGGGAACGCCGGCAGCAGGCTCGGGTGGATGTTGATGATGCGGTCCTCGTAGCGGAACACGACCTCCGGGCCGAGGATGCGCATGTACCGGGCGAGCACGATGAGGTCCGCGTCGTACTCGTCGAGCAGTTCGAGCAGTTCCCCCTCGTCGGGCGTCCCCTTCCCGTCGCCGATGTCGTGGAACGGCACGTCGTACCGGTCGGCGAGCGGTTCGAGGTCGTCGTGGTTGGCGATGACGACGCTGATCTCGGCGTCGAGCTTCCCGTCTGCCCACTCGGCGAACAGCGCCTCCAGACAGTGGCTCTCCTTCGTCGCGAGCACGGCGATGGTCTGCGTCTCGCGGTCGGCCGGGAACCGCACGCGCACGTCCTGTCCGATCTCGTCGCCGAGCTCCGCGAGCGCCTCACGCAGCTCCGCCTCCGTACAGGTCATCTCCGCAGTGTCGACGTGGAGGGTCATGCGGAACACGCCCTCGCGAACCGCCTGGTCGAGGTCCTCGATGTTGATGCCGCGCTCGAACAGGAGCGTCGTCACCCGCGCGATGATCCCCGTCTTGTCGTCACCGACGACCGTGATCTCGGTGTACTGTCGGGTCACGGCCACCACCGAAGTGGCCCGTCGTCGTAGCGAACGCTATCCATACCTCCACGGACGCCTCGCGGGGCAAAAACTGCGCGTTCTACGCAACGCTCGCTGTGTACGGTTCGAGTATGCACAGTCGTGTACATCGCCGGAAACCCACAATCGTTTTCATCCACGGACACGCACCGTCACCCGATGACTGCCTACACCGCGACGGTGACCGTCCGGCTGAAACACGGGGTGCTCGACCCCGAGGCCGAGACGACACAGCAGGCGTTAGAGCGGCTCGGATTCGAACTCGAAGACCTCCGCAGCGCGGACCGGTTCGAGATCGATCTGGAGGCCGCGGACGCCGACGCGGCCGCCGAGCGCGCCGAGGAGATGGCCGAGCGACTGCTCGCGAACCCGACCATCCACGACTACGAGGTCGAGGTCGCGGCCGCCGCGACATGACCATCGACCCGCGTTCGGCCGGTGCCGTCGGCTCCCGTTACTGTCCCGTCCGCGGGGGGTGGCAGGCGTGACCGTCGCAGTCCTCCGGTTCGGCGGTTCGAACTGCGACCGGGACGCGCTCGCCGCGCTCGAGCATCTCGGCGTCGACGCCGAGATCGTCTGGCACGAGGACGGTCTCCCCGAGGGGACCGAGGGGATCGTCGTCCCCGGCGGCTTCTCCTACGGCGACTACCTCCGCGCCGGCGCGATGGCCGCGCGCTCGCCCGTGATGGCTGAAGTCCGCGCCGCGGCCGACGAGGGCGTCCCGGTGTTGGGCGTCTGCAACGGCGCACAGATCGGGGCCGAGTCCGGCCTCGTGCCGGGCGCGTTCACCACGAACCGATCGGCGCGCTTCCAGTGTGAACACGTCCACCTCCGCGTCGAGAACGCCGACACGCCGTTCACCCGCGCGTTCGGCGAGGGCGAGGTAATCTCGCTCCCCATCGCCCACGGCGAGGGTCGCTTCGAGATCACGGACGACGCGCTCGCCGCGCTCGAAGCCGACGACCGAGTGCTGTTCCGCTACTGTGACGCGGACGGGACCGTCACCGACGCGGCGAACCCGAACGGCTCGAAGGGGAACGTCGCGGGCGTACTCGGCGAACGGGGAACGGTGGCCGTGCTGATGCCCCACCCGGAGCGTGCGACGCTACCGGACGTCGCCGGCCCGAACGGCGCGGGCACCGACGGAACCGGCGTACTCGCCGCCTTCAGTCAGTAACAGCGTTCCTCGACGCGCTCGTCGTAGAGCCGCTGGCACAGCGCCGTCAACGGCCCGCTTCCGACCTGTAATCCGTCGACGGTCTCGACTGGTCGGACCTCCCACGTCGTGTTCGTCAGGAATGCCTCGTCCGCGTCGCGGAGGTCGTCGACCGTGTAGGTTCCCGTCTCGACGGGGAACGACTCCTCGGCCGCGAGCTCGAGCACGAGTTCGCGGGTGATGCCGGGGAGCAGTTCGCCCGCCGCCGGGGTCTTCAGAACCCCGTCTTCGACGAAGAACACGTTGCTCGTCGTCCCCTCCTGAAGGGTCCCGTCGACGTCGCGCAACAGCGCCTCGTCCGGCCGGTACCCCTCGTTCGCGACGCGGCGGAGCTCCAGCCGCGCGAGGATGCCGTTGAGATAGTTGTGCGTCTTCGCGTCCGCCGGCACCGCACTCGATGGGACGCGTCGGGTCTTCACGGTCTGGACCGTCGCGTGGTCGTCCCAGACACGCTCGCCGTCGACGCCGCCGCGAGGAAGCGGCTTCGTCGTCACGACGACCGTCGGGTCCACCTCGTGGTCGGGAGTAAGCTTTCCGGGCTGGACGCCCCGCGTGACGGAGACGCGGACGTACGCGTCCGCGAGCCCGTTCGCATCGAGGGTCTCCGCGACGCGAACGGCCAGGTCAGCCGGCACGGCGTCGGCCATCCCGAGCGTCTCGCAGGTGTTCCGCAGCCGGCGGACGTGCCGGTCCCACGCGTACACCTCGCCGCCGTAGGCGCGCAGCGTCTCGAAGGCGGCGTCGCCGTAGCGGAAGCCCCGGTCCTCGACGTGGACCGTCGCCTCCGCCTCGGGGACGAGTTCGCCGTCGACGTGGTACTGCATTCGTCGGCGGTTCGAGGCGCCGGGGCTTCGGGCTGTCGCTCGCGGCGACGTGGTTGGCAATCGCACGGAGCGTGTCGTCGAGGAACGACCACCTCACCCGAGCGCGTCGTCGAGGAACGTCCGCACCATCCGCTTCCCATGCTCCGTGAGGATGGATTCGGGATGGAACTGCACGCCCTCGTGGGGCTTCTCCGTGTGTCTGACCCCCATCACCACCCCGCGTTCGTCGTCGGACGCGACCGACGAGCCCGCATCCCCGCCACGGCCGTGCTCGGTGCGGGCGGTCTCGACGAGCGAGTCGGGGAGGTCCGCCGGGTCGACGGCGAGCGAGTGGTAGCGGCCGACCTCGAGCCGGTCGGGCAGCCCACGGAAGACGCCGCGGCCATCGTGGGAGACGGTCGACGGCTTCCCGTGGACTACCTCCGGGGCGTGGCCGACGGGCGCGCCGTTGGCCGCACATAGCGCCTGATGACCGAGACAGACGCCGAGCGTCGGATACGCGAACTCGCGGAACAGCGGGACACAGATCCCCGCCGCTTCCGGGGTGCCGGGACCGGGCGAGACGACGACAGCGTCGGGGTCGAGGTCGTCGATGGCCGCCATCGAGAGCGCATCGTTGCGCCGCACGACCAGCGCCTCGCGGGCCGCTTCTCGGTCGTAGCCCCGTCCGACCAGCGCCTCGCCGGCGTACTGCACGAGGTTGTAGACGAACGAGTCGTAGTTGTCGACGACGAGGACGGTCGCGTCACCCATCGCCGTCCTCCACGGAGAGGCGCGTCTCCGCGAGCGCGGTGTCGAGCGCGGTTATGAGTGCGCGTCCCTTATCGAGCGTCTCCTCGTACTCGGCGTCGGGCACCGAATCGTGGACGACGCCGGCACCGACCCGAAGGCCGTACTCGTCGCCGTGGCGCACGAGCGTCCGGATGACGATGTTCAGCGTCGCGCGGCCGTCGAAACCGAACGCGGCCATCGACCCCGTGTACGGGCCGCGGCGGGTCGCCTCGACCTCGTCGATGATCTCCATCGTCCGCGGCTTCGGCGCGCCGGTGATGGTGCCGCCCGGAAACGTCGCCGCGACGGCGTCGACGAGGTCGTGCTCCGGGCGGAGCCGCGCCTCCACGAGCGAGACGAGGTGCATCACCTCGGAGTAGCGGTCGACCCGGCGGTACTCCGACACCTCGACACTGCCGAACCGCGCCACCTTCCCGAGGTCGTTCCGTTCGAGGTCGACGAGCATCGCGTGTTCGGCCCGCTCCTTCTCGTCGCTCGTCAACTCGGCCGCGAGCGCGGCGTCGGCGTCGGCGTCCGCGCCGCGAGGTCGCGTCCCCGCGATGGGCTCCGTCACGAGCCGGTCGCCATCGACATCGAGCAGGAGCTCCGGGGACGCGCTCACGAGATCGACCCCAGGGAACTCAACGAGCCCGGAGTACGGCGCCGGGTTGACGCGGCGGAGCGCGTCGTAGGCGTCGACCGGGTGGACCGCCGCGGGCGCCGTCAGCCGTTGGCTTACGTTCGCCTGAAAGGTGTCTCCGTCCCGGACGTACGCCTGTACCCGCCGGACGCGGTCGGCGAACTCCGCGCGGGTGCAGTCGGCCGTGAACTCGACCGCATCGGCACGGACCCGCGGCTCGACGGTCGCCGGCTCCCCGGCCGTCACCGACTCGGCGAGCGCGAGGGCGTTCTCCCGTCCCCGGTCGTACGCCGCGTCGGGCGGCAGGGGTGTCGGCCTCGCGTCCAGGTCGGTCTCCGCGTCGCCGTCAACCGGTCCGACTCGGGGACACGAGCAGACCCGGAGCGTCGGCCCCCCGTCGCGCGCGTCGGTCGCCTCCCATGCCGCGACGGTCGGGAAGACGCCGAGCTGGAGACGAGGGAGGTCACGGTCACGGACCGCGTCGTCGGGGAGCGATTCGAGCTCGCGGACCGCGTCGTAGGCGAGCCAGCCGAACGCGCCACAGGGGTACGGCACCGTACAGGCGCCGCGAGCGAGTGTCTCTCCGCGCAAAAGCGTCCGAAGCGTCCCGAAGACGCTGTCCGTCTCGCCCACAGTCACGAACCGTTCGGGCGAGACGGCGAAGTAGCCCCAACCGTCCTGTCCGCCGGTCGTCTCGTAGAAGACGCCATGTTCGCCGCGCGCGCGACGGTAGGCGTCGAACGGATCGTCGACCGACACGCGGACCTCGACGGGGACGCGAGCGCCCGCCGGCGCGTCCTCGGCGGTTGTGCGGAAGGCGGTGCGGTCGGTGACGACCCGCGGCATACAGTCGAGAAACGGCGCGACGGCTAACGCGCTTTCGGTTCAGTACTCCTCTGCGCGCTCGATCCACCCGCGGATACGCTTCGCGGAAACGCCCGTCTCGTCGGCGAGCGCGTCGGCGTCGGCCGCGGCGAGCTGGGCGACGGACTCGATACCCGCATCGCCGAGCCGCTTTGCGTATGCCGGCCCGATGCCGCTGATGGACTCGACGTGTTCGTGGCCGTCTTCGGGCTCCTCGGGGACCGGCCCCGCGGCCTCGGCCGGCTCCGCCGCGTCCTGCTCTGCGCCGGGTTGGTCGGTGACCGCGCCGGCCGCCTCGGCCGGCTCCGCGGCGCCGTCTCCCGGCGGTTCCTCCGTGACTCCGGCCGACCCTTCCGTGTGCGCGGCGGCCTCTGCGTCGGTGGCGCCACCGGCATCAGCCGTTCCGGCGTTTCCGCCTTCCTCGTCCACGTCGACCTGCGCATCCGGACCGGCCGCCTCCCCGGCCTCTCCCACGTCCTCGTCCGTGGTGGTCTCCGGCGACTCATCGGTCATCGAACCGGTCGAGGCCGATGCGTCAGTGCCCGCCGTGGCAGGCTCCTTCACCGCGCGCTCGCTGCTCGCGTCCGGCTCCGTGTCGCGGCTCGACCCGAAGCCGAGCGCCGATTTCAGTGCATCCAGCAGTCCCATACGAGCGAATAGTCGCTCCCCGGTGTTAAAGTCGCCCCCGGAGGGCGCGGTTCATGGCCGCGACCGGCGCGTCCCGACCGGTCCACAGTTCGAACGCCTCGACCCCTTGGTACAGCAGCATCCACGCGCCGTCGACCGTCGTCGCCCCCACGGCGCCCGCGTCGCGGAGCAGCCGCGTCTCAAGCGGGGAGTACACCGCGTCGAGCACCGCGAGGTCGCCGTGGAGCGCGTCGGCCGGAACGGGTGTCGCCTCGCTTACGTCCTCGCCTTCGGTCATCCCGACGCTCGTGCAGTTGACGAGCACGTCGGCGTCGGCGAGCAGGTCCGCGAGCGAATCCAACCCGTGGCCCGTCGCGTCGGGCACCGCCGCGGCCAGCTCGTGTGCCCGCGCTTCGGTCCGGTTGGCGACCCGGACGGTCATCCCCTCGTCGGCGAGGCCGAACGCGACGGCCCGTCCCGCACCCCCTGCGCCGACCACGACGGCCGTCCCGTCGAGCGACACGCCGTGGTGGTCGAGTGCGCGGACCGCACCCGCGGCGTCCGTGTTGTGGCCGGTCGGAGTGCCGTCGAAGTCGATAGTGTTGACCGCGCCGATGCGGGCCGCGAGGTCGTCGGGCTCGACGAAATCGAGGACCCGCTGTTTGAACGGGATGGTGACGTTGAGCCCGCTGAGACCGAGCGCGGCGGCTCCGTCGAGGGCGCGCTCGATGGCATCCTCGTCCGGTTCGAACGTGACGTACCGGGCGTCCATCCCGAGTGCGTCGTATGCGGCCTCGTGCATCGGCGGGGAACGCGAGTGGCCGACGGGGTTGCCGACCAGCCCGAACACCTGCATACCGAGCCGCTGGACGGCAACGCGAATAAAGCCGTGCGGTCGCGGCAGCCGCACGACGCCGTGGGAGGATGACGACTCGTCGGCGGGTATCTGATAACAAAAGAGATAGGTGCGTTCCTCGCCCGACTTGAGCTAATGGTCGTCCCCGAACGGCTCCGTCACCCGCTGACGGCAGTCGCGCTCACGCTACTTCTGACCGTCCCGTGGGTGGTCTCCGACCTCGCCGGCTACGCCGACGGCTACACGCCCGGCACGGTCGTCACCGTCGCCGGCGTCGCCGTCCTCGGCGCCTCTTTCCTGCTCGCGTGGGGTGCGGAGACCGCCGAGAAGGACGTGCCCCGAGCGTTCGCGATCGCCGTCCTCGCGGTGCTCGCGGTCGCCCCGGAGTACGCCGTCGACGCGCTGTACGCGTGGAACGCCGGGAGCGGCGGCGCCACGGCCGCGGCCTGCCGCGAGCTCTCGGCTGCGACGATCGAGGCCGGCACGACGCCGCTGGCCGAGGCGTGTCACGACGCGAACCTCGCCGTCGCCAACATGACGGGCGCGAATCGTATCCTCATCGGCCTCGGCTGGTCCGGCATCGCGCTGTTTACCCTGTTCCGTGCCGGCAGCAGCGAGGACTCCGCCGTCAAGCGGGACGAGGGGCTCCTCTCCTCTCGTGTCATGCTCGACCCCGCTATCGCCACCGAGATCGCCTTCCTCTTTCTCGCGACGATGTGGGCGTTTCTCGTGCCGCTCGGCGGCGGCATCGACATCGTCGACATGCTGGTACTCGTCGGGCTCTACGTCACCTACATCGCCATCATCATCCAGGGGGACGTGGAGGCCGAAGAACAGCACGTCGGCGTCCCCGCCTACTTCCAGGCGAAGGCGCGACAGGTCCGTGTTCCCGTCGTCCTCTTCCTGTTCACCTACTCCGGGCTGATGATCTTCTCCGCCGTCGAGCCGTTCGCCCACGGGCTCGAGGAGCTGGGACAGGGCTTCGGCATCCCCTCCTTCTTCATGATTCAGTGGGTCGCACCGCTCGCCTCCGAGTCGCCGGAGCTCATCGTCGTCGCCTACCTCGTCAACAAGGCGCGGTCGACGGCCGGCTTCAACGCGCTCATCTCCTCGAAGCTGAACCAGTGGACGCTGCTCATCGGCACGCTCGTCGTCGTCTACTCGCTGGCGCTCGGCACGTACGGGACGCTCCCGTTCGACCAGAAACAGGCGGCCGAGATATGGATCACCGCCGCGCAGTCGTACTTCGCCATCGCGATCCTCGTCAACTTCAACATCAGCGTCGGCGAGGCGGTGACGCTGCTCGTCCTGTTCCTCTCGCAGGTCGGGTTGGAGTTCGTCATCATCCGAGACATCGCGCCGCTGCCGTTCACGAGCTACGAGCTGCTCCTCGGGTTCACGGCGATCTATCTCGTCATCGGGACGGCGCTGTTCGCGGCACGGTGGGCGTCGCTCCAGCGGCTCTTCCGCCGGTTGGTCAGGACCGCACGGGCCGCGCTCGGCCGCAAGGAGCGGCCGCAGCCAAACGACTGACGGCCCGAGCTCGGCGTGACGCACGGTGCCCGCGGGAGCCACTAACGGCTGTGCGGCACCTGCTGTCCACCCAAAACCCCTTTAGAACTCACCCGCCTACCGCGCCTAATGGCGAAGTGTGAGGTGTGCGGCAGGGATGTCGACCTGCCGTACAGCTGTCGTCGATGCGGCGGGGAGTACTGCTCGGAGCATCGGCTCCCGGAGAACCACTCCTGTGCTGGACTGAACGAGTGGAACGACCCGGACGCGGTCTTCGACTCGGGCTTCGACGACTCCGTGAACGACCGGGACGGCTCCGACTCCCGGCTCGATGGACTCACGGGAACCGGCGGCCCGGTCTCGTACTTCAGGGAGAACGTCTCGTACCTGTTTCTCGCGGTCATGGTCGTCGTGTTCGCCTTTCAGTTCGTGCTGTTTCCGCTGCTCGGGCTCCCTATCGGTGGCCGGGCGTGGAGCGACGTGTTCACCCTCTCGTCGGCCGACCCGCTCGCCGTCTGGACGTGGGTCACCTCCGTCTTCTCGCACGGCGGCATCGGCCACCTGTTCGGCAACGCCATCGTCCTGTTCTTCTTCGGGCCGGTGCTCGAACGCTACATCGGTTCGCGCCGCTTCACCGTGATGTTCCTCGTCACGGGCGCGCTCGCCGGCCTCGCGCAGGTCGCGCTCGGCCTCTATCTCGGCAACACGACCTCCGTTTTGGGCGCGAGCGGTGCCATCATGGCAATCCTCGGGGTGCTCACCGTCCTCAACCCGGGGTTGAAGGTGTATCTCTACTTCGTGCTCCCCATCCCCATCTGGCTGCTCGCCATCGGCTACGCGCTGCTATCGGTGTTCGGCGTCTTCGGCTCCGTCACGAGTGCGGGCGACAACATCGCCCACCTCGCCCACCTGACGGGGCTCGGCCTCGGACTGCTGTACGGCGCCTACCTCAAAGACCGGGTGAGCGCGCCGAACAAGCTCCAGCTCGGGGGCGGCGGTGGCGGCCGGATGGGCGGCCCCGGCGGCGGTCCGGGCGGCCCCGGCGGTCGGTTCTGATGCCCGACCGCGAGCGGTTCCGTCCCGACCCATCGCTGTCGCGGTCGGAGATGGAAGCGCTCCAGCGCGAAGTAGCCGATGCCGCTGTCTTCGCCGACGATTGCGGCGTCGCTCCCGACGATATACGGGCCGGCGACGCGCTCGTCGCCGGCGTCGATCAGGCGTTCCTCACTACCACGGAGCCCGAACGGGCCGTCTCGGCCGTCGTCGTCCTTCGCGGCGACGAGGTGGTCGAGCGAACCCACGCGGTGACAGAGCTTTCGATCCCGTACGTGCCCGGCCTACTCGCGTTCCGCGAGGGCGGGCCGATACTCGAGGCGCTCGAGACCCTCGATGCGGACCCCGACCTCTACCTGTTCGACGGTTCGGGACGGATTCACTTCCGGGAGGCCGGACTCGCGACCCACGTCGGCGTCATCCGGAATAGCCCGAGCGTCGGCGTCGCGAAGCGGCTGCTGTGCGGGACGCCACGGGAACCCGTCGACGAGCTTCCCGAGGGGGAGCGCGTCCCCATCGAGGCGGACGACTCGATGGACACCCCGGAGGGCACCGTCGTCGGCTACGCCTACCAGAGCCGACAGTACCCGAACTCGCAGCGGATCAACCCGCTGTACGTCTCGCCCGGCCACCGGGTGAGCGCAGAGACGGCGGTGTCGTTCGTCGCGGCCTGTGGCGGCGAGTACAAGCTCCCGGAGCCGACGCGGCTGGCGGACGCGTACGCCGACGAGGTGAAGCGGCGCGTCGAAGGCGATGGCGAGTGACGCGCCGCCAGCGGACGGGCGGTCAACGCGACCGGCGGCGGACGGGAACGCCTAACTCCCGGGCGGGCGACACGACCGTATGGAACGCACGGTGCTCATCACGGGCTGCTCGTCCGGCATCGGCCGGGTGACGGCGCGTACCTTCCTCGAGGAAGGGTGGACGACGTACGCGACCGCCCGCGACGAGGCGGACGTGGCCGACCTCGCGGACGAGGGATGCGAGACGGCCGAACTCGACGTGACCGACGACGAGCAGGTCGAGGCGGTCGTCGAGCACGTCGTCGACCAACAGGGGCGAATCGACTGTCTCGTCAACAACGCCGGCTACGGCCAGCACGGTCCCGCAGAGGACGTGCCGAGCGATCTGTTCGCCCGACAGCTCGAGGTGAACACCGTCGGCCCCCATCGACTCACGCGAGCCGTGCTTCCCCATATGCGCGCTCGCGAGGACGGTACGATCGTGAACGTCTCGTCGGTCGCCGGCCGGATCGCCGCGCCGGGGATGAGCGCGTACACCGCATCGAAGTTCGCGCTCGAGGGCTACTCCGACGCGCTGCGCAACGAGGTGGCTCGGTTCGGCGTCGACGTGTCGCTCGTCGAGCCCGGTCCCGTCGAGACGAGCTTTCGCGACCGCGCCGAATCGGAGATCGACGGCCTCTCCCGGACAGAGGCGTACGGCTGGCTCTACGACATGCAGGAGGACGCCTCGCTGCTCTCCGGGCAGTCGTCGCCGTTCGCGTCGACGCCCGAGGAGGTGGCGAACACGATACTCGAGGCCGGCGTGTCGACGAACCCCGACCCGCGCTACGTCGTCGGCGGGTTCTCCAAGGCCCTCCTCTACGCGCGGTTCGTTCCGGACCGGCTTCGCGACCGCCTGCTCTCGCTGGCCGGGAAGCTCTGAGATGGAGACGCTTGGTCGACTCGTCATCGGAGGACACCTGCTCATCGCGGTGCTGCTCGCCGGTTTTGCCGTGGGGAACTACGCCGGGACGGGGGACCCGGTAGCCGCGCTCCCGCCGCTCGTCGTCGCGGTGCTCATCGTCGGTCTCGGTGTCACCGTCGCCCGCGTCGTGGAGCGGCGCGACTAGTCGAGACAGGCCGCGACGACACGCAGCGCCGCCTCGCCGTGTACCTCCTCGGCGAACAGCGGAACGCGCTTCACCGCGTGGCCGCGGAACAGCTCCTGTGCCTCGGCGAGCGCGTCGCGCTGGACACCCCATCGCCGCTTACAGAACTCGCAGTCCTCGAGGTCCGGGGCGACGAACCACGACGGGTCAACGTCGGCGACATCCGCGAGCGGCTGCATCACGCGGTTGACGACGACGGTGCCGACCGGGATACCGAACTCGTCGAGCCGGGAGACGAGCCGCTTCGACTCGTTCACGCTCATCGCCTCGGGAACGAGGACGACCCGGAAGTCAGTCCGTGTGGGGTCGGTAAGCACCGCACGGAGGCGTTCGACACGCTCGGAGAGCTCGCGCAGGTTCTCGACGCCCTGCTCCATCTCCGCCTCGTCGACGCCACCACCGAACAGCCCGCCGAGGCTCCCGGCCATCCCCGAGAGCCGCTCGCGCAGCGAGAGGAGCTTTCCGACCATCGAGTCCATAACGTCCGGGAGCTCCAGCAGCCGGAGGGTGTGGCCGGTCGGTGCCGTGTCGACGACGACCCGCTCGAACCGCTCGTCGTCCAGATACCGCAGGAGTAGCTGGAACGCGGCGGCCTCGTCCGCACCGGGCATCGACCCGGCCTGCAACGGGTTCTCGCCGCCGAGCAGCCCTTCGAGCCCACTCATCCCCCCCATCGAGCCGTCGACGCCGCCGAACGGACCGCCGTCGACCGTCTCGGGGTCGATCTCCGCGCCGTACAGCGGGTGCTCGTCATCAATTCGGGTCGGTGTCGCGGGCACGTCCCGCCCCAGCGCGTCCGACAGCGAGTGGGCCGGGTCCGTCGAGACACACAGCGTGGCGGTCCCCTGCCGGGCGGAGGCGAGCGCCGTCGCCGCGGCCATCGTCGTCTTCCCGACCCCGCCTTTGCCGCCGTACAGCACGTACTCGGGGGCGTCGACGGTCGGCGAGAGCTCCTCGACCGGCTCCACCTCGATCTCGCTCATCACCGACGCTCGGGGACGGCGACCCGTATGTCTCCCGGTCGCCGTCAGCGGATGGACGCGACCGCCGCGTGCCACTGCTCGTCGCCGCGGACGACGTGGGCGGCGAGTTCGCCGGCGATCGCGAACGCGCCAGCCAGCGCGGCGACGACAAGCGGACCGAAGCCGAGTGAGAGACCGAACCCGCCGGCGAGGAGTCCCGAGGCGAGCGAGACAACCAGCGACTGACCGGGGGTATCACAGGCGAGCATGACCGTCCGTAGGAGCGCCAGCGGCTTGAATATTCGGCGCGTCGAGGATGAAGTGGGCACGCAGCCGGAGCCGCGACCGGGGGCCGGTACCCGGCACGGTTTTATTCCCGGGGTCGCGAGTCCACGACGTGAACCGTGACGACGAGTTCGACTTCGACCACCGTCCCGTCACGGAGCAGTCGTTCGAGAACGCGCTCGCGGCGGCCCGCGACGGCGACCGGCTGACCGTCGACGACGCCGTCGAACTGCTCACGACCGGCTCCGGGACGCCGGACATCGACGAGCGGCGCAAGGAGCTCGTGCTCGAGGCCGCCGACCGCCGGCGCGCCGAGGTCGTCGGCGACGAGGTGACGTTCGTCGCCAATCTCAACAACAACGTCACGACGGCCTGCAACACGGGCTGTCTGTTCTGCAACTTCAAAGACACCGCAGCGAACTTCGAGTCCGAGTCGTCGGTCGACCACCCCGGCTTCACGAAGACTCCGGCGGAGTCGCGGGCGGCCGTCCGCGACGCGCTCGAACGGGGGATATACGAGGTCACGTCCGTGTCGGGTCTCCACCCCGCGTTCGCGCTGGACGCCGAGCACCACGAGATGCTCGCGGACTACGACGACCCCGCGAGCGAGGTGAACTACAAGCCGCCCGAACGGTACGACACCGACCCCGGAACGTATCTCGAGCAGATGCGGGCGATGAGCGTCGACGGTGCCCATCTCCACTCGATGACGCCGGAGGAGGCACACCACGCGATCCGCGGCACCGACTGGAGCTACGAGGACGCCTACCGACGGCTCCGCGACGCCGGGCTCGCGTCCGTGCCGGGCACGGCGGCCGAAATCCTCGTCGACGAGGTGCGCGACGTCATCTGTCCGGGGAAGATGGACACCGGCGCGTGGCTCGACGCGATGGAGGCGGCCGCGGCGGCGGGCCTCCCGATGACGGCGACGATCATGTACGGCCACGTCGAGAACGAGGCCCACCGCGCGCTCCACCTGAAGCGGGTGCGTGACCTGCAGGACCGAACCGGGAACATCACCGAGTTCGTCCCCCTCTCGTTCGTCCACGAGACGACGCCGCTGTACGAGCGCGGCGTCGTCGACGGCGGCGCCTCGACGGCCGAGGACGAACTGATGATCGCCGTCTCACGGCTGTTCCTCGACAACGTCGATCACATCCAGTCGTCGTGGGTGAAGTACGGCGACACACAGGGGTTGAAGATGCTCTCGTGTGGTGCCGACGACTTCATGGGCACCATCCTCTCCGAGGAGATAACGAAACGCGCCGGCGGGAGCTACGGGGAGTTCCGCTCGTTCGACGACTACGTGGAGATGATTCGCGCCGTCGGTCGCGTCCCCGTCGAGCGCTCCACCGACTACGAGCAACGCCGGGTCGTCACGGGCGAGACGCCACACGGCCCGACGCTCGGTCCGCGGGCGGACGGAACGCCGCTCCTCCGGCCGGGTGAACGCCGGCCCGCCGGGGACGCCGCCAGCGCCGACGACTGAAGTTCATATACGAAGACGAGCCCACCGCCGGCGTGACCTAATCAGTGACCCGCGTCGGCCAAGGCGGGAGCGCGACGGACCGCGCGGGCTAGCATAGGCGTCGCCTGTTCGCCACTACTCGGCCAACACCGACCGGTATCGCTTACCTGCGGTCGTGTCGGCGTCGAGTTCTGCGCGGATACGCTCGGATACCCATCCCCGCTCGTCGAGGAACCGCTCGTGGACGGGGAGGCGTTCGGAGAGGGGGACTCCCGCGTCGGCGGCGATCTCCTCGAGTTCGCGCAGCGCCGGCCACGCGTAATCCGGGTTGATGTGGTCGTCCGTCACCGGCGAGACGCCGCCGAAGTCGTCGACACCACAGTCGAGGAGGTCGCGCACCGGTGCGAGGTTCGGCGGGGACTGCACGCTCACCTCCCCGGGGAGACAGCGGCGGGCCATCGCGGTCGCCTCCCGGAGCACCGACAGCGCCGGCGCCGGATCGGTCCACCGCTCGTTGGGGCTCACCGGCTGGATGATCACCTCCTGAACGTGGCCGTACCGCTCGTGGAGTTCGCGGATCGCGAGCAGGCTCTCCGCGCGGTCGCGGCGCGTCTCGCCGATGCCGACGAGGATGCCCGTCGTGAACGGGACACCGAGTTCGCCGGCCGTCTCGATAGTGCGGAGTCGCTGCCCCGGCGACTTCGCACGCGGGCCGCCGTGGGCCTGTACGTCCGCCGTCGTCTCCAGCATGACGCCCATGGAGGCGTTCAGGTCGGCCACGAGCGACATCTGCTCGCGGGTCTGGTCGCCCGGGTTCGCGTGCGGCAACAGCCCCGAGTCGAGCGCGATCTCACACGCCTCGCGCAGATACGAGTGGATGGAGTCGTGGCCCCACTCGCGGAGCTGGTCGTGGATCGCAGTGTAGCGGTCGTCAGGCTCGTCACCGAAGGTGAAAAGCGCCTCCGTGCAGCCGGCGTCGGCGCCGCGTTCGCAGACCTCGCGAACCTCCGACGGGGACAGCAGGCTCGCCTCACCGGGGACGTCGTAGTAGGTGCAGTAGGTGCAGGTGTATCGGCAGGCGGTCGTCAGCGGGACGAACACGTTCCGCGCGAATGTGAGCTCGTCCGCGGCCTCGACGGCGTCCGGATCGGTCGCGAGCAGTCGCTCGACCGCGTCATCGTCGACCGTCACCTCGACGCCGTACTCGTCGGCCCCCGGAATCACGTCCACAGCTACGGCTCAGTGCGCAAAAAGCTGATGAGTATGCGAGCGGGCACGAATCGGGACGGCGGCGGTAAGCCGTTGGCCGCTAACTGTCCTTTCCCCGCCCGTCCAGCCGGAACCGCGCCCGGCCGTCCGTCGTCTCGACGCGGGCGCCGCGCTCGCGAAGCCATGACGCGGTGAGACCCTCGCCGTGGAGCAGTATCTCGACGAGGTCGGCCGGCTCGTCGGCGTCGACCGCGAGTCGGAACGAGTCGACCGTCGTGAGCGACGCGTCGAGGTCGCGAGCCGCCCGGCGGTGGTCGCGCACGGACGCCCCGTGATAATCCGTCCGGAACGACGGGTGCCGGACGACGAGCGCGTTCGTGCCGCCACCGAGCCCGGGAGCGACGACCACGTCGGCGTCCGACTCGAACAGCCGAGCGACCGCCGCGGGCGTGACCAGCGGGAGGTCGGCCATCACGACCGCGGCCGGCGTCCCCGCGGCGAGTTCGGCGTTCACCGCCTCGGTGAGGGGCCGCTCGTCGACGGAAACGGCTGCCTCGACGTCGACCGGTGCGTTCGACACGACCACCGGCTCGTGCGCGTCGAGCGCCGCGAGTACGTCGGCGAGCATTGCCTCGGCGAACTCGCGCCGCTCATCGGCGTCGAAAACGGGTGCGAGCCGTCGTTTCGGGTCGTCCGCGCCGAACGGAACGAGGACGCGCATCTACCCGAGCTTGTCGTAGCTGTCCTGCTGGGAGCGCCAGTAGAGGACGACACCGACGAGCAGCGCGACCACGAGCAGCGCGGCGACCGCATAGAGGATGAGCTGATTACGGTTTTGGGTGTTCTCCGCCTGCTGTGCCTGCTGTTCGGCGTTGTTCGCGAACGTCGTCGCGGAGCCGAACTCCTCGTTGTTGTACGCTTCGATGGCGTTCGAGAGCGTCGACTCGGCCTCGCTGGCACCGTCGGCCCCCTCGATGGCCGTCTCCGCGCTCTCGATGGCCTGCCGCGCTTCCTTCGAGTCCTCGGTGAAGTGGTGGACGCGCGTCTCCGAGATCTCCTGCTGGGTGCCACCCTGTCGGAGCAGCTCGAAACCGGCGAGCAGGAACTGCTCTTCCGGTTCGTAGGTGAAGTTGCGAACCTCGGGGGCGGTGCCGACCACCTCGACTTCCACCTCGGCGGTGTCCTCTTCGATGTCGATCGACTCGTTGAACTCACCGCCGTCGTACGAGGTCTGTGACACCTGGTTGCCCGCCTGGTCCAGTTTGCGGACGGTCCACGTCACGTCGGTGAGGTTCGTCTCGCCGTGGAGGGTCCACGACTCGTAATCACTGTACAGTTCGGTGAGCGTGAACGTCGCCGACACCTCATCGCCGACCTGCGCCTCGTCGGGGACGCCCTCGCTGGACGTCGACACGGCCGCCGCGGGGACGACGGCAGCAGTGAGCACGAGCAGCGTCGCGAGGAGCGCCTTAGAACAGCGGTTCAAGTTCATCTTCGTCGTCTTCGACCAACCGGTGTAAGTTCTCTTCGCTCTGCTCGCGGATGTCGTCGATGTTGTGTTGCGCCTCGATGGCGACCTGCTGGAGCTCCTTGATACGGGGAACGTTCGTCACCCCGGACAGCAGGATGACGCCGGCGACGAAGTCCGACTCGGAGACGGGGTAGTCGCCGCCGCGGACCTCCATCGAACCGGTCTGCTCCTCGAGCCACTTGCGACCGCGCTCGATCCCCTTCCGGTTCAGATACTTCGGCGGCCCGGACATTACGAGCAGCGCACGCTCGGCGCCGTCGATCTCACAGGGGAGCGTCAGCCGGCCGAGCGCGGCCTTTCGGACCAGCGACGTGATGCGGTTCGTCGTGTTGGCCGCGTCCATCGAGTCGTCCTCGTCCTCACCGGTGAACCGCGAGAGCAGCCCCTTCTTCTCGCGGTTCACCTCCTCAGCCGCGTAGCCGACCGTCGAGACGCCGCCCCCAGAGAGCGTGTTGATGATCTCCGAAGAGTCGACGACGCTCTCACCCACCTCGCCGCCGGGTTCGATCTCGCCGGCACCGAAGAGGATGCCGAACCGCTTGACGATCTCCTCGTTGATCTCCGCGTAGCCACCTTCCATCGATTCGCCGGTCTTCCGCCACGCGTCGTTGTCGAAGACGAGGAGGTTGTCAACCTCGCGGACGAACGTCTGGAACGAGCGGGCCGCGTTGAGCGTGTAGATACCACCCTCGTCCTGGCTCGGCAGGATGCCGAGCCCGTACACCGGTTCCGTGTAGATACGCTTGAGATGCTTCGCGAGCACGGGTGCACCCCCGGAGCCGGTGCCACCGCCGAGACCGGCGAGGATGAGGAAGGCGTCCACCTCGTGGACGGGGATGGAGTCGATGGCGCCCTGCACCTCGTCGATGTCCTCCTCGGCGATTTCGGCACCGAGTTCGTTGTCGGCGCCGACCCCGTGGCCTTTCACGCGTGCCTGCCCGATGAGGACGCGGTTCTCTTTGGGGATGTTTTCCAACCCCATGAGATCGGCTTTCGCGCTGTTGACGGCGACGGCCGCGCGGACGATCTCGCTGCCCGTTCGCTGGTCGTACTCCAGGAACTTGTCGAGTACCTTCCCGCCGGCCTGCCCGAAGCCGATCATTGCGAGTTTCATTGTGTCCTTACGGGGTACGCGCGCTTGCTCGCTTGATAAGCTTTCGGCCGGCGTCTGACGCAGAATTAAGTGGCTCGGCCCTGTCACCCGGTGGATTACCGCTCCGACAGCTCCGCGTCCGTGACGCCGAGATACGACTGAAGCGTCGTCAGGTCCGAAGCGTCCCAGCCGAACGCGTCGATGTCGTTGTTCGCGGTCGTGTTATCGAACTTCAGCGAGCGGTACTGATCCGACCCCATCGGCGCGCCGGGGACGGCGTCGAGCAGCGAGAGCCCGATACCGGCGAGCGACATCGGAACCGGCAGCACTGACACCGGCTTCCGCTTCGCGGCCCACGCGAGCTTCGCGACATCGGCGAGCGTCAGCACCTCCGGGCCACCGATGTCGTAGGTGCGGCCGACGTGCGGGTCGTCGGCGTCGTCGGCCTCCTCTTCGGCTTCGTCGTCGGTCCCCTCTTCGGCTGCATCGTCGTCCGTCCCTTCGGCCTCGTCGGCTTCCTCGTCGGCTGTCTCATCTGCGTCGGCGCTCGGCCCCGTGACGCTCCCCTCGACGCCGTCGGCGACCATCCGGACCAGCTCCTCGACGAACACCGGCTGGAAGCGGGTCTTCCCGCCGCCGGGCAGCGGCGTCAGGTACGGCGTCGCGAGCTTCCGGGTGAACGGGACGAACTCCCCGCCGTCGCCGAACACGACCGACGGCCGGTAGATCACCCAATCGAGCGCCGACCGCTTCACCGTCCCCTCCGCTTGCCCCTTCGAACGGATGTACGCCGTCGGGCCGTCCGGATCGGCGCCGAGCGCCGACAGCTGAACGAACCGGTCGACGTCGTGTGTCTCGGCGGCCTCGACGGCGTTCTCCGTGCCCGCGAGGTGGACATCGAAGTGGGCGTCGTCGCCACCGTCGGGTTTGAACAGCGGCGACAGCGCGACGAGCTGGACGACGCAGTCGACTCCCTCGAAGTGGGGTTCGATGGAGTCGTAGTCGGTGACATCGCCGCGGACCGTCGCCACGTCGGCGTCGAAGTCGGCGTCCCGTGGGTCACGCGCGAGCGCGGTCACGTCGTGGCCCCGGCTCAACAGTTCCTCGCAGAGATACGTTCCGACGAAGCCGGTACCGCCGGTCACGAGTACGTGCATGACCGTTCGTTCGGCCGGCGCCCCCCTAAAGATACCCCGGCACGCTTTTCCGTCTCGACGCGCCGGGGCCGGGGCGGGTTCCGTGCGTTTACGTGCCGTCCCGCCCCACTCGAAGCATGCTCGTCACGCTCGAAGGGATCGACGGGGCCGGGAAGACGACGGTGGCGCGGGCGCTTGCCGACGCCTATCCGGACGCCGTCGTCACCAGGGAGCCGACCGACTCCTGGTACGGCGAGGCCGTCGACCGCTCCATCGAGTCCGACGACTCGGACCCGCTGGCGGAGCTTTTCCTCTTCGTCGCCGACCACGCCGACCATCTCGCCCGGACGATCCGCCCCGCACTCGCGGAGGGGAAACTCGTCATCGCCGACCGCTACGTCGACTCCCGCATCGCCTATCAGGGGGAGTCGCTGCGCGGCGAGGTGAAGCGCCCGATGGAGTATATCCGGGGCGTCCACGCGCCGTTCACGCGGATGCCGGACCGTACGATCTACTTCGACATCGATCCGGAGCGCGGCGCCGAGCGCGCCGGCACGACGAACAAGATGGAGCACGCCGGCTTTCTCGCCGGGGTACAGGCGAACTACGAGCGGCTCATCGAGGCGGAGCCCGACCGGTTCGTCCGCATCGACGCGGAGCGCTCGCCCGAAGCCGTCATCGAGGCGACGGAGGACGTCCTCGAGCGGCTGCTCGAAGAGGCGTAACTCAGCCAGTCGGCCGGTCCGGCAGGTCGACCTCCTCCGGCGCCGGCTGCCAGAAGTAGTCGAACGCCATCCCGAGCGCGAGCGGGAGCAGGATGGTGATGCC
>Ga0207771_100623_pt1 | contig 19452 bp, 18 predicted proteins | sample A23M2SouthBayCA_2_FD_187731 | JGI IMG/M metagenome (GOLD analysis project Ga0207771, IMG submission 187731) | Aerobic enrichment media microbial communities from Eden Landing Ponds, California, USA - A23 M2 (2) (SPAdes) | ecosystem: Environmental > Aquatic > Marine > Unclassified | place...
TTGCGTCGATACTGCCGGATCTGCCGCTACGGGCTGTTGCACTATTCGGTCATGGATAACCATCCCCACCTCATCCTGAAAGTGCAGTCGGAAGCCGACCCGCTCGACAAGATGATTGGCACCTTGAAGGCCCAGTTTACCAAACAATACAAGTCGGCGATGTCTCGAGAGGAGCCGTCCTACGGCCTCGGGGGGCTGACCGAAAACGGCACCCTCTGGATGCGTTCGTTTGTCTCCCGGGAAGTCCGCTCGGAGCTGTATCTGCTCAACTGCGTCTTCTACGTCGAAGCCAACCAGCTCAAGGCGATGCACCCCGACGTCGTCGCCGAACTGCTCGAGCCGCCGGCGGTGCCGCCGGACTTCGAGGACCTGACGGCGGACTGTCCGCTGGTCCTGCAGCCCGGCTACACCGAGTTGGTCGAGCGGGCCCGCAACTGGACCTGGCATTCGGCACGCTACTACCTGGATGAATCCCAGGGCGATGACCCGTACCTGACCGACGGGACCGACGCCGTCTGGGCCAGCCCCGAAGAGGTCGAGGCCTACTGGGAGACCTCCCTGGCCGACCTGCCAGACGGCTGGCGGAAGGTCTACTTCGACGGGGGGCGCCGCATCCTCAAGCCGACCCCAGACCATCGACGCCATCTGCCGAGCTGCCCGGTCTTCTCGAATCTCGGGGGGACCCACGCTCAACGGGCTCGCCGATTTGCGGTGGGACTGGTCGACTCGGTCTGGCGCGGATGGCAGCGGCTCGCCGAGGATACCCGCGCCGAGCTGGAGGAACTGCCGATTCTGGGCCGGCTGGACGCCTTTGAGATCCCGCTGCTCGTCTGACTGCCCCCGATATCCCGCACAATTTGCCCGTCTTTCCTCCATCGACGCACGGGTATGTCGTGATCGTCCACTCGATTGCCGGCCTCGGGCACGGGCATCGGATACCCGGCTGCGGGCATCGGGTGGGGGGGTTGAAGAACATATATCTAGCTGCTAGGCGGTGGGCATGGAAGGTTAGCCAAGTCAGAGAACTTCCAACGGCCATCACTAGCTCCAACGGGTGAGCCCTATGGACGATCGAAATCTCGCGCTGGACCTCGTTCGCGTGACGGAAGCTGCTTCAATTGCGTGTGCCCGGACTATGGGACAGGGGGCCCCCGAGCGGAGCGATCAGCACGCTGTGAGTGCAATGCGTGCCGCTTTTGAGCCCATTCCGATCCACGGGGAGGTCGTGATTGGAGAAGGGGAGCGTGATGAGGCGCCGATGCTCTATATCGGCGAGATGGTCGGGCGGCGTCAGGAGGGGGACCCGAGGATGGATATTGCCCTGGACCCGTTGGAGGGGACGTCGCTATGTGCCCATGGCCGGCCGGGGGCGATTTCTGTGATTGCGATGGCTCCGGAGGGTCACCTTCTGAATGCCCCTGACATCTACATGAATAAAATCGCCTGCGGTCCAGTGGGTCGCGGCGTCATCAATATCGATCGCTCTCCCACCTGGAATCTCGAGCGTCTGGCTGAAGCGAAAGGCACCAAAGTCAGCGATTTGACGGCGATTATTCTGGACCGACCCAGGCACGACGACTTGATCGAAGAAGTCCGCGAAGCGGGGGCTCGCATCAAGCTGATTTCCGATGGGGATGTTCATGCAGCGATAGCGACGGCGGATGAGGATACCGGAATCGACGTGCTGATGGGGATAGGGGGCGCGCCGGAAGGTGTGGTTTCCGCGGCGGCGCTTCGGTGTGTCGGGGGAGATATGCAGGGGCGCTTGTGGGCACAAGACGATGCTCAGGAAGCCCGCGCTCGGAAGGTGATGGGTGATGATGTAGACATCGATGCCACCCTGGAACTCCAAGAGCTTGCAGGAGAGGATCTGTTGTTTGCCGCCACCGGAGTCACCGATGGGGAGCTGCTCGACGGCGTCCGGTATTTTGCCGACGGTTGCGAGACTCACTCCATCGTGATGCGGTCCCATTCAGGGACGATTCGCTACATTCGTGCAGAGCACAATTTCGAGCGGAAGCCCCACTACACACTCGAAGGACTTCACAAGAAAATGGACGATCCCAAATTCGATTTGGAACGCTGACAACACAGCGCAGTCAGACTCAATTCAGCCGTTGGATGATATGACGATTCGAACTGATGGAAGGGCGCTAGACGAGCTTCGAGACGTAACCATCGAGACCGGTTTTACGAGGGTTCCGGATGGTTCCGTTCGAATCATGACCGGTGACACGATGGTCATGTGTACCGCGAGCGTCTCGGACTGGTTGCCGCGTTGGCGGCGCAAGCAGGTCGGCCCCGACGAAGAGCCGGACGGGTGGGTGACTGGTCAGTACTCCCTGTTGCCAGGGGCAACCAATCCCCGTGGGCGCCGCGAAGCGAAACGTGGCAAAATGAGTGGCCGCACCCATGAAATTAACCGTCTCATCGGGCGAAGCCTTCGAGGCATCGTCGACCTCGAAGCTCTGGGTCCCCGGAGCATTCAGGTCGACTGCGAGGTGTTGCAGGCCGATGGTGGGACGCGGACCGCTTCGGTCACCGGGGCCTGGGTTGCGATGGCCGTGGCCTGCGGAAAACTGATCGATTCGGATTCCCTTGAGACCATGCCGATTCGCGACTCACTCGCAGCGGTCTCGTGTGGCGTCGTCGATGGTGATGTCCGTCTCGATCTTCCGTATGTCGAGGACTCCGCGGCCGCCGTGGATATGAATATCGTCATGACGGGCTCCGGGGAGTTCATCGAGGTCCAGGGGACCGGCGAAGAGGCGACCTACAGTCGCGCGGAGCTCGACGGCCTCGTAGATCTCGCCGAAAAAGGGATAGCGGAGCTGACGGAGATGCAGGCGGCAGCCCTGCCGGATCGAAGCTATTTCAAGGACTTGTTCCAGTGAAGTGACGGCCCTGGAAATCAGACCCGCGCCACGAGTTCACCGTCTTCCATTTCCAGGGGAGCGTAGATGCGATCCCCGATGCGCGTATCTGGATCGCCGGTCAGCCCGACGCGAAGATAATCCTCGGTCATGCCGGTGTCGTCGGTCTCCACGACGATTTCGGCGGCTTGGCCCACCCGACTCGCCCGGTAGCGTTCTCCTTTGTCCATCGCCAGTTCGCGCAACTCCTTGCTTCGCCGGGCTTTGACCTCCGGGTCCACCTTGCCGTCCATCTCCTCCGCTGCTGTCCCTTCTCGGGCGGAAAACGGGAAGACATGCAGGTACGTGTAGGGGAGTTTTTCGACCAGTTCCCGGGTTTTGAGGAAATCGTCGTGGGTCTCGCCGGGAAAGCCGACCATTACGTCCGCACCGAGCCCCAGGTAGGGGAGTCGGCCGGCAATCTCGACCAGCCGATCTCGGTAGTCCTCGCGAGTATGCCACCGGCGCATCCTTCGAAGTACCTTGTTTGAACCGGCCTGCATTGGCACATGAAGGTGCGGAACGAGACGCCCGCCGGATTGCTCGAGTAGATCGATCATCAGGTCGTCGATCTCGGTGGCTTCGATACTCCCGAGTCGGAACCGTACGTCCGGAACTTCTTCGAGGAGGCGGGCGATCAGGGTCGACAGAGTATGTTCCTGCGACTCGCCTCTTGCGGAGAGATCTCGACCGTAGTGGCCGATGTGAATGCCGGTAAACACGAGTTCACAGTGCCGACGAGAAAGCCGCTTTGCCTCCTCGACGATCGCGTCTGGATCTCGAGAGCGGCTCGCCCCTCTGGCGAGTTTGGTGGCACAGAAGGCGCAGTTTCGGTCACAGCCATCCTGCACCTTGATCCAGCCGCGCGTTCGAGGCTCGTGGTGATCCAGAAGTTCCGCCCCGACGGGTTCTTCGTGTTTGTCCAGGTAGGGGGACTCGGGTGCGATCAGGTTTGCGACTTCGATCTGATCGTGCCCTTCGACAACGCCGAAGACTTCGTCCATGCCGGTGTAGTCTTCGGTGCGTTGTGCTGCCGAGCACCCTGCGACTACGACCTTGGTATTCGGGTTATCGCGTTTGACGCTGCGGATCGCCTTCCGGGCCGTCCGGTCGGCCTTGTGAGTTACCGTACACGTGTTGACTACGCAGGCGTCGGCCTCATCGGGCGAGTCGACAATATCTGCGCCGCGGGCCTCCAGTTCCTGACGAAACGTCTCCGTATCGTACTGGTTGGCCTTGCAGCCGTGGGTTATGAAATGAACCTTCATGGGATTTCTTGAGCAGGGATGCCACAATTTCCAGCAGACCGCGTCCGCGCACAGTTTTCCGTGGCTAACACCTCCCGAATTGGAAGTCTACCGGGCCTCGCACCCGGGGCACCTCGTCCCCGATGCTTACAATCGAGGGCGAATCCAATCGTCCCTGATGCTCAATCGTCCCTGATGCTTACAATCGAGGGTCAGCGGGAGGGGGCTCGATGGTCGTCAGTCTGGTGTGGGCCGGCCGGGGAGGTCGAGGCGGTATCCAGGCTTTCTCTCTCGCTGATCTTCAGTCCCAGGCAGGTTCCTCCGAAGAGGCCCAGGCCCAGGACGATGGCGGTGACGAGAATCAGCCGTCGTCGAAATTCGCCGGGTTCGAGTCCCCCTTTTTTCTCCGTGTCTTCGTTGATCGGTTTCACGTTGGCGTCTCCGTGGCGGGAAAGCGACACACCGGCCCGACCGGACTTGATTCCGGCCGGCCGGTGTGTTGCCACAAACGGCCGGTGCGTCGCAACATTCCTCGACGAGGTGTGGCCCCGGGGCTTTAGCCGGACTGAGAACCCTCGGGCGGCGCCCCTTCGAGCTGAGCGTCCTCCGGATTGGCCATATCGAAGAACTCCACCGTTCGGTGGGGGTACGGAATTTCGATATCGGCCTCGTCGAGTGCGTATTTGACGGCGGTGGCGACTTCATTTTGGGCGGCGCGCACATCAGCAGTGCGAGAGGCCGTCCAGTAGCGGCAGTCGAAATTGACGGAGCTATCGCCGTGCGAGCTCACATAGACCTGTGGGGCCGGGTCTTTGGCGACGTGTTCGCAGTTGCGAAGTGCCTCGAGGATGACCTCCCGCCCTTCTTCGATGTCTTCGTCGTAGCCAATGCCGGTGCCGAATACGGTTCGGCGTTGGTCGAAGGCGGTCCGCACCGTGATCGGCGAGTTGTAGATGGTAGAATTCGGAATCAGGACACGCTCTCCGCCGTAGGTGCGAATGAACGTCGAGCGGATTGTGATCTCTTCGACCGTCCCCTCGAAGTCGACGACTTCGATCTGGTCGTTAATCTGGAATGGGCGCTGAGCGAGAATCAGGATACCCGCAAGGAAGTTCTGGAAGATGTCCTTGAAGGCAAATCCGATGGCGACACTGGAGAGGCCGAGCACGCCGACGAGGTCACCGGCACTGAGTCCTGGAAAGAGGACCCCAGCCGACGCGAAGATACCGACGACCAAGACCAGCACCCGGGCCATCGTACCAAAGAGGCTCTGGAGGTTTTTGTCGTCGGTCACCCGCTCGGACAGTTTTTCCGTGATGTTCCGGACAATGCCGGCGGCGATAATGAATGCGGCGAGCACCGCCACTGCGATCAGAAGAGTCGGCAGCGCTTCGACGAAGTTTACACCGTAGCTGATAAAAGAATCGGTCAGTTGGCCAACAACGCCGTTCACATTGGTTTCTTCGGGCATCCTTCACCTCATCTCGAAAGTCAGTTGAACAAATACACAGATATTTACGGTCATGGTTCCGTTCGATGCGTGGCAGCCGAGGGGCCCGCCGGCTGACATTCGGTACGACCAACCAAACGATAGTGGGCACGAGGGCACGGATGCAAAGCCGCCCTCGCCGAATCGGCCGCGCGGTCGCCGATGACGTCTGCATTCGAGCGGGCACCCTTGACCCGTCGCAGATCGTCTGAGACATCCAACCCGTACCCGTTGCCGAACTGCCTACCCTCTATCGAGGAGAAACGGAATCATGAAGAATCTTCTGACCAGATACTCGAGTCGCCCCGTCAGCCTGACTGTCGCAGCCACGGGCTTGCTCTTGATGCTTGTGAGCTCGACCGGCTGTGATTCGAAGACGAGCTCGGAGCCCTCGGGTGAGGCCCAGGAATCGACTGCTGCCGAAGAATCCGCCGACAAGGAGTCCGCCGACGAAGAATCCGCCGAACACAGCGATTCCCACGAAGCGAAGGAGAAGAAGGCTGACCTTCCGGAGGACATGCCCGCCGGGGCCACCAAGCACTTCGGCGCGGAGTTTCAGACCGACGGCGACCCGATCACTCTGGCCACGGCGATGGAAAAGTACGCCGGGAAGGATGAGCAAATTAAAGTCGCTGCCGACATCAAGAAGGTCTGCAAAAAGAAGGGTTGCTGGTTCACCCTGGCGGCCGATGGCGTCGATCAAAAAGTTCGCGTTCGAATGAAAGACTACGGATTTTTCGTACCGCGAAACACGGACGGGGCGGAGGTCGTGGTCGAAGGAAAGCTTGAAAAACGCACGATGACCGAGAAAGAGGCGAAACATTACGCCAAGGACGAGGGACGGGACCCGTCATCTATCGACAAGGAGGACCTGAAGGTCTTCGAATTTACGGCGACCGGCGTGCAAATCACACGCGAATCCTGAGTTCGAGAATTGCCGGGCTGCGGGAGTCGGAGGGCCGCCGTGCGTCCGACCAAACCTTGACACTGCGCGAGACGAGCGGTTAGCTGAACGACGTGATTGGATAGCTTTGCACTGGATTGCGGCAGGGTTGAGTCATGCGGGCCGTTGAAGAGACGTGTCGCGGGTTGAGTCGCATTGGATCGTGGGTCTCGGTGGCGGCCATCTGTCTGGGCAGTGCGGCCCTGATCGGCTGTGGACCCATTCGTTCGACGACCCGGATCAGCAAGGCCGAGGTAGCCGTCGAGCGGGCCCGGGTGGCCGAGGCCTACGAGAAGGCGCCGTACGAATTCTACAAGGCGCGATACTACCTTCATAAAGCGCGTGAGGAGTGGGGCTATTCGAACTTTGAGGCGTCCTACACCTTTGCCGACGAAGCGCGGCAGAGCGCCGAATCTGCCCTCAGGGAGACCCGGGAGGACCCCTGGACGGATCCGGTCGAGGGACGCAATCGACGCTACGGATTATCGAAGAGCGAAACGATCTCGGTCGACCCCAAGAAGGTCGAGGAGGTCGAATCGATGTCCGAGCCCGACGAGTCGGAGCCGTCCGACGATGAAGGGGCGGATTCCTCGTCGAACAACGAAGATGCCCAATCGAAGTCGGGAAAGAAGGAAGGGGCCCAGTCCGACACTGAATCGAATTCCGAGGAGGGGGAGCGCCGATGATGTCGCCGAGACTCCGGAGACTTCTGTGGGCCTTCGGGATGCTTACGTACGTGGCCACTCTGGCTGGATGTGCGGCCGGGGCCCGGGTGCGGGCTCAGGCGGAAGAGGTCAAGGCGATGACCGATCGTATCCACGACCGGGCCTACCGCTGCGCGCCCAAGGAGATCGCCGTGGCCGAATCCGAGGTCGAGTTCGGTCTCTACGAGCTCCGTCAGGGTCAGCTCGCCGAGGCTCGGTCCCACGTGTTTCGCGCCGAGCGGTACGCCAAGCTGGCAGACGAGCGCTCACAGGCCGATGTTTGTCGTGCGCAGGCGGCGCCGGCGTCGGTCAAAAAGACCGAGGCTGTCGAAGTCAGCGAGGGTTCAAACGACCGCGATGGTGACGGGATCGTCGATTCGAACGACGAATGTCCCGGAGAAGCCGAGGATCCCGACGGATTCGAGGACAAGGACGGATGCCCGGATCGTGACAACGATGAGGACGGAGTCGAGGATTCTGCCGACGAATGTCCGAATGTGGCCGAGGGACCGGCGGATGGATATCGCGACGCCGACGGCTGCCCCGATCCCGACAACGACGCCGATGGCATCGTCGACGCGGAAGATGAGTGTCCCGACAACGCAGAAGACTTCGACGGGTTCGAGGATGCCGACGGATGCGCCGACCGGGACAACGACGAAGACGGGATCAACGACACCCTGGACGAGTGCCCCGACGAGGCGGAGGACTACGACGGCGACGTGGACGGAGATGGCTGTCCGGAGACCCGCCAGCGCGTCAACGTCACCAAGGAGCGCATCGAACTGAACGAAAAAGTCCACTTCGCCACCGACAAGTCCGACATCCAGGAGCGCAGCTACGCCCTGCTGGACGAGATCGCCAGTGTCCTCGAGGCGAATCCGGACATTCAGGTCCGCGTCGAGGGTCATACCGACAGCCGGGGCTCGGAGAGCTACAACATGGAGCTCAGCCAGGGGCGGGCTGAATCCGTCGTCGAGTACCTGGTCGGGGCCGGCATCGACGAATCGCGGCTGACGGCGAAGGGCTTCGGAGAGAACCGGCCCATCGAAGACAACGCCACCGCGGAGGGGCGTGCGGCGAACCGGCGCGTCGAGATCCACATCACGGACCGATAACATGAGGGGAGTCGCCGAGCCGACAGGGGCGACACCATCGGAGACGAGGACCATGAGAAAAGCGATGCGGGGTGACGAATGTTGCGGATGGCGCCGCTGGCTGGTCGTCGCGGTGCTGGCGTGCATCGGTGCAGCCACGTTGGTGCCGGCGACGGCTCGGGCGCAGGCCGCCGAGGAGCAGTATCTACGCCGGGAGATTCAGTCGGCCCGGACGCACTACGAGATGCTCGAACTCCAGGAGGCCGAAAAGGTCCTGGAAGCGGCGATTTCCTCGGCGCGATCGAGCGACGAGGCCGTCTCCGGGGCCATGCTGGCCAGGGCCTGGGTGATGCTCGGTATCGTTCGGTTCGGCGCTCGCCGGAACGCCGATGAGACGGAGTCTGCGTTCGTAAAGGCCCTCCGCGCCGACCCCGACGCGACACTCCCGGAGGTGTATGTGACCCCGCGACTCCGTTCGATCTGGGAGTCGGCTTCCGAACGGGCGAAGACGGGTCGGTCTCCGGAGGTCGAACACGTGCCGGTCGAACAGGCCCGGGCGGGGCAGTCACTGATGATCGAGGCCGCCTGGAAGGGGGACCGGCGGGCGGGCTCGGCGGTGGTTCGGATGCGCCGCGTGGGTGAGAAAGACTGGACGGAATTCCAGATGGCGCCCACCGAGCGCGACGTCTGGACCCTGTCGATCCCGGGACGATTCATCGGGGGAGAGCGGATCGAATATGTGGTCGAATTTCTGGGGACTGAGGGGGCCGCTATCGGCCGGTCGGCATCGCTGAAAAGCCCCCACGAAGTCCCGGTCATCGGGACGGCCGAAGAGTCCGACGTCGTCGAGCGAGGCGGCTACATCGACCTGCTCGTCGGCACCGGAGTGACCTACCTTACGGAGGGGGGCGAACCGACCGCGAACCCGGATCGGACGGTGAACCCGGGGCTGGCTACCTCCGTGTTTCAGGTGTGGCTCGAAGGAGGATGGCGCATCACCGACCGCGCGCACCTGGGCCTTTATCTGAGGTATCAATTCAGCCCCACCCAGGACTTCGATGCAATCCGGGAGCGCAACTCGAGGATCGAGCTTGGCGGATTCACCGATGATGCGTGTTTTGGAGTCCTGCCAGGCGACTGCCTTTTGGGGGTGAGGAGTCGGCTTCTGTTCGGTCAGCCCGATGCGAAGCTCCGCGGATTCTCGTCGGTGAACGCAGGTGTCGGCCGCATCCGGGACCTGATCCGCATGAAGGAATCAGCCAGTTCCGAGTTCTGTCAGGGCCGTCAGATTCATGGGCCTTCGGGATCGCGGTACTGTTATCGTCGAGACACCGTACGCCCCGGTTGGTTGCATCTGGGCGTCGGCGGGGGTGTGATCTGGCAGTTTTCCGACCACGTCGGGCTTCTGGCGGAGGCAACGATGATGGTCCTCTTCCCCGACCCGGGTCTCCACCTCGATGTCAACGTCGGGCCTCGGTTTCGATTCTGACGACTGCTTCGACAATCCGAGGGCGGTCCGGACCTGCGATCAAAATTATTGATCGGTCTCGTGGCGCTGGTAGTGTCGCCTTGCAGATTGGTGTGCTCCCAAGGATTCGACGCCATGTCGGAGCAGAAGACCTCAAAAGCCAGGGGATGGCTGGCTGCGGCTGTGCTCGCCGCGGCCTGTGTTGCGTTCTCGCCGGGGGCCGTATCGGCTTCTCCACCGTCGGGGGCCGCGGGATTGAACTTGCCGGTCGTACTCTCGATGTACGATCGGGTCCGCTCCCTCGCCTGGCACCTCGGGGACATGGTCGACAAAAGCGACGGCGAGCCAGAACGATCCGATGGTCTCCGGGACATCGAGACGATCGTCATCGACCCGGGGCATGGCGGCCGAAACTCGGGAGCGATCGGCATCGCAGCCGTGCAGGAGAAGTATTTAACCCTGGAGCTAGCTCTGGCGCTGCGCCGCCAACTGCAAAGCAGGTTTCCGGATCTGAGAGTCGTCTTGACCCGCTACTGGGATACGACGATGGATCTGAGCTCCCGGACTCACCTGGCCAATCGGGTCGACGCGGATCTGTTCCTATCCCTCCACTACAACGCTGCGGTGCATGACCGCGCCGTCGGTTTCGAGACCTATTATCTGGCGACTCGCCAGTCGATTCCCGGCGCGACCAAGAAGCCGGGCCGACCCATTGCCTCGGCGGACCCGAGGGTCACGGGCGTCGATCCCGAACAGAAACTCGGGTCCAGCGGCGTGCAGGGCGATGAGCTCGCGGTACTGCGACGCGATCTCATCCGCGCTCGCCAGCATCGGTTCTCCGGACTGCTCGCCGGGCTGGTTCAACAACGGCTCGTCGATGCGGTCGACTCCGCGGATCGCGGGGTCAAACAGGCCAACTTCGGTGTACTTCGGGGCGCCCTGATGCCGGCAATCGTGGTGGAGTCGGGGTTTTTGACCCACCCGAAAGAGGGAAGGCAGGTCCTCGAGGAGCGCCACCGCCAGCATCTGGTCGACGCGCTCACCGACGCGGTGGAGGCCTACGACCGAAAAAAGGCCTCGCTGGATTGAAGTGGCGGTTCGATCTGTTTTAGCCTCCGGGCACGGATCGTTCGACCTCGAATCTTATGACACCGGGAGCAGGCGGGATGGCAGACAACCCCTACGCAAACGTCGCCACGGAGCGAGTTGATGTCGCCTCCGAAGCCGAAGTCGAGGAGCGCCTCGCCTTCATTCGTCGCACATATCTGCACCTGACGGGTGCCATCGCGGCCTTTATCGCGATGCTCACCTTCTTTTTTCAGGCAGGTTTTGCGCGATCGATGACGGCTCTCATGCTCGGGGGTCAGTTCAGTTGGCTGATCACTCTGGGACTCTTTATCGGTGTCTCTTGGATGGCCAACCGGTGGGCGATGCGCGGCGGATCACAGCCGATGCAATACCTCGGGCTGGGCGTCTACGTGGTGGCCCAATCGGCGATCACGACACCGCTCGTCTACATCGCATTTCGAGCCGCGGACCCCTGGGTCGTGCCCGCGGCGGCGGGCATCACCCTGAGCATCTTCTCGGTGCTGACAGGTTACGTCTTCATTACAAAGCAGGACTTCAACTTTCTGGGGCCGATCCTGGGTATCGCCAGCCTCGTGGCCTTCGGGATCATCGGCTTCGGGATCCTGTTTGGCTTTCACCTGGGGCTTATCTTCTCGTTCGCGATGGTCGGCCTCGCCTGTGGGTACATCGTCTACGACACCTCGAACGTGCTGCATCACTACCGGACCGACCAGCACGTGGCGGCATCGCTGGCACTGTTTGCCTCAGTCGTGCTGCTCTTCTGGTACGTCCTTCAGATCCTGCTGTCGTTCAGCGACTGAGTCGTCGGGGGCGGGGCCCACTCCCAGCGTGGGGGCATGAAGGAGCCGGTCGCCGTAGACCAGATCGTCGAGGTGGCGCCGAAATTCCCGGCACCGCTCCCCGCGCCAGGGCTCGTTCATGGCGTAGACGACCGACTTGCCGTCTTTGACCCGATGGAGCATGCCCCAGTCCTCCAGCAGGCGCAGCGCGTTCTTGAAGGTCGGCTTCGACAGGCTTTCGTAATGAATGATGCGCCCGCGTAGGTAGTCCTTTTTTCCGCGCTCCAGTGCGGCTTCCACCAGGTCCTCACGGGCGTACTCACCCTCTTGCCGTTCTGTCATTTCGGCGGCGACGATCGCGTAGGATTCCAGGAAGCTCAGGATCATCCGCCTGAAGAACCGGAGTTCGACGGGAGGGGGGCGCTGGATATCGACCGTTCCACCCTCCTCCTGGCGGTCCGACAGCTCGAAGTCCGCCCACCCGGCCGCGCGGAACTTCTCGAGGGTTCGAAAGAAGACGTTTTCGAATTCCGCCCGCTCCTCGTAGATCCACTCGTATTTGAAGAGCCGGCTCAAAAACTGGGTCTCCTCCTTGAGCGCCTCCATGTCGATCGGCGAGGTCCGGAACCGATGCATCGCCATGGCGAGCAGCGCCTCGGGGACGAAGTGATGGACGATATTGTTCCGGTAGTATGCCAGCTCGAGCCGGGCTTCGTCGCTGAGGTTGTAGAACTCGTCCTCGCCGGTCTGGGTGATGTCGACCTGATCGTTTCGCTCGAACATGGACATCGCTTCGTCGAGGACCTCGGCGGAGGCCGAGCCGACCAGGATCTCGTCGGTGGGCGGCAGGGCCGACGGGCCGTCGGCGGCGGCGACCGGTCCCTGACGGCGGCTCGGATACTCCTCGATGGCATCTTGAAGCGGCCGTGACAGCCTGGCTTCTCCCTCGAGTTCGGTGAGAAATCGAATCAGGAAGCCGACCGACTGCAGGAAGCGTTCACGGTCGGTGCCGCGTTCGGCGTCGTTGAGCAACACGGTGGCGACCAGCGCCGACGCCGTGACGACCGAGACCTTGTTGATGTCGTAGTTGATCCGGTGAGCCAGTCGGACCGTCAGCGAGTCGAGGTCGGAATCCTCCGGCTCCGTCGGGTCGATGTCGTAGGTCTCGAGATAGGACTCGAGATCGATGGGATCGGCGAACTGGACGTACAGCCGTCCGTATTTGCTGGTCAGAAACTTCGGCGTCTGAAGCAACTGGCCGAGCCCCTCGGTTTGTTTCTCGGCGCCGAGTTGCTCTTCGCGATAACTTCGCTCTTCGATGATCTTCTCGTAGCCGACCGAAATCGGCACGATCTTGAGGGAATCGAGTCGCCCCGACGTCATCGCCTGGACGACCATCTCGACCATTCCGTATTTGGGTTTGACGAGTTTCCCGGTTCGGCTGCGCGTCCCCTCGATGAAGAATTCGACGGGATAGCCCTGTTCGAGCATCTGGATCAGATACTCGCGAAAGACCGACGGGTAGAGGTCTTCACCCTTGAAGCTGCGGCGCAGAAAGAAGGCCCCGGCTTTCCGAAAGAGGCCGCCGATCGGCCAGAAGTCCAGGTTTCGGCCGGCCGCAATCAGCGGAACGGTGAGGCCGTAGTTGTAAAAGATCCAGCTGATGACCAGATAGTCGATGTGGCTTTTGTGGCTCGGGACCAGGACGACCGAGCTGTCGCGGGCCGCCTTCCGGACTTTCTCGAGGCCCTCCTGATCGACTTCGAACCCCTCGTAGATGCGGTACCAGACGAAACTCAACGCCGCGGAGAAGAACTTGAGGGTCAGAAGGCTCGGATCGGCGGCGATTTCCTCGAGCTGATCCCGGGCGCGTTGTCGAATCTCCGACTCTTCGACGTCCTCGGATTGAGCCACCGACGCGATGGCCTCGCTGACCTCGGGGCGTCCGAGCATCTTCCGGTAGGTCGTCTCGAAGGAATCGCCGGTCGGCCCCAGGATAGCGTGGCGCTCTCGTCGGAGATCCTCTTCGAGCCGCTCCCGAAGCAACTGCGCGCGGTCTGACGTGCCGGCCGTGGGATACTCCGCGAGAAACTCCTCGAGGTCGACCCCGCTGGAGACCTGAACCATCGGCTCGCCGAGTTTCAGAAACGACTGCCAGAAGGTCTGGAAATAGCCGAGGATTTTGCGGAAAAATCCAGGTGACTGTGCCGTGCCGAAGAGGTCCCCCAGCAGGGTCGCCTGTTTGGGGTCGGGTCGTTTCTCCCAGACGAGAAGCATCGGCAACACCTGGATCGGCTCGTCGATCTCTGTCTGGGCCTGCACCAGCCGGTGCAGGTATTTCTGGCTGAACTCGAGGTTTTCCTCCCGCTCGCGCCGGGGTTTTTCCAGAAACAGAAACACGGCGTGGTCCTGCTCGACGAGCCCCTGCATCAGGTGCTCGGGTCGATCGGGGCGGGGGCCCCAGAGTCGGCTCCGCAACCATCCGAGCGGGCCGCGAAGCCACGCCGTCGACAGCCCGTTGGCGAAGGCGGCTCGGGGAAGGTCGTGCTCCAGAAATGCGTCGTTGAAATACAGATAATCGAGGAGGCTGCGCGACTGCATCAGGTAGACCACTTTGCCGCGCTCGGCTGCGTCGCGGATGTTGTCGCGGCTGCGTTTCTCGAAGAGCACATGGGCGAACAACAGGGCGCTGATCCAACGCAGCAGAAACCCCGCCTTCTCGAGCATCGTGGAGGCGTGCGGGGATGTGTCGATGTCCCGGGCCATCTCCCGATGCGTCTCCTCCAGCGAGCCTCCCGAACCGTGGTTGGCGGCTTCGGAGTTCTCCAGACGCGGGACGTCCCCGGGGATCAGGGAGCCGTCGTCCCCTTCCGGCGAGGTTGAGGTATCGGGTTCTGAAGCCAAGGTTCCTTCCGAGCGGGGGGGCAGTGGGCGGCGCTTTTATAGAATCGCACCCTCCGAGCCTCAACCGTAGGCCAGCCCCGCAATGGACGACAATCGATCGCCGACCGTCGGTGGGCTCGACCGACGGGTTGGGGCATATCGGATTCTTGCGGCTCTTCGGCGCGCTGTGGTATTTTCTGAGGAGAGTTGTTCACCTTTCTGTGTGGAGATCCTGTTGTGATGTGGCGTCGATATCTCGTTGTCTTCTGCGTATCGGTTTTTGCAGTCTCCGTGGCCGGGCCTGTTCAGGCGCAGGACGACGAGGAGACGATGACCTTCGGCGAGGAAGAGGCCGAAGAGGCCCAGAAGGGCGAAGGTGGCGATGACGGGACGATGGTCTTCGGTGAAGAGGCCGGCGAGGCCGACGGCCCGCCCCGCGTCAGCGTGGTTGCTGTGCCGACCGAGCCCATCAACGCCCGGGAGCGCCAGAAGATCGAATCGGAGATGATGCGCATCGCCGAGGACGTCGAGGGGATCGAAGTCGAGTCCGGGGATGCCGTGCTCGATGAACTGAAGGCCCGGACCGTCGAAACCTGCGTCACCGAACCCCTGTGTCTCGGCGAAGTCGGCGAGGCCGCGGGGGTCGATCGAATTCTGATGGCCAGGGTGACCCCGTCGACGACCGGTGGAGGGCTCGATCTGGACGTCGACTACTTCGATGTGTCGGAACGGCTCTTTCTGAAGTACGAGTCCGTCGAGAATCTCGGCGGTGTCAGTCAGGTCATCGACAATGTGAAGCCGACGCTGAATGTGCTGTTCGAGCGGCGAGCCCCCGAGCAACAGACGCAGTTTGCCGAAGAGGATCCGGGCAAGGCCCTCATGTGGGTCGGTATCGGTGGTTCGGTGGCGGCCGCCGGAGCGTTGGCCGGTGGGGTCGTGTTGGCTCTGCAGGCCAAACAGATGGACGATGATCTTCAAGGGGCTGGCCAGACCGATGGGGGAGACTACGAGACCCTCACTCAGGCCGAGGCGCGCCAGCGCGTCTCCGAGATCGACTCGAAGTACGCGGCGGCCGGCGCCTTTATCGGTGTCGGCGGCGCCTTTGCCGTCGGGAGTGCCATTCTGATCGCCGTGGGCACACAGAATACCGAGTCCGCACCGCCCCGGCGAGCAGACGCCGATGGCGAGGGCTCCGAGAAACGTCGTGGGATCTCGGACGTCACCCTGACCCCGCAGTTCAGTCGTCAGTCAGCCGGATTGACTGCCGGTTTTCAGTTTTGACTCACCGTGCACCGGACCAGAGACTCGCAATTCCAAGAAGTTCAGAGGTTGTGTGGCATGATTGAAGTCAATGGAACGCCGTTGCGTCGAAAGTGGATGGCGGCTGCGCTGATGGTCGGTCTCGCAACCCTGGCCTTCGGCTGTACGTCTTCGTTCGATCCCGAACAATCCGAGACCTTTCCGTGTGCCGCTCAGACGGACGCCTGTGGAGATGGGCCTCGGCCTCAGAGCATCTGTGATTCCGATGATTGCGTCGGCGGCATGGTCTGCGATGTCGCCCGAGAGGCGTCCCAGCGATTCCAGTCCAACCATCAAGGCGCCCAGACCGGGCTCTGTGTGGAGTTCGACCCCAATCAAGCGCCCGCCTGCGACGACGAGGACGGCGACGGGTACGGAACGAACCCCAACGATCGCACGCGGTGTCCCGCCTGCCAGCAGGGTCGTCCCCGCGGGTGTGAGATCGACTGCGATGATACCGACGCGACGGTTCACCCGGGCCGGGTCGATGTCTGCAACGGGGAAGACGACAACTGCCGCGACGGGATCGACGAGCCGATCCCGTGTGAGAGCTTCAGCGACTGCGCTGACCTGGAGGCCGCCGAGTCGATTCCGGATGGCACGCAATTCGAATGTGAAGAGGTCTCCGGTCAGGACCAGTGTGTCCTGAAGGGAAGCTTTCAGCAGACGAGTGAATGCCAGATGGCGAGGTCGGTCTGCACGAATGGAAGCTACCCGATGCTTCCTATTGACTGCACCTCGAGCGGTTGACGGGTGTTCACGACTCGGGAAGGGCCCGGATGATGCGGTCGAGTCCTTCTTCGATCTCCGATTCGCTGGTCGCGTACGAGAACCGAAGATGCCCGTCGGTACCAAAGGCCGATCCCGGCACCGTCGCCACGTGCGCTTCGTCCAGGCAGAATTCGGCCAGCGCCATGTCGTCCTCGAATGGCGCGCCGGCCCCGACGTAGTGGGAAAAGTCCGGGAAGACGTAGAAGGCGCCCTCGGGGCGCGGGCACTCGACCCCGTCGATGTCGTCGAGTTTGGATAGAATCAGATCCCGACGGTCCTGGAACCGGTCCCGACGGTTCGCCAGCAGCGATGCATCCAAGTCGAAGGCCTCGAGCGCGGCGTACTGCACGAACGTCGTGGCATTGGAGGTCGACTGGCTCTGAATCTTGCCCATCGCCCCGATGACCTCGGAGGGGCCGATGGCGTAGCCGAGCCGCCAGCCCGTCATGGCGTAGGCTTTGCTGAAGCCGTTGAAGGTGACGACCTGGTCTGCCAACTCGGGTACTTCGGCTGTGAGGTCGGCCGACAATTCTCCGCCGTAATAGATCTGGTCGTAGATGGCGTCGAAGATGACGGCCACATCTGGATAGTCCTTCAGAATGGCCCCGAGCTCCCGGAGTTCTTGGGCGGAGTACGTCGCACCGGTGGGGTTCGACGGGGTGCACAGGATCAGCCCCTTGACCGATTCATCCGCCAGGGCTCGTTCGAGCTGGTTGGGCTGGAGCTTGAACTCCGACTCGATTCCGCAGTCGAGGGTCACCGGCTCGGCGCCCGCGAGTTTCACCTGGGCGGGATAGCTCACCCAGTACGGGGCCGGAACGAGCACTCGGTCCCCCTCCTCGAACAGGACCTGCGCCGCATTGTACAGCCCCTGTTTGGCTCCCACGCTGACGACGACCTGATCGGCGTCGATCTGTCGGCCACGGCGGGCGTAGTCGTCGGCGATGGCTTCGCGCAGCGGCTCGATTCCCGCCGTCGCCACGTACCCTGTTTTCCCGTCGTCCATCGCCCGCTTGGCAGCGTCGATGATCGGGGCCGGGGTCGGGAAATCGGGTTCACCGGCACTCAGGCTGATGACGTCGATGCCGTCGGAGCGCATCGCCTGAGCACGCGCGGAGATGGCGAGGGTCGGTGACGGTGCCACCGAGTTGATACGTGCGGTCAAATCCATGATCTGAGTACCGTGGTTCCCGTTTATGATTCGAATCGCTTTCGGAGTGCTTCGCCCACATGCGCCGGGACGATGCCTTCGATGTCCCCGCCGAAGCTGGCGACTTCGCGCACCAGCGTGGAGCTGACGTAGAAATCGCTCTCCTCGGTCATCATGAAGATCGTCTCGATCGAGTCATCGAGTTTTCGATTCATGTTGGCCATCTGCAGCTCGTACTCGAAATCACTGACGGCGCGGAGGCCGCGGACGATGACAGCCACGTCGCGCGATTGGGCGTAGTTTACGAGCAAATCATCGAAGCTGTCGACCTCGACGGACTCCTGTGGAAACGCCTCTTGAACGAAGGCCACGCGCTCGTCGGCCTCGAACAGGGGGTCTTTTTTGGAGCTGTCGTTGACCCCGACGATGACCTTGTCGAAGATCCGAAGACTCCGTTCGATGATGTTGACATGCCCGTTGGTCAGCGGGTCGAAGGTGCCCGGATAAATGGCAATGCGTTCCATGGAGCTACCGTAGTGGAAGACCGGCTCGGCGCGCCGGTTGATGGGACGAGTAATGGAGAGACGTCGTCTGCGTCAGGCCCACTGTAAGTTGCACGAGGGATCTGCCCAAGTGCCCTTGCCGCGGCCGGCGTGGGTCGAGAGCTCAGTCCGCCGGGATCCGCCGGTAGTAGGTCAGCCGGGATTTTCCGTACTCGCGCCGGTCTTCGGTCCGAAAGCCGTCGACCTCGATGGGCGCCTCGTCGGTGCTGGTCTCCAGGACGATCAGAGCATCTTCGGTCACACACTCGGCCTCGCGCATCGCCTCGAGCGTCTTGACTCCCAGCCCGCTGTCGTACGGGGGATCCAGCAACCAGAGGTCCGGATCGTCGTAGATCATCGGAAGGGTCGCAATGACATCCCCCTCCATGACGATGCCTCGGTCCTGGGCTCCGATGCGTTCGAGGTTTTCTTCGATGAGCTCGATCGCCTCGGGACTCTCGTCGACGAAGTAACAGATATCGGCTCCCCGGCTCAGGGCCTCGCAGCCGAGTGCCCCCGTACCGGCGTAGACGTCGGCGACGACGGCGCCGGTGAGATTTCCAACCGTCGAGAAGAGCGCCTCGCGTGCTCGCTCGGGCGTCGGGCGAATAGAACGGTCACTCGGGCTGGCCAGTCCACGGCCGCCGGATTGTCCAGCAATGATGCGCATCGATGGTGTCAGGGGTTCGGGGAGTGGAGACATAGAATGGCCGGTTCTCTATATCGGACGTCTTCAGGCCCGTAAATGGAAAGCGATCGGGAGATGTCCGAATCGATCACCCGCCGAATGGATGCTGATGCCGGTTTGGCGCCCTTTATTGATCTCAGTTCGATCGTTTCGGCCGGTTTTGCGGCCAAATCACGGCGATTGGGCGCTGATCGAGGTATGGTGATTGACGCCGTGGCCTACAGATGACTACGATCTCGGGTCCGTCAGCGGGACGCGCTTCCGCCGACGGGCCGACTCGAGAGGTCGCTGCACGACATCGACACGCCACTTCGGCGTGACGACACGTCACAGAGAAACCTCTTGACAGGCGACGCGGCATCCATACAATGCTGCGTCCGCCGACGGAGCG
>Ga0207771_100627_pt1 | contig 19367 bp, 21 predicted proteins | sample A23M2SouthBayCA_2_FD_187731 | JGI IMG/M metagenome (GOLD analysis project Ga0207771, IMG submission 187731) | Aerobic enrichment media microbial communities from Eden Landing Ponds, California, USA - A23 M2 (2) (SPAdes) | ecosystem: Environmental > Aquatic > Marine > Unclassified | place...
GTTCTGTGCGGGATATCCTCCCGCCGGTCGGATAGTGCCCACACTGAACCGCCCAGACGTGCCTCGCCCGTTCATCCTCCAGGCAACAACACACAGCACCGCAGCCACACACCTCCCCAACCGATTCGCTCGCTCGTAGCACTCGCTCACTCATCCCTCACACAATTCCGTCGCGGCACGGAGGCCGCGACAGTGCGCGCCACCGCCGTTTGCTCAGTGTTTGAATTGTATCGAGCGGGGAGCATTCGCGCGAGCGAGCGGTCCGTCAGGACCCGGTAGTTCGCGCGATTCCCCGAACGCGAGCAGTTGCTCGCGTTCGGCCTTTTTCGCCCACGTTTTTGCGCAAGTAGTGCGGGACCGGAGGTCCCGCATACCATGCGAACGGGCGCGAAGCGCCCGTGAGCAGACGGTTCGAGCGCGCCTCCGGCGCGACTCGAACCCGCTGCGCAAAAAGGTGGTCTCAGAATTGATATCGGCGGTCGTCGTTGTCCTGGGCCTGCGGGAACTGATCGGCACCGGTCATCTCCTCGAAGGTCATCCCCGAGAGGTATTCGTCGTAGGTGCAATCGTAGCCAGAGCGCAGGTGGAAATCGAGGTTGCCGGTCTCGACGGCGGTCTGAAAGAGCATATGGACCGCGCGCCGAACCAGTTCGTCGGGAGCGTCCGGTTCGAGTGCGGCGTCGAGCATCGCCAGTTCGTTGCGCGTCTCCCGGTCGAGCGAGACCGCGAGTTCGTCGCCGAGATCGGAGTAGCCCGATTGCACGTCGTCGGAGAGATCGTCGAGTGACATATCCGGGTCGAAGGCCAGCGCGGGAAAACGTCTTTCGGCTGGCTCTCGGATCGTCATACACAAGCACCGTGGCACGCAACCACGGGCAATGACGGAGTTGCCGGGTGCAGTCCCAGCGGATCGCGCGGCTGTCCAGCGGGCGCTCGTGTCGTGGTACGAGGCAGACCATCGATCGTTTCCGTGGCGCGAGACCGAGGACGCATACGAGATTCTGATTTCGGAGGTGATGAGTCAGCAAACCCAGCTGGGGCGGGTCGTCGACGCCTGGCACGCGTTTCTCGATCGCTGGCCCGATGTCGAGGCACTCGCAGCGGCCGATCAGTCCGATGTGGTGGGGTTCTGGACCAGTCACTCGCTGGGGTACAACAACCGGGCGAAGTATCTCCACACCGCGGCCAATCAGGTCCGCGACGAGTGGGAGGGGGCGTTTCCACAGACGCCCGAGGACCTGCAGGAACTCCACGGCGTCGGTCCCTACACCGCCAACGCCGTCGCGTCGTTCGCGTTCAACAACGGCGACGCGGTGGTCGACACCAACGTCAAGCGCGTGCTCTATCGGGCGTTCGACGTGCCCGACGACGACGCGGCCTTCGAGACGGTCGCCGAGGCGCTCATGCCGGCGGGCGACTCTCGCGTCTGGAACAACGCGATCATGGAACTGGGCGGCGTGGCCTGCGAGAAAACCCCAGCCTGTGACGCCGCCGAATGCCCGTGGCGCGAGTGGTGTCACGCCTACGACACCGGCGATTTCACCGCGCCGGACGTACCCACGCAACCCGATTTCGAGGGGTCGCGCCGACAGATGCGCGGACGCGTAATCAACGTTCTCGGCGAGTACGACGAACTCGAACTCGACGAACTCGGGCCGCGCGTGCGTGTCGATTACGCTCCCGATGGCGAATACGGCCGGGAGTGGCTTCGTGGATTGATCGACGATCTCGCAGACGACGGGCTGGTCGCGACGCGCGAGCGCGAGAAAGCGACCACCGTCCGTCTCAGCGAGTGAGAACGCACCCGTCGCTACTTGCCTGTGGGAGCCGAACGGTCAGGTATGGACTCGACAACCGAATCGGTCCGTGTCTGGCTGGTCGAACGGACCTACTCCGACGACGAGCAAAACCTCATCATCCTCACGTACGCGACGCCCGACGGGGAGCGATACTACCGCAAGGAGCGGGCGCTGACCTCGTTCGACGACGAGCGGGACACGACGGTGGCCGTCGACGCCGACCCGAGCAATCTCGGCACGGTCGACGATCCCGACCTGCGGGACCAGTACGCGGCCGAGGCACAGCGGATGGCCGATCGTCACGAGCCTGACGACCTGCTTTGAGACGGATAAGTCGTCACTCGATGCCGTCCCACCGAACGAGGAGTTCGTAGCGCTCGGCGTCGTCGACGCTTCCACCGAGTGTGAACTGGAACTGACGCGTCCAGCCGGGATCGAGTGGTGGCTCGATCCGGCGCGTCGACCCGTGGAGCCGTTCGCCGTTCCCATCGAGAAAATTGCACGTCGCATCTATCAGGGGGTTTGGGCCGCTGATCGCCTCGTCTCCCTCGTTGGTCGCAGTCACGTCGACGAGCACTGTCGTTCCGTAGCCACTCGCCCTGACGGAGTACTCGTGTTCGATCGTCAGCGCAGTCTGATTCTCGACGACCGACCCGCTCACAGCCGATCCCACACAGCCCGCAAGTGAGAGTGTCCCCATCGCTGCGACGGTCCGAAGTGCGTCTCGTCGGTACATGGTCGACGCTCCGGTGAGTCGACAGTCAATGTATCGTCCAGAGAGTCTGGACTCACTGCCGTCGCGCCAAGCAGCCAGGGATAAAGGGGAGCAGTTCGATGAGTCAGCGATGACAACGACCGACGTAATCGCGATCTGCGGGAGTCTGCGAGACGGAAGCCACTCACGGAAGGGGCTGCGCATCGCACTCGATGCAGCCCGCGAGGCCGGCGCAGAGACCGAACTGATCGACTTGCGTGAGTGGGACCTGCCGGTGTACGATCCCGACGCCGAGGACGCTGGCGACGCCGACGCCTTCCGCCAGCGCGTCCGAGCGGCCGATTCGATTCTGCTTGGCACCCCGGTGTATCACGGCTCCTTCTCGACGCCGATCAAGAACGCGCTGGACTACTGTGGCTTCGACGAGTTCGAGAAGAAGACCGTCGGCCTGCTCTGTGTCGCTGGTGGAAGCTTCCCCGTCACGGCGCTCGAACACCTGCGCTCTGTCGGTCGCTCGCTCGACTGCTGGGTCATTCCCCATCAGGCTGCGATTCCGCGCGCGTCCAGCGCCTTCGAGGACGGAACGCTCGTCGACGAGTCGACCCGTGACCGCGTCGAGACGCTGGGCCGGGAAGCCGTCCAGTACGCGAACATCGAACCCGATCCGAAGAGTTTCGAGAGCTGTGAGAACGTCGGTGCAGACGATTGACCGGCTGGACCGCTCGCCGTGTCTAGCCCAGCAAGCGGCTGTACCGCAGGTGCAGACGATTGACCGGCCGGACCGCTCGTCGTGTCTAGCCCAGCAAGCGGCTGTACCGCAGGTGCAGACGATTGACCGGCTGGGCCGCTCGCCGTGTCTAGCCCAGCAAGCGGCTGTACCGCAGGTGCAGACGATTGACCGGGAGGCGGCGAGGAGCCGACACAGCAGTCGGTGGAGTCGACTGCAAAGGAAACTGACTAACCCACACTCGCCCTAGGAGCGCTCGTGACACAGTGGGTCGAGAATCCGACGGGTGGACGCGACCGCGGTCCCGTCGCGCTCCTGCGGGCGTGGGTCGAGATACTGCTGCGCCCGAGACGGTTCTTCGAGACAGGCATCGCGCCGGGCGATCAGGCCCCCGGACTCGTCTTTATCGCCGTCGTCGTGTTCGTCGAGGAAGGGACGCGGTTCGCCGTCGTCGAGCTTGCACAGCGCGGGCGGCTCGCACTTGGGCCGTACAGCTACCCCGTGATCGGCGATCTCGACCCGCTGCTAGCGCTGTTGACGCTGGTCGCCATCGTCGTCTTCGTCGCGCCCGCGGTCTTGCACCTCACCGCGGCGCTGCAGACGCTCATCCTCGCGGCGCTCGCGCCCGACCGCGGCGGGATCAGCGAGACGGTGCAGGTGATCGCCTACGCGACTGCACCGTGTGTGTTCGTCGGCGTGCCCGTCCCGGAAGTGCGACTCGTCTGTGGACTCTGGGCGGCGGGGCTGTACTGCTACGGGCTGCACACGATCCACAATCTCTCGGTGCCCCGGAGTGTACTCGCAGGAGCCGTTCCCGCCACGATCCTCTTTGGCTACGGATTCAGAGCACTGCCGGCCGCCGAAGTGTTGCTGTGATCGGCACCCGTTTCGGACAATTTTAGGTAGCGTCCACTCGTCCCTAGGGTATGCTCACGCTGGATCTGGACGACTTCATGTTCGAACTGAAAGACGGCGCGATCAAGCACGTCGGCCCATCGAACCGGGCTGCGACGGTGAAACTGTACGACATCGACGGTCTCGACGTGCGGGAGTTCGGCGACGAGCGCGTCAAACTGGCGTTCGAGGACGAGGACGGCAGCGAGGTCGAAATTGCACTCGCGCCCGAGCAAGCGACGGAGGTCGCTCGCGGCATCGAGATGCTGGAATCAGAGAGTCGCGTGTTCGAATAGCCGGGGGAACCGACAGCGGGCGAACCAATTCGAGCCAGTCGCGTACCGGCGAGGATTTCGACAACCGTTTTAGTGCCGAAATGCTTTCACCGGTCAATGGGTTCGTGTATCATCTGCGGCTCCTCCGTCGACGGTCACATCTGTGACCTGCACGAGGAGGACGTACTGTTCGAATTCCGAGGCGACCACCCGAATCAACTCACGACCAACCGCTACTACCGTGGCTCTGTCGACGGCTTCGCCGAGTTCGGCGTCTTCGTCGACATCGGCGACCGCGTCACCGGGCTGCTCCACCGGAGCGAACTGGACCGGCGACTCGACTCGCTGGACTGGGAACCGGGCGACGCCGTCTTCGTGAAGGTCAAAAACGTCCGCGACAACGGCAACATCGACCTCGGCTGGTCGATCCGCCAGTCCGAGCGCGAGTTCCGCGGCGTCCTGATCGACGATCCCGAGTTCGATCACGAGCGCCTCGCCGAGGAAGTCGATGACGACTCGGAGGGCGAGACGGGAAACGGGCATAGCGAGCAGGCATCACGCGACGAAGACGAGACGGCAGACCAGCACGCAGCGAGCGAGGACAGCACTGGCTCGGCCGAGCGCGGTGCTGCCGTCGTCGGACAAGACGGTGCCAGTGAGGAGACGGCGGCCGACGATGAGTCGGCGACCGTAGACGGATCGGCGACCACCGATCAGACGGCGACCGCCGACGAGCGTGCGAGTGAGTCGCCGTCCGGTGGCGCTGTCGTCAAAGAGCGCGAACGAGCGCTCGTCACGGTCGGCGCACTGGCCGACAACGAAGGCGACGACGTTCGCCTCGAAGGCGAGATCGTCAACGTCCGCCAGACCAGCGGCCCGACGGTGTTCGAACTCCGCGACGAGACCGGCACGGTCGACTGTGCCGCCTTCGTCGAGGCCGGCGTTCGCGCCTACCCCGAGATCGTCGAAGAAGACATCGTTCGACTCGACGGAGACGTGCGTCGCCGCCGTGGCGAGATTCAGGTCGAGACCGAGACCCTCGTCGCGCTCAAAGACGAGGAACGCCAGACTGTCGAGGACCGCATGGCCGACGCACTCGACGACCGCGCGCGACCGGCAGCAGTCGACGTGCTGGCTGCCGACCCGGCCGTCGAAGCGCTCACCGACGACCTCGTCGACGCGGCCACGGCGATCCGCCGCGCGGTCATCACCGACCGCCCGGTGATCGTCCGCCACTCCGCGACTGCCGACGGCTACGTCGCCGGTGTCGCACTCGAACGCGCGACGCTCCCGCTGGTCGAGGACGAGCACCGACAGGCCGACGCCCAGTATCACTACTTCGACCGCCGACCGCTGGAGGGCGGCGTCTACGACATGCAGGACGCCACGAAGGACGTGACGAACATGCTGGAGAACCGCGAGCGCCACGACGAGAAACTGCCGCTGTTCGTCTTCGTCGCTGCCGGTGGCACGCGTGAGAGTCTCGACGGCTTCGAACTGCTCGACGTGTACGGCGCGCCCCGCGTCGTGATCGACGACGCCGCGGCCGACGACGTGGTCGTCGACGCCGTCGACACCATCGTCAGTCCGTCGCTGGCCGACGCACCGGCGACGACGGCGACCGCACTGTCCGCCAACGTCGCTGCCCACGTCAACGAACACGTCAGCGACGACCTCGCACATCTCCCGGCCGTGAGTTTCTGGGACGACACGCCGTCGGCCTATCTCGATGCGGCCGCCGACGCCGGCTACAGCCCCGACGCCGTGGCCGAGATTCGCGACGCCGTCGCACTCGAAGCCTACTACCAGTCCTACGAGGACAAGCGCGAACTGATCACCGACCTCCTGTTTGGCGACGAAGAGGACGACGTGACGGGACTCGCGAGCAACGTCGCCGAACAGTTCCGCGAGAAACTCGGGACGGAAGTCGACACCGCGACGGCCAATCTGGAGTCCGAGTCCGTCGACGACACGACCATCGCGGTCCTCGATACGGACGCGTTCACCCACCGCTTCGACTTCCCACCGTCGACGATCCTGCTCGACGAACTGTTCCGGCAGGCCGACGACGAGACGAACGCCCTCGTCGGCGTCGCCGACGATACGCTGTACGTTCGTGCCGGCGAACCGGTCGACGTACACGATCTCGCCGACGCCGTCGCCGAACACGCACCCGAAGCCGGTGTACGCACTCGCAGCGCTCGCGAGCAGTCGATCCGCTTCCTCTCCGGTGAGCGCGACGCCGTCATCGACGCCACGCTTGCGGTCGTCGGCGAGCGCTTCTGAGCCGCGGCCGCCATCGGGTTCGTGGGTTGAGCGGACACAGTCTATTTGTGCCGTCGGAGTACTCTTCGAGTCGTGGCCCTCCCTTCAGCGCTCTCCGTACTCGCTTCAGCGGTACTGGTCCTTCCACTACTACTGGTCATCGTCGCACGCCGACGAGGGGGTGTTCCACGCTGGAAGATCCCGATGGTCGCCGGAGCCTGGCTCACGGTGGTCGCGTCGCTGACAGGCACAGCGACACAGACGGGGTCGCCGCTGGCCGGCATCGATCAGAACCTCGTGAGCGCGATCGTCGTCGTGGTCTCGATCGCGGGGATGGGACTGTTCTACTACAGTTGGCGCCTCCGGCGCATCGACCCCGACGCGACGGTCAGCCTGTAGCCTGTTCACAGACCACCAGAACGTTCTTGCAGTTCTTGGCTGAACGCCCGGTATGGACGACCGCGTCATCGACACGGACAGCGTCGACTGGGACGCTCACGAGCACGGCGACCGCGCCTTCCGCGGTAAGCGCTTCACGCGAGCGAGTGCCGCCAGCGAACTGGGCTGTAGTCTCTACGAGATCGAACCCGGAAAACGCGGCTGGCCCGCACACTACCACGAGGGCAACGAGGAAGCGATGTTCGTCCTCGACGGGAGCGCGACGCTCTGGCTCGGGAGCGACCGTGAGGAACGCTCGATCGGCGCTGGTGACTTCGTCGTCTGTCCCCGTGGCGAGGACGGCCAACACGAACTCGAAGCCGGTCCCGACGGCATCCGCTATCTCGCGATGTCGACGATGAACGACCCAGACATCACCGTGTATCCCGAGAACGACGCCATCGGCGTCTTCGCCGGGACGCCACCGGGCGGCGAAAAAAGCGAGCGACGGCTGAGCAAATATCTGGATCTCGACGCCGAGGTGCCGTACTGGGACGACGGGGCGAGCGCGTCCGACGACACGTAATCGGACGCGCTACCGAGCGGAGCGACACGCTTATTCGGCCGAGTGAACGACGTGAGGACAACGAACATGAGCGGAGAGACGGTGGACCCGAGCGAGACGGACGCCTTCGAACAGGTCTGTGAGGATCTCATCGAGCAGATCCTCGCGGGCGAGCTGGAACGCGACGACGTCGAGAGCGCCAAGATGAAGGTGTGTTCGAAGCACTCCTCGCCGAAGGTCCCCAAGAACTCCGAGATTCTCGACCACGCGCCACTCGAACGGCGCGAGGAGCTAGAGGAGGTCCTCCAGCGCAAGCCCGTGCGCACGGCGTCGGGCGTCTCGCCCATCGCGATCATGACCTCGCCAAAGCGCTGTCCCCACGGGAAGTGTCTCTACTGTCCCGGCGGCCCGGACTCGGAGTTTTCCTCCTCGCAGTCCTACACTGGCCACGAGCCAGCGGCCGCCCGCGGCGTCCAGAACGACTACGATCCCTACGGACAGGTGACCCTTCGATTGAATCAGTTGCGTGAGATCGGTCATCCCGTCGACAAGGCCGAACTCATCTTGATGGGCGGGACGATGACCGCCCGGAGCCACGACTATCAGGAGTGGTTCGTCAAGCGCGCACTCGAAGCGATGAACGACTTCGACGTGGACGCCCAGCCCGCACCGGCAGAGGGCGTCAGCTTCGCCGAGGACCCCGACGAGTACGAGTTTCGCTATCTCGAAGACGTGATCGCAGAGAACGAGACCGCCGACGTGCGCAACGTCGCGACGACCTTCGAGACCAAGCCCGACTGGTGTGATCCCGAGCAGATCGACCGGATGCTCGACCTCGGGGGAACGAAAGTCGAGGTGGGCGTCCAGACCACCTTCGAGCGGATCAACCGCGAGATGCACCGCGGTCACGGGGTGCAAGCGAGCATCGACGCCAACCGTCGGCTCCGCGATTCGGCGTTCAAGGTCGGCTTCCACATGATGCCCGGCCAGCCAGGCATGAGCAAGGAGATGTGTCTCGAAGACTTCCGACGGATCTTCGAGGACAGCAAGTGGCGACCGGACTACCTCAAGATCTATCCGACGCTGGTCGTCGAAGGCACTGTCACCTACGACTGGTGGCGCAAAGACGAGTTCGAACCCCTCGACAACGACGAGGCCGCGGAACTGGTCGCCGAGATCAAGTCGATGATCCCGAAGTACACGCGCCTCCAGCGCGTCCAGCGCGACATCCCCGCGGATTTCATCGAGGGCGGCGTCTGGAAGTCCAACCTCCGGCAACTCGCCTGGCAGCGCATGGAGGAACACGGCTGGACCTGCGACTGCATTCGCTGTCGCGAAGTGGGCATGAACGACGAGGACCCGGAACGGATCGAACGCGAGATCATGACCTACGAGGCCGCTGGCGGCACCGAGCACTTCATCAGCTTCGAAGACCCCGACAAGGATCTGCTCGTGGGCTTCTGTCGCCTGCGCTTCCCGAACGACCCGGTTCGGCGGGAACTGGAAAACGCCGCCCTGGTTCGCGAACTCCACGTGTACGGCAGTCAGGTCGGCGTTGGCAACGCGAGTGAGGACGACCAACACCAGCACCGGGGCTATGGCCGCCGCCTGCTCGCGACGGCCGAGGAACTGGCCGCCGACGCCGGCTTCGACAAACTCGCGGTCATCTCGGGCATCGGCGTCCGCCAGTACTACCGCGAGAAACTGGACTACCAGCAGGATGGGCCGTACGTGAGCAAGCGGCTCTGAGCGGGATCGTCGGAGTCGTTCATCGATTTTCTCTCGGGAGCATCGAACACCCGGCCGGTCGAGGAGTGGGAGGTATCTGGGGAGTAGATTTAATGTACCCGAACGGGACCCTTTCAGCCATGGTAATCACGCGCTATCTCGGTCTCTACACGCTGGTCCGAGGTGCGCTCTACTTCCTCGTCGGTGCGGGTGCGCTCGTCTTCGGCGTCGGTGGGGTCGCGACCGGATCGCTCGCCAGCCTCGGCGGGGCCGTCTTCGGCGTGCTCTACATCACGATCGCGTTCGCGCTGTTCCTGTCGGGCGGCCTGTTGACGATGGAACGAAAGATCGGTCGCGTGCTCGCGGTCGCGTTACTCTTGGTCGATACGGCGTTCCAGTCGTTCGAAGGGGTTGTCGGCGGACAGCTCTTCTCACTGTTCTTCGCAGCCTGTAGCGGTGCTATCGTGGTCTATCTGCTCGTCTGGAACCCGGTCGCCTCCGGCGAGGGACGGACCATCGACGAGGAGAGCAACGCACACGAGATCGGCGTCGAGAAGTTCTGAGCGATCGGGGACAGCGACACGGCCGCCCAAAATGTAGAACGAGCGGGGTTTTTGTATCGTCCGGTCGGACCCTCTCGCATGGATCAGCACGTCGCAGTCGTTGGAGCAGGTGCCGCCGGAACGGCAGCGGCATACACACTCCGTGAGAGAGACGCCGAGGTGACGATCTTCGAGAAGAGCGGCGGCGTCTGCGGGCGCGCAGCGACCCGTCGACAGGAGGCCTGCCGCTACGAGTACGGGGCGAACTACCTCACAGACGACGACGAACGCGTCACCGCACTCGTGACCGAAGAGCTTCCAGCAGACGGTCTCGTCGAGATCGAGGAACCGGTCTGGACGTTCGACGGTGACGGCGCGATCAGCCAGGGACGTGACGAGCAATCGACGCGGTGGAGCTACGAGGACGGGATCACACGGCTCGGAAAACATCTGATCGCGGCAGCCGACGCGACGGTCCACCGGAACACCCGCATCGAGACGCTGGATCGGACGGGTGATAGCTGGCGGATACTCGATGTCGAGGGCCACGATCACGGGGACTTCGATGCTGCACTTCTCACGCCGCCAGCACCGCAGACCGCGGACCTGCTTGGACAGTCCGAGTGGCAACATGCCGACCGGCGGCCACTCAGGGAGACCATCGCATCGGTCCCCTACAGGACAGTCGTCGCTGGCGTCCTGCACTACGACTTCGAACTCGACGTGCCCTACTACGCCCTCGTCAACGAGGACAAGTCCCACGACGTGGGTTGGATCGGCCGCGAGGAGTGCAAGCGGGGGCACGTCCCCGACGGCGAGACCGTGTTGCTGGTACAGATGGCTCCGGAGTGGTCCGTCGAACACTACCGTGACACGCCAACGGCGCTCCTCGATGCGATCGCTGGAGAGACAGCAGCCCTGCTCGACGACGACCGACTGGAAAACCCGACCTGGACCGACTACCAGCACTGGCGCTATGCGCTCCCAGACAGCGGCATCCCCGATGGCGCACTCGACTCGGCGACCGATCACGACCTCTTTTTTGCAGGCGACTGGGTCGCTGGTGAGGGGCGACTCCACGCCGCCCTGCGAAGCGGGCTGGAGACCGGCGCGCGGATGGGAGAGCACCTGTAGCGAAGCGGTTTTGCGTCCCGACCTGCAGGCATCGACATGGACCACAAGCGGGAGCTGACGAGCGTCGACCTCGCCGCCCTCGAACGCGAGCTCGGCGGGTACGCGGGGGCCAAGCTCGACAAGGCCTACCTCTACGAGGACGACCTCTTGCGGCTCAAGATGCGCGATTTCGATCGCGGCCGGGTCGAGTTGCTGATCGAGGTCGGCGAGAACAAGCGCGCCCACGTCGTCGCGCCCGAGCACGTCCCCGACGCACCGGGACGACCGCCGAACTTCGCGATGATGCTGCGCAATCGGTTAGAGGGCGGCGATCTCGCCGACGTACGCCAGTTCGAGTTCGATCGCATCCTCGAATTCGAGTTCGACCGCCCCGACGCCTCGACGACGATCGTCGCCGAACTGTTCGGTGACGGGAACATCGCCGTACTGGACGAACACGGCGAGGTCGTCGACTGTCTGGAGACCGTGCGGCTCAAGTCGCGGACGGTCGCTCCCGGCAGCCAGTACGAGTTCCCGTCAGCGCGGTTCAACCCTCTCACCGTCGACTACGAGGGCTTTCGGGAACGCATGGAGCAGTCCGACGCCGACGTGGTGCGAACGCTGGCGACGCAACTGAACTTCGGTGGCCTGTACGGCGAAGAACTCTGTACACGCGCCGACATCCCCTACAATCAGGCGATCGAGGAGACCGACGAAGCCGAGTTCGAGCGCCTCTACGAGGTCATCGACGATCTCAAGGAGCAGCTTCGATCGGGCGATATGGACCCGCGGGTGTACTACGAGACCGAAGAGATCGACGGCGAGGCGGTCAAACGCCGCGTCGACGTGACCCCGATCCCGCTGGAGGAGCATTCGGAACTGGAGAGCCAGCCCTTCGACACCTTCACCGCGGCGCTCGACGAGTACTTCTACGAGGTCGAACGCGAGACGACGCCCGAAGAGATCGTCGATGCCGGCTCGAACCGGCCGGATTTCGAGGCCGAGATCGAGAAGTACGAACGGATCATCGAGCAACAGCAGGGAGCCATCGAGGACTTCGAAACCGACGCACAGGCCGAACGCGAGAAGGCCGAGTTGCTGTACGCCCGCTACGATCTGGTCGACGAGATCATCTCGACGGTGCAGGGCGCGCGCGAGCAGGACACGCCGTGGGACGAGATCGAAGCCACGTTCGAGCAGGGCAAAGAACAGGAGATCGCCGCCGCCGAAGCCGTCGAGGGCGTCGACGGCAGCGAGGGCACGGTGACCCTCTCGATCGACGACACGCGGGTGACCGTCGACGCGTCGATGGGTGTCGAGAAGAACGCCGACCACCTGTATCAGGAAGCAAAGCGCATCGAAGAGAAAAAAGAGGGCGCACAGGCGGCCATCGAGAACACGCGCAGCGACCTCGAAGACGCAAAGCAACGCCGCGACGAGTGGGAGGCCCAGGACGCCGGTGAGACGGACGGAGCGGACAGCGACGAAGTCGAGGAGATCGACTGGCTCGCCCGGGCGTCGATCCCGGTTCGCAAGCAAGAGAACTGGTACGATCGGTTCCGCTGGTTCCGCACGTCGAACGGCTTTCTCGTCATCGGCGGGCGCAACGCCGACCAGAACGAGGAACTGGTCAAAAAGTACCTCGATCGCGGTGACAAATTCTTCCACGCACAGGCTCACGGCGGGCCAGTGACCGTGTTGAAAGCGACCGGTCCCAGCGAGTCCAGTCGTGACGTGGAGATCCCGGACCAGGACAAGCGCGAGGCCGCGACCTTTGCGGTGGCGTACTCGTCGGTCTGGAAGGACGGCAAGCACGCCGGCGACGCCTACATGGTCGATCCCGATCAGGTGTCGAAGACGCCCGAGAGCGGCGAATACCTCGAAAAAGGCGGGTTCGCGATCCGTGGCGACCGGACATACTTCCGGGACATGGCGGCCGACGTTGCCGTCGGCATCTCCTGTGAGGGACGCACGGGCGTCCTCGGTGGCCCGCGCTCGGCCATCGAAGGGCAAGTCGAGACGAGCGTACAGATCGAACCGGGACAGTTCGCCCAGAACGACATCGCCAAACGACTCTATCGCGAGTTCAAGGATCGGTTCGTAGACGACTCGTTCGTGCGCAAGGTCGCCAGTCCCGACCAGATTCAGGAGTTCCTGCCGCCGGGCGGCAGTCGCATGGTCGAGTAGATCGGGGCGAGTGAGCGGGTAGTACGCTGTCAATAGTTATCACGATAGCGCGTCGCGTCACTGCACACGTGGGCCATCGGCGGGCCGTCCCCGCCGAACGGTCCCGCATCAACGATGTTCGAAGACGCACTTCGCTATCCCACGGCCGGCGACGACGCACTGGAGACGATCGCGATCGGCGGTATCCTCGGCTTACTGGGCGTCCTGCTACTGCCCGTGTTCATCGTCTATGGCTATCTCGTCCACGTGATCCGAACCGTCGGTCGCGGGGACGACGAGACGCTCCTGACGTTCGACGACTGGGGCACACTGCTAGTGGACGGGCTGAAGGGGTTCGTGATCGTGCTGGTGTACACCGTCGTGCCGGCGCTCGCCCTGGGCATCGCCGTCACTCCAGTGGTCCTGTTCACGAGCGTCTCCGCCGACGGTGGTGGGGGTGCCAGCGGATTGCTCACGACGGTGTTGCTGTTGGCTGTCTTCGTCGTGGCCACACTCTCACTCCTCGTCTTGCTCGCGGCCATCTACGTCGTTCCGGTCGCTGTCACCGCCTTCGCAACGACCGACCGGCTGGGAGCCGCATTTACCGTATCGGAACTCCGTCGTATCGGCGGCAGTAGTCAGTTCATCACTGGCTGGCTGGTCGCGCTCGTCCTCTCGATTCTCGTCGGAATCGTCACCGGCATCGTCGCCTCGACGATCATCGGGCTACTGGCGGTCCCGTTCCTCAATTTCTACGGCAACGTCGTCGCCGCGTACGCCCTGGGCGCTGGCGTCCGACCAACCACGGCCGACGAGACCAACCCGGAGGTCGACCTGACCGACTGATGCGTGTCCGAAGCGACCGGTCCGCTGCAACAGCCCAGTATTAGTATCGATAGTTCGTTGCACTGAAAATTCTCCGTGACGCGAGTACTTCGATACACTAATACGATGGCCGACACCACTTCCGATAATGGCAAGTGCCGACCGATTTCGCGACAGCACGCAGATTCTGTTGCCAGCGCCTGCCCTCGACGGTATTCGTGAGGACTTAGAGCAGGAGTTCACGCTGACGGTTCGCGAAGAGGGGGCACAGGTCCGAATCATCGGCTCGCCCGTCGAGATCAAGGCTGCGTCGGACTTTCTCGCGATGAACGGCATCAATCTGGCCTGATACGGATTATTGTAGCCGTTTTCCCGGTCGACCGCACCACGGTGTGCGGCCGATCCGGTAAAGATCTACAATAATCCGTATGAGACGACGAGACCGCCTCCCACACGAGAGCCACACCGTCGACACCGATGTGTCTCTCTCACGTGGCGTCGGTGAAAAGCAATCCTTAAAACTGCTGGGCAGGTTCCACCATGTATGGCTGGAACTATCGAAGTGCTCGTTCCGGGCGGCCAGGCCAACCCCGGCCCGCCCCTCGGTCCAGAGCTTGGCCCGACCCCCGTCGACGTGCAGGCAGTCGTCCAGGAGATCAACGATCAGACCGAAGCCTTCGACGGCACCGAAGTGCCCGTCACCGTCGAGTACGACGACGATGGCTCGTTCTCGATCGAAGTCGGTGTCCCACCGACGGCCGAACTCATCAAGGACGAGGCCGGCTTCGACACCGGCTCTGGCGAACCCCACGAGGAGTTCGTCGCCGACCTCTCGGTCGACCAGATCAAACAGATCGCAGAGCAAAAGCAGACCGACCTGCTGGCCTACGACACCAAGAACGCCGCGAAGGAAGTCGTCGGCACCTGCGTCACGCTGGGCGTCACCATCGAAGGTGAGAACCCGCGTGACTTCAAGGAGAAGGTCGACGCTGGCGAGTACGACGACCAGCTCGTCGACGCCGCCGAAGCGTAATCGGGTTCGCGGCCGATTTTCGTCGTTTTCGACGCTTCCGTAGCCGTGCAGCCATCGATTTCTGAAGTCACCGTGAACCGACCCGGACGGCCCTCTAGCGTGGTTCGACGGCTTTAAGTGTCGCATCGGCTTCGTTCCGGGTGAGACAGGCGACTGTACTGTCGTAGACAGTACGCCCTGTTTCACTGACCCGTAGCAGCCTTCGGGCGTACTACGGAGGTGAACAATGGCAGACCAGGATATAGAGAACGCAGTAACTCGTGCACTCGACGAGGCCGCTCCTCGGAATTTTACCGAGACAGTGGACCTCGCGATCAACTTGCGCGACCTTGATTTGAACGATCCGTCGAATCGTGTCGACGAGAGTATCGTACTGCCTTCTGGCACCGGCCAGGAGACGACGATCGTGGTGTTCGCAGAGGGGGAGACCGCTCTGCGAGCCGAAGACGTTGCCGACCAGGTCCTCTCGGGCGACGAGCTGGCCGAGCTTGGCGACGACGACGACGCCGCGAAAGATCTCGCCGACGACACTGACTTCTTCCTCGCAGAGGAAGCGCTGATGCAGAACATCGGTCGCTACCTCGGGACCGTCCTCGGTCCACGCGGGAAGATGCCGGACCCGATCAGCCCCGACGACGACGTCGTCGAGATGGTCGACCGGATGCGCAAATCCGTGCAGATCCGCAGTGGTGACCGCCGAACCTTCCACACCCGCGTGGGTGCGGAAGACATGTCCGCCGAAGACATCGGCGACAACATCGACGTCATCCTGCGCCGCCTGCACGCCGACCTCGAAAAGGGACCGATGAACATCGATTCGGTCTACGTCAAGACCACGATGGGTCCCGCGGTGGAGGTGGCCTAACATGAGCGCCGAAGCAGAACGAAAGACCGAGACGATTCCCGAGTGGAAGCGCGAGGAAGTCGACGCTGTCGTCGAGATGATCGAATCCTACGACAGCCTCGGGGTCGTCGACATCACGGGGATTCCGTCCCGCCAACTCCAGGACATGCGCCGTGGCCTGCACGGGACCGCGGAACTGCGCGTCTCGCGCAACACGCTGCTCGAACGCGCACTGGACGAAGTCGATGCGGGTCTCGAACAGCTCAACGAGTACGTCTCCGGCCAGGTCGGTCTGATCGGGACGAACAGCAATCCGTTCGGGCTGTTCAAGGAACTCGAAGCCTCGAAGACCCCCGCACCGATCAGTGCTGGTGAGGTCGCACCCAACGATATCGTCATCCCCGAGGGTGACACGGGTGTCGACCCCGGTCCGTTCGTGGGCGAACTCCAGAGTGTCGGTGCCAACGCACGCATCGACGGCGGTTCGATCAAGGTCATGGAAGACTCGCAGGTGCTTGACACCGGCGAAGAAGTCTCCACCGACCTCGAAAACGTGCTCAACGAGCTCGGGATCGAACCCAAGGAAGTCGGGCTGGACCTGCGTGCCGTCTTCGCCGACGGCGTGCTGTTCGAACCCGAGGAACTCGAACTCGACATCGAGCAGTACGAGGCAGATATCAAGGCCGCCGCATCGGCCGGCTGGAATCTCTCTGTCAACGCCGAATACCCGACCGCACAGAACGCGTCGACACTCCTGCAGACCGCGAGCGGCGACGCAAAGAGCCTCGCGATCCACGCAGCGATCGAGGACGCAGACGTCATGCCCGACCTGATCGGGAAGGCCGACGCACAGGTCCGTGCGATCGCCGCGAACATCGACGACGAGGAAGCGCTGCCGGAGGAACTCCAGGGCGTCGACGCCCAGCCGGCGGCCACCGAAGCACAGGCTGACGACCAAGACCAAGACACCGAGGACACCAGCGACGACACCGAGGCCGAAGAAGCGGCCGCGGACGACGACGATGACGACGACGAAGACGCTGGTGACGCACTCGGTGCAATGTTCTGAATTACAACAATGGAATACGTTTACGCTGCACTCATCCTGAACGAATCGGGCGAAGAGATCAACGAAGACAACCTCACCGACGTGCTCGACGCCGCAGGCGTCGACGTCGAGGAGTCCCGCGTCAAGGCGCTCGTCGCCGCACTCGAAGACGTCGACATCGACGAGGCCGTCGACGAGGCCGCTGCTGCACCCGTCGCCGCTGGCGGCGCTGCTGCCCCGGCCGCTGAGGGCGACGCCGAGGACGACGCCGGTGCCGAAGAAGAAGAGGCCGCTGAGGAAGAAGCAGCCGCAGACGACGATGACGACGACGAAGACGAGGGCGACGGCGGCGAAGGTCTCGGCGAACTCTTCGGTTAATTCAGTTCTCGCAATCTTCGATTCTTTTGACGCAAATTGGCGAGCGACAGCACCCAGACACGACACCAGTACTGAAGTTTATCAACAGTGACGCCACCACCCGGCAGTAGTGACCAGTGCCGTCGGGTTCGTCGTCCAGTCGGAGTTGACAGTCGCGGCGCTGCTTGCGATCGGTGGCGGAATCGCACTGGGGACGGTGAGCGGGCTGACCCCTGGCATCCACGCCAACACGTTCGCGCTGGGACTGGCGGCGGCCGCACCGGTAATGCCGGGACCGCCGCGACTCGTCGGCGCTGCGATGCTGGCCGCCGGGACGACCCACACCTTCCTCGACGTGGTGCCCGCGATGGCACTGGGTGTGCCCGATCCGGCGATGGCCGCGAGCGCGTTACCGAGCCATCGCCTCGTGATCGCCGGCCGAGGTCGTGAGGCGCTCCGACTGTCGGCGATGGGCAGTGGCCTGGCGGTCGCGCTGGCCGTCCCACTGGCGATTCCTGTCACCGTCGGCATGAAGTGGCTGTATCCAACGCTCTCGGCGAACCTCTCGCTCGTTCTCGGAACCGTCGCGCTCGGACTCGTGCTCACGGAACGCGACTGGATGGGGCGACTCGGGGCAGCGGTCGCGATGGGAGCGAGTGGGCTACTCGGCGTCGTCACGCTCTCGCTGTCGCCCGACGGGGTCGTCTCGGTCGGCAGCCTGCTGATGCCGCTGTTCGCCGGTTTGTTCGGCGCACCGGTGTTGATCGAGAGCATCGGCGGAACGGGTGTGCCGCCGCAGGACGATGCGACGGTCGCACTCTCGAAGCGCTCCGTCGGTGTCGTCGCACTGATCGGCACCGTCGCCGGGGCGGTCGTCGGCTACGTGCCCGGCGTCACCGCTGCGATCGCAGCGGCTGGCGCACTCGCTGTCCTCTCCAAGTCGGGACCGCGTGAGTTCGTCGTCGCGACTAGCGGCGTCAACACGGCGACGGCAGTGTTTGCGCTGTTCGCGCTGATCGCACTTGGCACGCCTCGAACCGGCGTGCTCGTCGCGTTCGAACGCACCGACGCACCGCTCGCGCTGGGCCTGCTACTGGGCAGTGTCGTGATCGCGGCGACGGCCGGATTCCTCCTCGTCCCGTTGCTCGGTGACCGCTATCTCGCCGCCGTCGGGCGCGTCGATCCGACGCGACTCGCCCTCGTCGTGCTCTGTCTGCTGGTCGTGCTGTCGTGGTTGTTCGCGGGGGCTGTCGGCGTCGCTGCGTTTGCAGGGGCAACGATGATCGGACTCGTTCCCGGTCGCTTTCGAGCACGCCGGGCCAATCTGATGGGGGTGTTGCTCGTCCCGTTGGCGTTGCCGTAGTGCTACAGGTACTCGCGTCGGCGGAAGTGAACGAGCATCAGGGCTGCGATCAGTGCCATCCCGAGCATGACGGCGGGATAGCCAAAGGCCCAGCCCAGTTCCGGCATGTTGTACGGACTGGCGGCCGGATCGAAGTTCATGCCGTAGATACCGGCGACGAAGGTCAACGGGATGAAGATGGTCGCGACGACCGTCAGGACCTTCATCACCTCGTTGGTCGATTGGGAAAGCGCGTTGAGATAGATGTCACGGGCACCCGAAACGAGATCACGGTACGTCTCGGTGAGATCGGCCAGCTGGACGAGGTGGTCGTACACGTCCCGATAGTACTTCTCGGTCTCGGCTGCGATCTGGGCCGTGTCGCCGCGGGCGAGGACGCCGATGGCTTCGCGGGCGGGCCAGACCTGTTTGCGAAAGGACAGTAGATCACGCCGGACGGTGTTGATCCGTTCGAGCGTCTCTTTGTCCGGGGACTCGATAACCTCCTCTTCGATCTCCTCGATGGCGTCTTCGACGCGATCCAGGACCTCGAAGTACTCGTCGATCACGACCTCGACGACGCGGTAAGCGGTGAAGTCGGCCCCGAAATCGAGCAGTCGCTCGTCCCCGCGCTCGACGGCGTGGCGGACACGGTCTATTTCGGCGGCCGGTCCCGGCGAAACCGAGACGACCCAGTCACGGCCGATAAACAGGCCGACGGGTGTCGTCACCAGTTCCTCGGCGAAGGTCG
>Ga0207771_100628_pt1 | contig 19358 bp, 22 predicted proteins | sample A23M2SouthBayCA_2_FD_187731 | JGI IMG/M metagenome (GOLD analysis project Ga0207771, IMG submission 187731) | Aerobic enrichment media microbial communities from Eden Landing Ponds, California, USA - A23 M2 (2) (SPAdes) | ecosystem: Environmental > Aquatic > Marine > Unclassified | place...
CCCGCCGGAGCGGCAGGCGGTCGTCGACGAGGCGGCCGAGACCGGCGCCGCGGCCGACACCGTCACCGACGCCGTCTGTGCGGCCGTCCGCGTCCTCGAGTCCCACCCGGAGTTCAACGCCGGCGTCGGCGGCACCGTTCAGTCCGACGGCGTCATCCGAACCGACGCAGGGCTGATGACCGACGACCGCACGGCCGGCGCCGTCTGCTCGATGCCCGGCGTCGAACACGCCGTCGACGCCGCACGGGTCGTGAAAGAGGAGACCCCACACGTGCTCGTTTCGGGAGTCCACGCCGTCGACCTCGCCGCCGAGTTCGGGGTCGAAACCGAGGTCGACCTGTGGACCGAGCGACGCGAGGAGCAGTGGGACGCCCTGGAGTCGCAGCCGGCCGTCGACGACAAACGCGCCCAGCTCGAGTGGCTCCGCGAGGAGTTCGGCGGTGCGGATACGGTGGGAGCTGTCGCCCGCGACGACGACCGTGTCGCCGCGGCCACCTCGACGGGCGGCCGGTGGCTCGCGCTCGCCGGACGGGTCGGTGACGTGCCGCAGATCGGCTCCGGCTTCTACTGTACCCGCGCGGGCGGCGCGAGCGCCACCGGTGCCGGTGAGGACATCGCACGCGTCACGCTCGCGCGGCGCGCGGTCGACCACCTCGAAGCCGGACGAACTGCCGAGGCTGCCGCGGAGCTCGCCATCGAGGAACTCGAAGACTACACGGGGTCGACAGCGGGCGTAATCGTCATGCGGAACGACGGCGATGCGGGCGAAGCGTACAACTCCGCTGCGATGCAGACGAGCGTCGCCGAGCGGTAGGGACGGAAAACCCCTTCACCGCCGCCCACGGAGTCGGGGTATGAGCGACGTCGACCTCGACGCGGAGAAGTACGAGAAACACCGACAGGCGGGCGAGATACTCGCGCAGGTCCGCGAAGAGGCGGCAGAGCGGACCGAGGTGGGAACGGGGTATCTAGAGATCTCGGAGTGGGCCGAAGCGCGCATCCGCGAGCTGGGCGACGAGCGCGGCGTGCCCGCCGAGCCCGCCTTCCCGGTGAACGTCAGCGTCGACCACGAGGCGGCCCACGGCGCCGCCGCGCCCGACGACGACCGCGAGATCGGCGAGGAGATGGTGAAGCTCGACATCGGCGTCCAGATCGACGGCTGGCTCGCGGACACCGCGGTCACCGTCGACTTCACCGGAAACGACGAGCTCGTCGAGGCGGCGGTGCAGGCACTCGAGGCCGCGCTCGACGTCGTCGAGCCGGGCGTCCACACCGGCGAGATCGGCGCCGAGATCGAGAGCGTCATCGACGGCTACGGCTACAACCCCGTCGTCAACCTCACCGGCCATGGGCTCGGACAGTGGGACCAGCACACGGAGCCGAACATCCCGAACCGGGCAGTCGACTCGGGCGTCGAACTCGAGGTCGGCGACGTGGTCGCCGTCGAGCCGTTCGCCACCGACGGCGGCGGGAAAGTGACGGAGGGACAACAGGAGGAGATCTACGCGCTCGAACGCGAGGCGTCGGTGCGAAACCGGCAGGCTCGGCAGGCGCTCGAACAGATCGTCGAGGAGTTCAAGACGCTCCCGTTCGCGCGCCGCTGGCTCGACACCTCGCGGGCGCAGATGGCGCTGCGCCGGCTCGAACAGCAGGGCGTCGTCCACGGCTACCCGGTGTTACAGGAGGACAGGGGGAATCTCGTCTCGCAGCGCGAACACACGCTCATCGTCACGGAAAACGGCTGTGAGGTGACGACACGGCTGTAAGCGGCGCTGCCGGCTGAAGGTGGGTGGGGGGAGCACAGCCGGACGTCGGGTCGTGGCTCGGGGACGCTCGGTGGGGGGCAGCCCGGGGTGACTCGACGACCGGCGGCTCGGGACAGGGGATGCCTCTGACAGCTCGCCCGTGGGGGGTCGCGATGGCTACGCGTTGTTCATGCGGACGCGTTCCTCGTGTCCGCAGTCCGAGCAGACGCTCACCCGGTACGGCTCCCGGGAGAACGCGGCGTTCTCCGAGTCGGTGCTCTCCGTGAAGATCTGGACGGACACGTCGTGTGCCGTCTCGGTCTCACACGTCGGACACTCCTCAGTGAAGTCGCCGTCGGTTCGGGGGGTTGTCGTTGCCATCGCAGCTCCTTCTACCTCCGAGAGGGGGATAAACGGGGGATTCCGTTCGGTTCGTTCGGCGCCGAAAACCGAGGGACGTGGCCCGCATTCGAGGAACGAAGAGCCGAGAGTGCGGGAGAGCGTTCAGGAACGGTTCTACGGCCGTCAACGGCGCTGAACGGCCAACAAATTTAAATGGTGACTCGTGTGTCGCCGTGCCGTGTCGTGGTATCATGGGACAAGGAACCCCGGGACGCACGCCGATCGCCACGGCGGCCGATGCCGCGGTGCGCGGGCCACGCCCGGGTCGGTGTCCGGCGTGCGCGGGGAGTTATGCCCGCGGGCCCACAGGGACGGGTATGGACCGGATGTTCGCGCCGTGGCGCATCGAGTGGGTGGAACGCGACGACGGGAACGACGGGATCGACGGCTGTCCGTTCTGCGTGCTCCCCGAGCGCGAGAACGCCCGCGAGGCTCGCGTGGTCGCGCGCAACGACGAGGCGTTCGTCCTGCTGAACAACTACCCGTACAACCCGGGCCACGCGATGGTCATCCCGAACGTCCACACCGGGGAGTTCCGCGACCTCGACGAGGACGCGCTGCTCGCCCACGCCCGGTTGAAACAGCGCACCTTCGACGCGATGGAGGCGGCGCTCCACCCCGACGCTTTCAACACCGGCATGAACCTCGGGGGGCCGGCCGGTGGCTCCATCACCGACCACGTCCACACTCACGTCGTCCCACGGTGGAACGGCGACACCAACTTCATGCCGGTCGTCTCGGACACGAAGGTCATCGTCGAGGCGGTCGACGAGACGTACGAGCGGGTGCGCACGGCGTTCGCCGACCTCGACGGCGCGGAGGACCCCGGCGGGAACGCCGCCGTCGAACTCTGAGGCCCCGTCCGCCGGGGGAACGCCGAGCGACACCCCTTTCTCCGGCGCTCGCGAACCCCGCCTATGGCACGGGCCCGGGCGCTCCGGCGGGTGGGTGCCGTCGTGCTGGCAGCGAACCTCACGCTGTTCGTCGCGAAGGCGCTCGTCTGGCGGACCACGGGGAGCCTCGCCGTCGGCTCCGAGGCGGTCAACAGCCTCGCCGACGCCGCCTACTCCATCATCGTCCTCGCGGGGCTGTACCTGACGACACAGCCGCCGGATTCGGAGCATCCGCACGGTCACGAGCGTATCGAACCGTTCGTCTCGCTCGTCGTCGCGTTCGGTGTGTTCGCCGCCGGTGGTGCGGTCGCGTACAACGCCGTCACGACGCTGCTTTCGGGCGACGTGACCGTCGCTCGCGGCCCCGCAGCCGCGGGCGTGCTCGCGCTCGGCGGCGCCGTCAAGTTCGGCCTCTACCGCTACGCGCTCGCCGTCGCGAATGAGGAGCACTCGCCCGCCGTCCGCGCGGCGGCGCTCGACAACCGAAACGACATCCTCGCCGCGGGTGCCGCGCTCGCCGGGGTGCTCGGCGCGCAGGTCGGAGTCCCGCTCCTCGACCCGCTCGCGGCCGTCGTCGTCAGCGTAGCCATCATCTACACCGGCGTCGAAATCGTCCGCGACAACGTCACCTACCTCGTCGGCGGCGCACCGCCCGAGGAGCTCCGCGCCGAGATTCTCCGGGCCGCGCTCGACCACCCCGAGGTGGAGGGGGCCCACGACGTCATCGCCCACTACGTCGGCCCCGAGGTCGACGTGTCGCTCCACATCGAGATCGAGGGGTCGAAGAGCGTCACGGAGGCTCACGACATCGAGACCGCCGTCATCGAGGCCGTCCGCGCCATCCCGGAGGTGGACGACGTGTTCGTCCACGTCGACCCGAAGGAGCTCGGCGAGTGGAAAGACGACGAGGAGGTCGACCGGCTCGCGGCGTTCAGGGAGCGGTGAGCCGTCGCCGAGTGTGGCGGTTCCGTCGGAGCACGGCCCCGGCCCGGCGGTATCGGAACGGACGACTCCGTACAGAACGGCGAGAAAGTACTTACATCCTGACGGAGGCCGACCCGGTATGACGGTTCGACGAGCCGTGGCCGAGAACCTCGGCTACGCACTTCTCGGTGGCCCGGTACTGGGTATCGCCTCGTATCTCGGTGGCGCATACCTCGCCGGCACGACGGTCGGGGTCGGATGTGGTGTCGTCGTGTACGGCCTCGGATGGCTCCTCGCGGTTCGGAACTCACGACGGGAAGGGGACCGGCCGACGCCGGGTTCGGACGGCGAGCGCCAGCGCCGCGAGATGGAACTGGAAGCCGAGAAAGGGGGCTATGGCGGGAACAGCGGCGGAGGATAGGACGGACTAGCGGTTGGAAGAGGCCAAGACGGCGTTACATCGAGGAGCCTCGTTTCTGAAACTGTCCGGGACTGCTCGTGAGATACGGAAGGCGAGTCTTAGCAGACGTACGAGGCACGACACCCATCGCGCGACGGGCGCGAGGAGAGGGAGAAGGCTGTTGACCCCGCCGGGGGAACGACCCCTCGATGCATCGGCCGGTGTTCCGAGGGACGTCCCCGCTTCCTCCCCCGCGTATCCTGAAATACTACCTCTACAAGGCCACCAAAGCGGTCGAGTTCTACCGCCCCATCATGTACCTCTTCTTTCTCGCACAGGGGCTCTCGTTCACACAGATCGCCGTACTGGAGGCCCTCTACAACCTCACCACCGTCCTCGGTGAGCTCCCGACAGGGTACGTCGGTGACCGCGTCGGGCGTCGGACGAGCCTGCTCATCGGCACGGCCCTCATCACGCTGACGCTGGTCGGCATCGGCCTCTCATCCTCGTTTCTCGCGCTCGCGGGGCTCTACGTCTGCTGGTCGATGGGCTACAACTTCCGCTCCGGCAGCGAGGACGCGTGGCTCTACGACACCCTCACCGACGACCGTTCACAGGACGAGTTCGCCCACGTCCGAGGACGAGGGGAGGCAGTCTCGTTGGCCATCGGTGCGGGCGCAGCGGTCGTCGGAGGGTACCTCGGGAGCCTCGACCTCTCGTACCCGTGGTTCGTCGCCGCCGCCGTCACCGGCCTCGGCGTGGTGGTGCTGCTCACCGTCGAGGAGCCGGCCACGTACGAGGCAGCCGCGACCGGCGAGGCCGGGCTCCGGCGAACACTGAATATCGTCCGCGAGGTACTCTCGCGGCGGAACCTGCGGGCACTCGTGCTCTACTACTACGTACTGTATGCGGCGGTCACCTATCTCGTGTTCGTCTTCCTCCAGCCGGTCTTCGAGACGGTGGTGGTCGATCTCGGAGTCGCACGAGGGCAGGTCGAGTCGCTCTTAGGAGTGTTCTACGCGGCGTACAGTCTGGTGGGGGCGGTCCTCAGCTACCACACCGGCACGATACGGAAATACGTCGGGATGCGGACGTGGTTCGTCGTCCTCCCGTTCGCCGTCGGTGGAGCGCTCGCCGGGATGTACGTCGTGCCGGTGTTAGCACTACCGACGTTCCTGCTTGCTCGTGGCCTCGCGGACGTGACTCGGTCGTTCGCCGGGCAGTACGTCAACGACCGGATCGGAACGGTCGGACGAGCGACGGTGTTGAGCGCGATGGCGATGGTCAGCGGCCTCACTGTCATCCCGTTTCAGCTCGGGAGCGGGGTCGTCTCGGACGTCGTCTCTCCACTGTTCGCGCTGGCGACTGCGGGTGGCGTGCTGATACTCGGATCGGGGGCGGTTTTGCTCTGGGAGGTGCCCATAGCTGACTGACACCCGGCAACGATGCGGCGGGTGCTCCGCGGGGAGCGGTTGCGGAGTTCAACTGGTACCCGTGACGCGCTGTGTAACGAGCGCAGTTCGGACGACACACCCCGCATCCGATGGAAGCGTCACCGACGGATTCGCACGCGGTATGCGACAGCCGATCCGCTCACTGGCCGCGTGAAAATCAGACCGGAGTGGCCGACACTCACTCGGGGAAGATGCTCTCCGGGAGGTACGCCGACACCGTCCAGTTCGGCGCGTCGACCACCTCGTTGATCTTCAGGTCGACGATGGCCGAACAGAGGATGTACGCCTCCCCGCGGGTGAGCCCGCGCTCCTCGTGGAGATGGTCGATCATGTGCCGGACGGCCTTCTTCGTCGCCTCCATCAGGTCCGAGTCGATGCCGGTCGTCCCGTACATCCGCTCGTCAGCGCCGGTGGGGGTAAAGGGCCCGTCCGTCTCGAACTGCGGCTGCTCGATCTCCATGTCCGTCCGCACGTCGAACTGCGCGGTGACGAACATCTCGGACTCGATGCCGGTGACGCACACTTCGCCGTCGCCCTGCGCGGCGTGACAGTCACCGGTCGAGAACAGCGCGCCCTCGTTTTTGACCGGGAGGTACAGCGTCGACCCCGCCGTGAGGTGTTTCACGTCCATGTTGCCGCCGGTGTCGTACGGGGGAAGCGTGTCGTGTGCGCCGTCCTCCTCGGGGGCGACGCCGATGACGCCCGGGAACGGATCGAGCGGCACCTCGATACCGTTCACGAAGTGGCCGACGTCGCCTTCGAGGTCCCAGACGTGGATGCCGGGGTCGGGGAACTCCTCGGGGAGGAGCCCGAGTCCCATCTCGCCGGGCATGAACACGTTGTACCCCCAGCCCTTGTGCTGGAGGTCGAGCAGGTCGACCTGCAACACGTCGCCCGGCTCCGCGCCCTCGACGGCGACCGGCCCGGTCAGCGGGTGGACCGGGTCGAAGCTCACCTCGGTCACGTCCGCTGCCGTCGACTCGAGGTCGAGTTGGCCGTCGACCGCGTCGCGGCATTCGAAGCGGACCACGTCCCCTCGTTCGACGGTCAGGACGGGGTCGATGCTGTTGTCGAAGCTCCGGTGGATGTTCGATTCGTCGTCGCTGAGGTGGTGGTCGACGGAGTAGTCTGCCATGCGACCGTCGGTACGTCGCGTGTGAGCATATAGCTTGGCGCGGCGGCCATCGGACGACCGCGCTTCAGCCCGCGAGCGCGACGTATGCGGTCACGACGACGGTGTCGTTCACCACCTCGCTCACCTTCAGGTCGACCGCCGCGGAGCAGAGCATGTACGCCTCGACCCGGGTGAGCTCGTGTCGCTCGACCAGCCGTGCGATCATCGCCCGGACGGCCTCGCGGGTTGCCTCGTCGACGTCGTCGCCGAGCCCCGTCGTCGCGGTGACGGGACCGTCGCCGGCGGGCGCGTACGGACCCGCGGGGTCGAGTTCGGGGGCGTCGACCTCGCGGTCGGCACGCCGCAGACGGAGGGTGACGGTGCCCGGTATCTCGACCGCCGTGATACACACCTCGCCGTCGCCCTGTGCGCCGTGGAGGTCACCGATGGAGAACAGCCCCCCGGCGACCTCGACCGGGAGGTACAGCGTCGACCCCGCAGTGAGGTGTTTCACGTCGAGGTTGCCGCCGACGCGTCGGGGTGGAACCGTGGAGTGGGACCCCGGTTCCGCGGGAACCAGCCCGAGGTTTCCGGGGAACGGGGCGAGCGGCACCTCGATGTCGTCGACGAAATGGCCCACGTCCCCTTCGAGGTCCCACGTGTGGACCGCGCCCTCGGGGAACTCCTCGGGGAGGAGACCGGCGCCGGCCTCTCCGGGGTACACGTACGTCCAGCCGACGCCCTCGTGGGTCACGTCGAGCACGTCGACCGCGAGCGTCTCGCCCGGCTCGATGCCCGCGACCTCGACGGGGCCGGTCATCGCGTGGCCCGGCGCGTCGACGGCTTCGAGGTCCGCGACGGTCGCCCCCTCGGGGAGCTGTCCGTCGGCCGCGTCGCGGCACTCGAAGCGGATTGTGTCGCCGGGGTCGACTGTCAACACGGGGTCGCGGTCCCTGTCCCAGTCGTAGTGGAGATGTTCCGGGTCGCGCGAAAGGTGGTGTTCGGGCATACACGGGTCTCTCGCGGATGTGTGAAAACTCGGTCGCCGGTCGGCTCAGTCGGCCGCCGCGGCTTCCTCGGAGTCGGCGGTGCGCCGGACCGGCTCGCCGAACGCGTACACCGTCTCCCCGGACGTGACCTCGACCTCGATGCTGTCACCGGGTTCGATACCGTGCTCGCTCGCGTTCCGGACGATGATCTGCCGGTACGCGGAGTCGCGACATTTCACCGAGTCGCCCGTGCCGGGCTGGACGACGAGCACCTCGCGGCGCGTCCCGACCAGCTCCTCGTACGCCTCGGCGACGACGTCCATCTTCAGCGCGCTCATCGCCTTCGAGCGGTCCTTCTTCGTCTGCCCGCCGAGCCCCTTCATGTCGGCGGCGTCCGTCCCCGGTCGCTTCGAGAAGCGGGTGACGTTGATCTTCTCCGGGCGCACCTCGCGCAGCAGCTCCATCGACCGCTCGTGGTCCGCGTCCGTCTCCGTCGGGAAGCCGACGATGAAGTCCGTCGACAGCGTCCAGTGGTCGAGCCGGTCGTCGAACGTCTCGACGACCTCGCGGAACTTCTCGACGCGGTGCTGTCGGCGCATATCGGCGAGCACGTCGTCGCTACCCGACTGCACCGGGAGGTGGATGAAGTCGTACAGTTTCTCGTTGCGGGCGAAGACGTCGGCCAGTTCCTCGCGAATGCCGTGGACGCCGCCGGGGTTCGCCATCCCCAGCCGCACCCGAAAGTCGCCGTCGATGTCGCAGATCCGGTCAAGCAGCTCCGGGAGCTTCCGTTCGTCCTCGTCCCAGCCGTAGACGCCGGTGTCCTGACCGGTCACGCGGAGCTCCTTCGCGCCGGCGTGGACGAGCGCCTCGGCCTTGCGGACGTTCTCCTCGACCGGCGGCGAGTCGATGCGGCCGGTGGCGAACTTCGTGATGCAGTACGAGCAGTTCGACATGCAGCCGCGGGCGATGGGGAGGATTCCGATGACACCGTCGAGCACCGGCTCCGCGTCGGGGGTCGCGGTCGGACACTCGCCGTTCGTGACCGCGGTGGGCACGTCGTCCCACGCGAGCACCTCGGCGTCGAGGTCGGCGAACTGTTCGCCCTGCGCGAGCGCCATGCAGCCGGTGACGACGAGGTCAGCCACCTCGTCTTCGAGCTCCTCCGCGCGACGGCGCATGTTCCGCTCCGTCTTCTCGACGACCGTACAGGTGTTGAGTATCGCCACGTCCGCCTCCTCGAGGGGGACGCGGTGGTGGCCCGCGTCGCGAAGCCGCCGCTCGATCTCGCGGCTCTCGCCGCGGTTCGAGGTGCAGCCGTACGTCTCGATGTGGTAGCGGGCCATACACGGGAAAGCGGCCGCGGCGGCAAAAGCGCGACGGAACCGCACGGGAAGACATTTGCCGGCCGGCCCGGAACCGGGGAGCGATGCCCTCCAGACGCCAGCTACTCGCGACCAGCGGCGCCGCCCTGACCGGGGCGCTCGCGGGCTGTGCCGGCGAGCCGACGCCGGACGACCCGCCGACCCCCGAGAACGGGCCCGACCCGGAACCCGACGATCACGTCTTCGGCGCGGACGGCTCGTGGTCGAGCTTCGGCTGCAACGCAGCGAACAACCGCGAGGTCGGCGACGGTGAGGTCCCCGTCGACGGCGTGAGCGAACGGTGGCGGGTGCCGGTCGGCGACTTCGACCGCGCGGAGCCGGCCGTGGCGGACGGCCGCGTCTTCCTGCTCCGCGGCGGCGAGGAGCTCGTCGTCTACGGCACCGACGACGGCGAAGAACGGTGGCGCGTTCCGGCCCGGTCGCGCCCACTGGTCCGCGACGACACCGTCTACGTCGGCGGCCACGACCGGCTGTTCGCCTACCGGGTGAGCGACGGCACCGAGCGGTGGCGTCTCGAACTCGAGACGAACGCGCCCGTCGGGACGCCCGCGACCCACGGTGGCGAGTGGCTGCTCGTCCCGGATGGGGAGTATGTCCACCGTGTCGACGCCGGCCGGGGACGGATCGATTGGTCGCGCCGGCTGTTCGGCCGCGTCCGCGGCCCGGCGGCGTTCTACGCCGGCCACTCCGCCGTCGTCGCGACGGATGCTGCCGAGGTGTACGCGGTCGGTCGGGACGGCACCGGCCACGGCCGGTGGGAGCTCCCGGCACGGCCGCGAGCCCCGCCGGTCACCGACCGCGACGGCGCGTTCGTCGCCTGTCTCGACGGGAAGGTGTACCGGCTCGGGCTGAACGAGACGCCACGGTTCGACGTGGACTGGTCGGCCGAGGTCGGGTGGACCGCCGGCCTCGCTGCGAACAGTCGACTCTACGCAGCCGGGACGCACGGCCTCGTCGCCGTCGACGATTCGGGGACTGAGGCGTGGCGCCACGACACCGGCGACTGGCGCCACACCGCGCCCGCGTTGGGGCGCGACACCCTGTTCGTCGGCGGCGACGCGTTGTACGCGTTCGACCCGACGCCGTCGGGCGGCGACGGGCCGGCGCTCCGGTTCGAGCAATCGTTCGCCGGGGCGGTGAACGCCCCGGTCGTCGACGACGGCGTCGTCTACGTCGTCGCGGAGACGGGCGAGGGGCAGCGACACCTGCTCGCGCTCGAATGAGACACAAGAACCATACCGCGGGCGGCGCGATTCGGACCGATGCCCTCCAGACGACGCGTCCTGACAGCGGCCGGAACGGCTGCGAGCGTCGGGCTCGCCGGCTGTGCCGGCTTCGGTGAGGACCGCTTCTCCCCCGGAAGCGACGCCGACACCGACTGGCCGATGCCGCGCGGCGACCCGCGAAACACCGCCTTCGCACCCGACGCGGCGGCCCCCCGAGATGGCGCGAGCGAACGGTGGACCCACGACGAGGGGTTCGATGTCCGCACTCCGGTCGTGGCGGACGGGACGGCCTATGTCCCGACGGCCGAGGCGCTCGTCGCACTCGATACGGCCGACGGGAGCGAGCGGTGGCGGTTCGCCCCGAGCGACCAGCCGTGGCCCGCACCGCCCGCCGTCCACGACGGAACCGTCTTCGTCACCGCGAGCGACGAGGACGAGATACACGCGCTCGATGCCGAGACCGGCGACGAGCTGTGGTCGCTCGACGGTGACAGACACGTCCACGTGAGCCCGCATCTCCTCGCCGGGGAGTTGGTGAACGAGCCCTCGGTGCTCGTCGGCGACGCGACCGGCCGCGTCGCGGCGTTGGACCCCGCGACCGGCGATGCGGCCTGGACGGTCGACCTGTTCGGTGCGGTGCGGGCGTTCGCCTACCGGGCGCCGATGCTGTACGTCGGCACTTCCAGCGGCGAGGTGTCCGTCTTCCTGACTGAGGAGCGCGAGCGTCCGCGGGAGCGGTGGCGACGACAGGTTGACGGCGCGATCGAAGGCATCGCCCCGACGGCGAACGGGGTCGCGGTGAGCAGCTTCGGCGGCCCGCTCGTGAACCTGAACGGCGACGCCGCGGGCGCCCCGTCGTGGACCGCCGAGGAGCGGCGGGCCGGCTCGACACCGGTCCACGCCGGGTCATGGTTCTACAGCGTCGGCTACGACGCGGCGTCGGCGACGCGCAGCTACGACGGGGAGGTCGGCTGGCGGGCGGACGCGCCGTTCGGATCGGCACCCCCGGTCGCGGCCGGAGACACGCTGTACACCGCCGGGGAGGAGGCGGTCCACGCGTTCGACCTCGACGGCGGCGGGCCGCTCTCCAGCGGGAAGCGCTTCTCGCACCCGGTTTCCGGCGGCGGGATTCAGGGGCTCGCCGTCGCGGACGGCGCGCTGTTCGTCGCGCGGCAGTCGGGCGAGGAGAACGGGACGACGCTGTACTGCCTGGAGCCGAACTGACCGGCCGACTACCCGGGCCACGTGCCGGGATTATTCCGGGGCCCCGGCGACGAGTTCGACGCCAGAGGAGGCCCCGATGCGCTCCGCACCCGCGTCGAGCATCGCCCGCGCCTCCTCGTAGCTGCCGACCCCGCCCGAGGCTTTGACCGGGAGATACTCGCTCATCAGTTCGACGTCCGCGACCGTCGCGCCGCCGTCGGCGAACCCGGTCGACGTCTTCACCATGTCGGCGCCGGCGTTGCGGGCCGCCTCACAGGCGCGGTGTTTCTCCTCGTCGTCCAACAGCGCCGTCTCGATGATGACCTTCACCGGGAGCGGGACAGTCGCGACGATGGCTTCCAGCTCTTCGCGGACGGCGTCGTCTTCGCCGGCCCGGAGCCGACCGACGTTGATGACGACGTCGAGTTCGTCCGCGCCGTCGTCCCACGCGCGTTCCGCTTCGGCCTCCTTCACTGCAGTCGCGTGCTGGCCGTGCGGGAAGCCGACGACCGTCGCGAGCGTAACGCCCGGCGCGTAGTCGGCCGCCTCGGCGACGTAACACGGTGGGATACAGGCGTTCATCCCGTGTTCGAGCGCCTCGTCGAGGACGCGCTTGACGTCCCCGAGCGTCGTCTCCGGCCCGAGCACGGTGTGGTCGATGTGGGCGGCGAACTCGGCGCGGTTCATGCGACTGACTCCGGCAGAGAGCGACGAAAGTCTGCCGGTGGGGCGCCCGTCGGGCTTTTACTCGCCGCGCGTCAACCGTCCACATGGTCCACCCCGAGGTCGAGCGCGTCGCGGAGGACATCGCCACGATGGAGACGCGGGGGGCCGCGACCATCGCGGACGCCGTCGCCGGCGCGCTCGCGGTGCAGGCTCGGGAAAGCGACGCGGACGACCCAGCCGCCTTCCGGGCTGAGCTCCGGGCGGCCGCCCGGACCCTCTACGACACCCGGCCGACCGCGGTCTCCCTCCCGAACGCCCTCCGATACGTGCTCCACGGGATGGAAGGGGAGACGGTCGCCGCGCTCCGGCGGTCGGTCCGCGAGCGGGCCGCGGAGTTCCGCGCGAAGCTCGACGAGGCACAGAACCGGCTCGGGCGCATCGGTGCCGGCCGGATCAACGACGGCGACGCCGTGATGACCCACTGTCACTCGACGGACGCGATGGCGGTCGTGGAAGCAGCCGTCGACGACGGGAAGGAGGTGAGCGCCGTGGTGAAGGAGACGCGGCCGCGCAATCAGGGCCACATCACCGCGCGGGAGCTGCGCGAGCTCGGTGTGCCCGTGACGCTCATCGTCGACAACGCGGCCCACCGCTACCTCGACGAGGTCGACCATCTCCTCGTGGGGGCCGACTCCGTCGCCGCCGACGGGAGCGTCATCAACAAGATCGGCACCTCTGGACTCGCGGTCTCGGCGCGAGAGCGCGGCGTCCCGATCACGGTCGCCGCGGGCACCATCAAGCTCCATCCCGACACGCTGACCGGGCACGCGGTCGAGATCGAGCAGCGCGACGAGTCGGAAGTCATCGACGAGGCGAGCCGTGCGGAGATCGGCGACATCGAGGTGGCGAACCCGGCGTTCGACGTGACGCCGCCTCGCTACGTCGACGCCATCGTCACGGAGCGGGGACAGTTTCCTCCGGAGAGCGTCGTGACCCTGATGCGGGAGCTGTACGGGGAGGTCGACGAGCCGTGGGCCGAGCCCGGATCAGAGCAGCGCGACGGTGGCGTACGCGATGGCAGTGCCGACCGCACCCGCGACGATGCCGAGACACGCGAACAGTAGCCCCGTTACGGCGTCGGCTCGGCGGTCGGCCGGCCGCGTGACCTCACCACTCGTGTCGTCGAAGGAGTAGCCACCGGTGAGCGCGAGCACGGCGCAGAACGAGCGGCGCGCCTGCAGCGTCCACTCCGCTCCGAGCGAGAGCGGGACGAACAGGCCGACGAGCAGTACCGCCGGCGCGTCGCTGACGACGACGGCGACGAAGTACGCGACGGCAGCGACGAACGCGGCGGCCGCGTATCGGTATCGCCGTCGTCGCTCCGAGACCCCGATGTTGCAGACGCCGGGGCGGTATCGGTCGGCGCTCGACACGGCCTGCGGTTCGCGTCCGTGACGGATAGGTGGTCGGATGCGGTCGCGTATCCACAACGCTTTGAGCACGCCCGCCGACCGCATCTGACGTGCTCGCGCAACTGCTGCCGTCGGGGGCGGCGCTCCCCCCGGTGCCGTATCTGCTCGCGGTCGTCGTCGCCGTCCTCGCCGTCGGCGGCGCGCTCTACCGCCGGGCGCCGCCGGTCACGCCCAGCGTCGTCGTCGGCTTCGCGCCGTGGATGATCGCCGGGGCGGCCGGCTACGCGCTGTATCAGGCCGGCGCGGTGCCGGCCGTCGTCGCCCCGCTGTTCGGCAACCCCGTCGTCTACGCGACGACGTTCGCCGTCGCAGGCACGGTGTGGCTCGTGGCCGCCGACCGCGCTCCGAACGGCCGGGGTATCGACACCGTTCCGGGCGTCCTCGCACTGTCGGGTGGCGTCGTCGCGGCCGCGCTCGTCGCCGTCGGTGTGGCCGGCGCGCTCGCGGCGGGTCGCCTCTCACTCGCGTGGCCGCTCGCCGGCCTCGCGCTCTCCGTCGGGCTCGCGGCCGTGATCTGGTTTGCGGTTCGCGAGCGAGTCGCTGCAACGGGGACGCTCGGCGCGCTCGCACTGTTCGGCCACACGCTCGACGGCGTCTCGACGGCCGTCGGGATGCGGCTCGGCTTCGGGGAGCAGACGCCGCTGTCTGCGCTGCTCATCGAGATGGGCGCCGAACTCCCGCCCGCCGAGATGTTCGGGGCCGCGTGGCTGTTCGTCCTCGTGAAACTCGTGGTGGCGGTGCTCGTGCTGTTCGCGTTCCGCGACTACGTCCGCGAGGAGCCGGCGGAGGGGTCGCTGCTGCTCGGAGCCGTCGCAGCGGTCGGGCTCGGCCCGGGCGCACACAACATCGTGCTGTTCGCCATCGCCTGAGCACGCCGGCCGACGGTCGCCGTCGTCCGACCCCACCGCCCCGACCGCGACTTTTTGAGCGTTCCCCGTCGAGTTCGAGATATGCCCCGCGTGCTGTGTGTCGGCCACGTCAACTGGGACGTGACGCTCCGCGTCGACGCGCTCCCCCGCCCGGACGCCGAGTCGACGATCCGCGACACCACCCAATCGGGGGGTGGCTCGGCGGCGAACGTCGCGGTCGGGCTCGTCGGACTCGACTGTGCGGCGACGCTGTCGGGGAGCGTGGGCGACGACGAACACGGCCTGTTGGCGCGGCGCGACCTCGACCGCGGGGGTGTCGACCTCTCCGGGCTCCGAACGGTGGAGGGAGAGACGACGACGAAGTACCTGCTCGTCGACGACGGCGGGGAGGTGTCGGTGCTCGGCGCCGCGGGGGTGAACGAGGCGCTCGGCCCGGACGACGTCGACCCCGCACTCGTCGAGACGGCCGACCACGTTCACCTCACCGCCCACCGGTCGGACACCGCGGGGCGAGTCGCGGAGCTCGCAGCCAAGTTCGGCGTGCCGCTCTCCGTCGACCCCGGGCGACGGCTCGCGGACCGAGACTTCGCCGCCGCGTTCGAACACGCCGACCTGCTGTTCGTCAACGAGGTGGAGGCGCGCGCGCTCGACGGTGTCAGCGTGCCGACGGTCGTCCGAAAGCGCGGCACCGACGGCGCGATCGTCGAGACCGCCGAGACGCGCTACCGACACGGCGGCTTCGACCGCGCCGCGGTCGACTCGACGGGCGCGGGCGACGCGTTCGCGGCGGGCTACATCGCCGCACGACTGCGCGGTGACGGCCCCGAGACGGCGCTTGCCGTCGCGAACGCCTGCGGCGCGCTCGCGACGGAGACGGAAGGGCCGAAGACGGAGCTCTCGTGGGAGGCGGTCGCGGCCGTCCGCGGGGAACACGCCTGATTTTTATCCGCGACCCACCGAGCGGCGGTATGGACCCGTTCGGGCTCCCGCTTCACGCCGCGGACTTCTCCCCGGCCGGCCGGGTCGCGGTCGGCGCCGTCGCCGGGCTGCTCGCAGCGACGGTGATGAACGTCCCGATGCACCGGCTGCCGGAGGGGTCGGCGCCGCCGTTCGTGGCGGCCGGGGCGCTCACGGGCGAGGGGCCCACCGACGTGGACCCGGTGCTCGCCTCCGGCACCCACTACGCCGCGGGCGTGCTCGCCGGGATGGGGCACACGCTGCTCGCGCTCGCGCTCGAGGGTGCCTACCCGTTCACCGCACGGCTCGTGTCGACCGGGCTGCTCCTCGTCCCGCACCTGCTTGCCGTCCTCGCGACGTACGCCGTGCTTGTCGTCGTGTTCGCGTATCTCGCGTTGCCGCTGTTCGGCGGTCCGGTCCGCGAGCGCGCGCGACTCGTCCGACGGGACTGGGTGTTCTCGGCGGCGGTGTACGCGCTCGCGCTCGTCGTGGTCGTGCCGGCACTGCTCGCCGTCGTCTAACGGGGGGCGCGCCGCCGGTCACTCGATCTTGAACGTCGGTTCCGTGAGGCTCTCGCTTTTACACTCCGGGCAGCGTGAGGGGCGGTTCGCGGGGTCGTCGAACGCGGAGAAGCCGCAGTCGGTACACTCGGGTGGCGCGGCCAGCAGCCGCTCGTCGGTGCCGTCGAGCGACCGGGCGACGTGTCGCACGTGCGCCAGCGCGTCGGCGGTCGTGATCTCGAACTCGGTTGCGAGTGCGCTCGCGGCCATCGGACCGTCGCGGAGCCGGTCGGCGATGCGCTGTCGGGTGGTCCGGTCCGCACCCTGCATACGCGCCGCTACCGCGGCGACCGGAATACGTGTTCCGGCGGCTCGGCCGGTCCGCAACCGTTAACCACCGGCGACGGGAACCGGCTGGTATGGCAGACGAGGAGGAAGACGACGGCCCCGTCGTCGAACTCGGCGACGGCCCCGAGGTTGAGGGCGTGCCGCTGGCGCAGGTCACCTCGCGGCTCCACTTCGGCATCAAGCGAAGCGACCTGCTCCGCCGCGAGGGGGAGACGACAGTCCGTACTCCCGATGGGCCGCAGGAGCTCGCCGCGGTACTCGAACAGAGCGACGAGACGTACTTCCCGACGCGACAGGCGTTCGAGTCGGCGGTCCGCGAGGTCGTCGGCACGGGCCCGGTCCCGACGGAGTGATGACGTCCGAGGGGGACGGCTCGCGGGGTGACCCCCGTCGCCGAGGTTGATGCCGCCACGGCTCCCCGGCCGCGGCCTGCTCGCGCGGCTCTCGTGGGTCCAGCGCGCGCTGCTCACCGGCCTCGTGCTCGCCGGCGCGTGGTCGCTGTGGTACCCCGCCGGGATGAACGAGCGCGTCGTCAAGGACGTCGTGCTCTACCTCTCGATCCCGGCGGCGCTGGCGGTCGTCCACGGGGAGCATCTCGGCTGGCGGGTCGACCGCCGCGCGGTGCGGAACACGCTGCTTCTGGCCGCGTTCGTCACCCCCTTCTATCTGGTCGGCTCCGCGCTCCCGACGGTGCGCGCCTACTACCCGATGTGGAACGGGTCGCTGGAGAACTTCTGGGTCCACTCCGCGAAGCAGTTCGCAATCGTCGTCGCCGCGGAGACGTACTACCGCGGGCTGCTCTGCGTGAGCGTGCGCGACCTCGGGCGGAAGGCTGCGCTCATCAGCCCGGTCCTGTACGCCTTTCACCATCTCGGCAAGCCACCCATCGAGCTGCTGCTCTCCGGGCCGACGGACGTACTCTTCGGGCTCGTCGACTACGAGTCGAACTCCATTCTCCCGAGCGTCGTCGCCCACGGCCTCGGACTCGCGCTCCTTGATTGGCTCGTGCTTCACGACCCGATACTCCCACCCGACGCGGTGGTTCGGTGGCTCTCGTGGCTCGGCATCCCGCTGTGACGGGACGGGCTGTGCGGCTGTGGGGACGGCGTCAGTCCTCCTCCTGTAGGTGTTCCACCTGCGCCTCCAGCCGGCCGATCTTCCGCTCGATGCGGTCGAGTCGCTCGTCGACGCTGCCGCCCGAGCGGATGCGGAGGAGGAAGTAACCGAGACCGCCGAGGAAGCCGACGAGGACGACGAGGTTCAACACCAGCGCGAGCGCGATGACGAGGAGCTCCGGACCGCCGGGTACCCCCATCTGAAGCGGGACCATACGGGCCGTGCTCGCCGCCGGGATTTATCCGTTGTCCTCGTCGTCGAGTCCGTCTTCCAGTTCGTCGATCCGAGCCTCGAGCGACGCGACGCGGTCGTCGCCGCGGCGATCCCACAGGAGGTACGCCCCGACGAGCAGCACGAGCGGTACCCCGAACAACACCACGAACACCAGGAGGACAACGAGCAGTTCGATACCGCCGGGGAGCGGCGCTTGGAACGGGACCGGGAAGCTCATGCTGACGGGCCGACGGCGACCGTCATAGGTCTTCCCGGCGCGCGAAGTCCGCGAGGCTCGACTGCACACCGGCGACGAGCTCCGAGTTGCGTCGGAGCGCCTCGAGGTCGACCGGCCACCGCGGGAGCAGTTCGCGCACGGCGTCGTGGAGCGTCTCCGCCTCGCCCGGTTCGCCCTCCTCGAACGCGTTGCGGACGGTCTCGCGCACCTGCCAGACGCCCGCGGGCCCCCAGTAGTCGGGGGTGACGTGGCGGACGACGAGGACCTTCGCCTGCCGGCCGCGCTCGGCGAGATGCTCGAGGGCGCCGAGCTTCGCGGCGTAGTAGGCGCCAGCGGTCTCGGCAGCGTACTCCGTGCGGCCCTCGAACCCCTCGTAGTCGCTCGTCACCGCGTAGCCGCGCCCTTCCGGGTTCCAGACGGAGCCGGGCGCTTTCAGCTCCACGAGCTCGTACTCGAAATCCCCGGGGGCGAGCACGACCCAGAAGCGGTTACCGAGATACTCGTTGTACCACACCTCCGTCGCATCGACGCTCGGCCGATTACGGATATTTCCGCGGAGGAACCGGCAGACGGTGTCGTCGACGGCCGTGATCGACCACCGGGTCGGGACGAGCTTCCGGTTTCTCGCCTGGCCGAGCGCACCCGCGGAGAGCACGTTCTCGATCTGGTACACGTCGAGCCCCCGATTGTACAGATACGTCATCGCCCCCTCGGCGTTCCAGTCGTCGTCCGAGAGGGTGTACTCGACAGGCTTCGGGACTGAGGGGTTCTCCGCGAGGTCGGCGTACTCCGCGGTCGCGCGCGGGCCGGTCGGCGTGGAGATGTCCGCGAAGGAGACGTCCATATCTACCTCCGGGCGACCGTCGAGCCCCACCTCGACGTCGACGGGGTCGTCCGCGATGGCTACCTCGCGCTGGACGCCGGTGAAGCCGTTCCACGAGTCCGCGACGTGGACGTTCGTCCGCTGGGAGGAGTTGAGCAGGTTCGTCCGCGAGCGGAACACGTCGTCGATGGTGTAGCCGCGCTCGTACCAGTGGGGGCCGGTCTCGAAGGCGGCCGCGCTGTCCGGCTCGCTCACGGGGGCGAGCACGCCCGCAGACACGTCCGGGTACGAGGACCGACCGACGAAGATTCCGGGGGCGGTGGAGCCGAACAGCGAGTCGCCCTGCAGCGTCTCGTCCATCGACCGCTCGACGTCCTCGAGGTACTCCGTGATGGCGTAGGACTTCTCGTCGGCGAGCTGG
>Ga0207771_100629_pt1 | contig 19330 bp, 22 predicted proteins | sample A23M2SouthBayCA_2_FD_187731 | JGI IMG/M metagenome (GOLD analysis project Ga0207771, IMG submission 187731) | Aerobic enrichment media microbial communities from Eden Landing Ponds, California, USA - A23 M2 (2) (SPAdes) | ecosystem: Environmental > Aquatic > Marine > Unclassified | place...
CTTGCCGTGGCGATCCTCCCCGAGCTTTCGGTCGGTGGTGCACAGTTGATGGACGCCGAGGCACCGGGACCGGGGATCGAGAAGCTGTCTCCCCGGATCGAAGCCACCGCACGAGCGCTGTGGCTTGCGTATCTCGGCTTTACCGTCCTCGAATTCCTGTTGTTGTACGGGCTTCACCTACTTGGCTACGCCGACGAGATGACGCTGTATCACGCCATTGCCCACCCGTTGACGACGCTGCCGACCGGCGGATTCTCGCCGATGGCCCGCAGTATCGAAGCGTTCTCGGCGGCGGTCCAGTGGGTGATCATCCCCTTCATGGTCGTCGCTGGGACGAACTTCGCGCTGTTCTGGCGGGCGTTCGACCGTGACGGGCGCGTGTTCAGCAAAGACGGCGAGTTTCGCTTCTACGCCGGCGTGATGGGGGTGCTGTCGGCGGTGCTGGCAGGGCTGCTCTTTGCCGGTCTCGGACCGGGGCTGGCGAGCATCGCCGAGAACGTCTTGCCGATCCCCGGCAACGCCGAGCGATCACTGCGCCACGCCACGTTTCAGGTCGTCTCGATCGTGACGACGACGGGCTACGCCAGTATGGATTTCAACACCTGGAGCCAGACCAGTCAGTATCTCCTGCTCTTTGGCATGTTCATCGGTGGCTCGGCCGGGTCGACCGGTGGTGCGATCAAAATCGTTCGCTGGCTGGTCATCCTCAAGAGCCTCAAGCGGGAACTGTTCACGACGATACATCCGGAAGCGGTCAGTCCGGTGCGACTCGGTGGGCGGACCCTCGACGAGCGCGCGATCCGTGGTATCTACGCCTTTACGCTGCTGTATCTCGTCATCTTCTTCGTGAGCGTCGCGTTGCTGGCGCTCAACACTGCCCGAACTGGTGCTTACGATGGCTCGCTGACCGTCCTCGAACTGATGGCTGCGATCGCGGCGACGCTTGGCAACGTCGGGCCGGGGTTCGGTGCGATCGGGCCGATGAACAGTTATCTGGACTTCTCCCCGTCGTCGAAGCTGTTCATGGTGTTCCTGATGTGGATCGGCCGACTGGAGATATTCCCCGTGCTGGTCTTGCTGACGCAGGCCTACTGGCGCTCCTGACCGTCGCCGGTCTCGGTCGCCCAGTACGCCCCGCGGTGGCGGACTCGTCCGGAGTCTTCCAGTTTCGTGAGAACGCTCCCGACGCAGCCACGGGGCACACCGGTCGCTTCTCGGATCTCTCTGAGTGTGAACGCCTCGTCGGCGTGGGCGGCGAGAAACCCCTCGACGGTCTCGACGTGGGTGGGGTCGCGGTGTGTGTGCAACGCTGCAGGAGGGGTCTCCTCGAATTCGACGATCGGAATGGGCATAGTAGTGTCTACGCCGGCCGTGGAGATAACGATAGCGGGGGCAGATCGGACGTTTATACCTCTCTGGCCCGCTCTTTTGCCACTTCGGCGATGCCGGCGTTGGCCGAACAGTCTGGACATGCCCGGAGTCGGCCGCGACCGTCGGCAAACACCCGAGCGAAGCGATCCGACACGTGACTGTCGCAGTGATCACAGGTTGGCATTGGTACGTTTGCGGCGGCCGTCCGGGGCCGCTCGCTCACGTTGTGGTATGCCATGTCAGTACAAGACGATTTACCGGAATCTCACCCAAATTCATCCCAGATCCGATCGACGGCGATCGATCTGGCGACATCGGTGCCGTCTCGGCACGGTCACGCGTCACGCGTCGCTTCGGTATCGATGCCGTAGACGCGAGCAGGTGTTTCGACGTGGGCGCGCCGGACCGCTTCGTCGTGGCCTTCCTCCAGCAGCCACCGGACGCGCCGTGGCACCGTCTTGGGACCAAGCACCGCGCCGGGGCGGTCCGGGTCGTCGATGTAATCGGTTTCCATTAGGAACGGCTCGCCGGTCTCGACGGCGTCCTCGATGTCGTCTTTGTTCGCGATGACGCTCTTGATCGGCCCGCGCACCCGGCCGTTCGAGTAGTGTTTGACGACCTGTTCGCGGGGCAGCCCCTCCGCCTCGGCCCACTCGACGATCTCGGTGAAGTCCTCGCCGCCCTCAGTGTGTAACTGCACGACGCAGCCGACCTCCCCCGCGAGGTCGAAGGCATGTCGCATCACTTCGTTCGACGCTTCCCAGACTGCCTCCTCGACCTCGTAGTGCGGTCGCCCGGACTTGATCGCCAGCGCCGGGCCGTCGGCGACGTACTCGGCGGCCACGTCGAGACCCGCCTGCATGATGTCACGGGCGTCTTCAGGCGTGTAGCCGTCGTCGACGAGCTGGCTAATCAGCGCTGGATGGACGCCCAGTACCGGCCACGCTTTGCCGGGCAGGACCTCGCTGGCTTCCCGGGTCACCTCGACGGTCAGGTCGAAACACTCCCGGAAGATCGACTCGTCGTTGGCGGTCTCGACGAGGTTCCAGGAGGGCTTGTTCAACACGTTCAGGTGGGTGCCGCCGTGGTCTGCGAACTCCTCGGCGGCATCGACCCCGCGGCCATTGACCGGATCGAGGTGTAGATGATTGTCCAGCACCGGCGTGTCGAGTTCGTCCATACGCCCGGGTCGAGGGGCTGGGAAAAAAGCGGTTCCCTCCGCCGTCGTGCCCGCGTCGATCACCGACTCTGGAGGAAGACGTACACCAGCGAAAAGAGGGTCGCGAGAGCGCCACTGAGCGGGTCGATCAGCACCACGACGACCACCATGATCCCGAGTACGAGCGCGCCGTCGACGCGTCGTCGCTTCGCGATAGCGTACACGAAGCCACCCAGCGCCAGCGATACGAGGACGGTCTGCAGGACGAAGCTGAGATCGCTCGTCCACGCCGGGAGTTGCAGGGCCGTCGCGCTCACTGAATCGATCATCGGTCTCACTCCTCCAGCGTCGTCGCGTTCTGGGCCGCGTTGCGAAGCGCGTCCGAGCGACCGTGTTCGCCGGGTGCGATCGCGAGCGTCTCGATCCCGCGCTCGCCAGCGGCTTCGAGCACCGGTTTGAAGTCCGTATCCCGTGAGACGATCGCCAGCAGGTCGATCGATTCCTCGGCCGCTGCAGCGGTCGCGTCGACGCCGAGTTTCACGTCCACGTCGCCGCTCGTGATGACGACCTCGAACCCCCGTGCTTCGGCGGCCTGAATCAGCCCCGGCGTCGCGTGCTCGTCGAGATAGAGGCGCGTGATCGAGAGTCGTCCCCACCGCTCGGCCTCCTCGCGAATATCGTCCAAGTCGACATCGAACTCGTTTCGCAGGACGTTCGGGCCGTCGACGAACACACCGACGCGAGGCTCGGCAATTGCGTCGTCGCTGCCGAGGAGGCCGCGGAACCAGTCCATATCTGTCGGTTCGTGCCCTCCGGTAAAGTGGTTACTAGTCGGTGTCTCTCGTCGCCACCGGATTTGTTCACCGCGCGCGTCGCTGGATTCACTGGCGTGCGTCCGGACACTCTGGGTATGGAACGGCTTCGCCACTGGATCGAGGACATCTTCTACACCTACATGTACGGCGATTGGGAATCCGTCACCCACGGCCTGTGGGTGTACGGCCACGTCGCGATCCTGCTCGCGACGGCACTGATCGGGTACACGTTCGCCCGCGGGCAGTACCTGTTCACCGCACTCCTTGTCCCGTTCCCGCTCGCGTACTTCTACAAGCGCCACGAGAAAGCCCAGAGCTACACGGTCCACTCGGAGACACCTATCGAACCCGGCGAAGAGTACGATCCCAGCGAGCACCGGTGAGAGTCGTCGCCGTCGTTCGGGACACGCGGGGAGAACCTATTCGATCTGCAGGTCGCCACCGCCGTCGCCGCCGTCGGCGTCCTCGTCCCATTCGAGTTCGAACTCGACGCTGAGTTCGCCGCTGGTGCCGGTCGGCCCTTCGCGTTCGGCTTTGACTTCGAACTCGACGGTCTCGGGTGGGTCCATCGTCACCGACTCGCCGCCGGCTTTCAGGGTGATCTCGTTTCCGGCGTCGAGGCTGTCGGCGACCTGCCGGAGGTAGCTGGCCACGTCGCTACGGGTGTGCATCGCTTCGGATTCGAACAGGACTTCTTCAGGCATACGTTGGCCTACGTCGCCACCACTCAAATAGTGGTCGCTCGGCGAAATCTTTTCCCGGCCAGCCGTCCACGTTGCGTGTGGTTCTTTCTACATGACGCACGATAACCCCGACACGGACCTCGCTGACGATGTTACCGACTCACTCGTCGACTACGAACACCTGCGAGAGCGCAACGACGTTCGATATCAGGAGCGACGTGACGTGGTCGATCCCGCCGTCGTCGACGACGTGGCGGCCCTCCCAGACATGGCCGGGGTCGGGATCACGAACGACGACGGCGAACTGCTGTTTCGACGGCTCACCGACACCTGCGAGTGGAAGATTCCCGTCGTGAACGTCGATCCCGGCGAGGACTTTGCAGTGGCGATCAGCGACCACGTCCGCGAGACCATCGGGTTCGAGATCGAACTTGCCGCCGTCGAGACCGTCCGAGAGATCACCCTCGAAAGCGAGGACGGCGAGCGGACGGCGTCCCGCGCGTTCGTCACGTTCAGCGGGGCACCCGTCTCCGGTGAGTACGATCTGGCAGCGGCGACGCCTACCGGCGAGGCGGCCGAAGACGCGGGCTGGTTCGCCGATATACCACCGGGTGCCGACGAGATTCTCGGCACCGAGGCCTTTCTCGACTGACCGGCGAACCTCGTTCTGTCTGGGAGGCAGACTTACGCACCAACGCCCGTCCGCTTTCGTTCCCATCGGAGGAAGACGGGGATCGCAAACGCCGCCACTCCGATCTCGATGCCGCCGGTGACGAGGAAGGCGGTGAAGAAATCGTAGCGATCGGCGACGGTGCCCCCGACGAGGATGCCGGCGAGGAAACCGACGCTACCGAAGACGTTGAACCCCCCCATCGCAGCCCCGCGTTCGTCGGGGCGAGCGAGATCGGTGACGAGCGCCATCGTCGCGGGGGCCATCAGTGCGCCGATGACGCCGACGGCGACCATCCCCAGCCCCACGAGTTCGATCGTCGGCGCTGCACCGACGGCGATCACTGCGACGCCGTAGACTGCCGATCCCGCGACGACCGGCACCGTCCGGCCGATGCGATCCGAGAGGACGCCGAAGGGATATTGAAACAGCGCGAACGGCGCGAAAAAGAGCGCGAGAACGATCCCGGTCGCACCGGGTGACAGTTCGAAGGCGTCACGGAAGTACAGCGTCCCGACGAGCGCGAAGAAGCCGGCGGTGTAGCGGTCGATGAAGCCGAAGGCGTAGGGAACGACCAGCGCCGGTCTGGAGCCGAGACTGGCGAGGATCGCATCGAGACCGCGGTCGTTCGTGGGCGCGCGGTCCGGGACTGTCCACGCGAGCGCGGCCGCGAAGGCGAGCAGACCGCTGGCGGCCGCGATGGGGGCCAGTGGATCGATCTCGTACAGTTGCCCACCGAGTGGCGCGCCCAGCGCCGTCCCGGACCCGATGGCGATGCCGGCCGCGCCCATGTTGCGCCCGTGACCGCCGCCGAGATCCATCAACATCGTCATCGCGAGCGAGAACGCGCTGATGGTCAGCGCGCCCTGAACGATGCGCAGACCCAGCACTGCGAGAAAGGACGGCGCGACGACCGGCACCGCGAGCAGTGCGGCGTAGCCCGCTGCGCCGCCGAGTGCGCCGACGACGATGTAGGGGACGCGCCGACCGGTCGCGTCGCTGATGGCTCCCCAGATGCCCGCGAAGACGACGAACGCCCCGAACTCCGCGGCGAGGAACCACATGCTCGCTTCGAGATCGGTCGTCGCTCCCAGTGCGTCGACGAGCGTGTCGATCCCCGGATACAGCAGCACTTGCGCCAGCAAGACGAGAAAGATCACGCCCGCCAGTGCGATCCGTGTCCGTTGCTCGCTCACGAGCAGTGGTTGGGTGTCGGGGATCTTACGAATGTCGGGTCGCGGTGGCGTCCCCGACACTGCTCGCTCAGGTGTAGGCTTCGAACTCCTGGCCAAAGACGAGGAAGACGGCGACGCCGACGACACCGATCGTGGAGGCGACGCCGAAGGCCAGTTCGGGACCGCCGGTAATCGTCCCGAGACCCGTCTCGACGGCCCAGTCGCTGCCGTAGAGCCACCCGCCCAGCGCGGCGCTCGGGATCACGAGCGTGTTTCGGAGGAGGTAGTACGTGCCCGTCACTCGACCGCCAGCGTCGCGTTCGGCCGGACCGACGATCAGTGCTTTGTGGGCGGGCAGGCCGGCGAAGCGCAGGCCGGAGACGGCAAAGAGACCGAGGAGCACCCACTGGTCGGCGGGCGCGTAGATCAGGACGATCGGGAAGACGGCGTAGACGGTAAAGCCGATGGCGACGACCGGCGTGAGACCGGTCCGCTCTGCGAGCTTCGAGACGGGGACCATCGACAGCAGTGCGATCACCATCTCGACGCCGAGCAGGACGCCGAAGAAGGCGTCGGGACGCAAGGAGATGCCGGCGAAGTCGAACCCGACGCTGAGGAAGTCGGTGACGACGATGACGAAGAAGACGTACACCATTCCGTTGGCGAAACGGACGAGCGTGTCGGCGACCAGCAGCGGGCGCAACGTCGCTGGCATCGACCGGAGATCGTCGACGACGCCCGAGATGCCTTCGAAGGATTTGCCGAGCGTGTCCTCGCTGGCGTCGTACAGGACGTGCTGGGCGACCGTCGCGACCGCGCCGAAGGCGACGGCCACGAGCAGGACCCACTGGAACCCAGTCACGAAGTCCGCGGCCACGGCCAGCAGCCCCGCCGCCAGCAGCGGCCCCAGCAGGAAGCCGAGCCGGCGGAACACCTCCGTGCTGGCAAAGCCCATCGCGAGGTGTTCCTCCGCGGTGGCCTGCTTGACGACGGCAAACGTCGCACCCAGTCCGAACGACTTCCAGGCCTGTGTGAGGAACAGGCCGACGAACAGCCAGAGCCACGGCTCGACGGTGCCACCGAGCGTGACCCGTCCGAACGCGGGCACGGCGAACGCGACGACTGGCAGCGCCACGACGGGGAGCGCGGGCGCGACGTACCACAACACGAAGCCCGCGGTCGCGACGGTGCCAAAGAGCGTCAGCGCCAGCCGCGATCCGATCCGATCGGAGAGCGCGCCGCCGGGATAGGGATAGACGGCGCTGATGAGGTTGCCGACACTGCCGTACAGGCCGATCACGCCCGCGCTCGCGCCCAGCACGTTCAGATACTCCGGGACGTACCGACTCGTCATCTGGAAAGCGAGGCTAAAGGCCAGCATCGCGAGCGAGAGCACGAGCACGTCCCGTTCCAGCGCGAAGAACTGCCGGAACGGGTCGAGGACGCTCGCGTCGTCACCCGCTTCGGTTGCCATGGGTGAACGTTCGTCTCCCGATGACTAAACTCCCGGAAACCGGCAACGAGGGCGTCCAGACTCTATATACCCGTCGCATGTGGGTCTTGACGGACGAGCGCACCGTCTGCTCATCGATCCGGGACGTTCCGATTGCTCGATCCGTACTCACTGCCGAGGACGACGACGGCGAAGATCACGAGTCCGAGCGCCACCCCGAAGGTCAGCGCCAGCATGGGCTGGCCGGCGAGTAGATACGTCCCCGACCCGGCGGCGACACCCGGCGGCACGGACAAGAGGAGTCCGTAGAGCAACGACTGTCGCATACGCTGTTCTCACGGCCCATGATAATATAGGTAGCCGCCGCTGTAGCCGATACCGACTGCAGTTCTGCGGGCCAGCGTGTTCAGGAGTGCCAGCGGGCGACGACGGCCGTGACGGTCACCAGTCCGAACGCCAGCACGGCGAGGTTCGGAATCGTCAGGCCGATAACTGGCGACTGCCACTGGACGGCCGCACACGGTCCCGAAAGCGTGCAACTGCTGGTCGTCGCCTGCAGGTACGAGTGATACGTTGCGATCGCGAGTCCTGGCACCGAGATCGGGAGGACGCTCCGCCAGACACCGGCTCGGTCTTCGAGCGCTGCGACGCCGAACACCACGACGAGCGGGTACAGCAAGATGCGCTGGTACCAGCACAGTTCACAGGGCACCAGTCCGAGTCCCAGGCTGAACCAGAGGCTCCCGGTCGTGCCCATCGCCGCGACGACGGTCCCTGCCACCAGCAGGTGCTGGACGGCGAGTCTGTCTGGGGCTATCGCTGCTCGCATCGCACGACCCCCTGTCCCCGTCCCGGTCGAGTGGCGGCACGCAGCGTCGATGGTTGTCGGCGCTCGCTCATCTGTCCTCACATTCGATGCCGTGAAATTTAGTCGTTTCGAGGGACCGACGAGGAGATGTCCACGCGCCACTCGACCACCGAAACGGGGTTTGTGATCGTTCCCTGGCACGCTGTCGGACGGATTCTTCTCGCCGTTTCAGTCGTCTGCGTCCGTCGACTGCTGTCGTATCTCTCGTGCCCGTTCGACGATCTGCTCGTCGTCAACGTGATCGTGCAGTCGGCGGTGAGCACGCTCGCGCCGTCGTTCGACCTCGGCCTGGTCGATCTGCCTGTGAGTCTCTACATGGGGTTCGAGCAGCGGCGTACGTTCGTTTCGACTGGTAATCGCAGACAGAGAGGTGACTGGATGCCGATGATGTCAGTCTCGACAAATTCGAAGATTCGGTGTTCACGCTCGACGTGCTGCGTGTCGACGTTCGGAGTAGAGCGTCTCGAAAGCGGCGAGTGTGAGGAACAGTACCAATACACCAGCAAGGGCTATCAGTGACGGCACTGTCAGTACTATCGGGATAATCGCGCACGCGATGAGCGCTACGACGAGACGAGGCTTGCTGATCGTTCCAATATCACGCACCCGGGCGACCATATCGCCGAACAGATAGAGTGCCCCACCTCCACATAATGCGATTGCAGGAATCAGTTCGAGCGGGATCTGCGGATGGGAAACTGTCTTTTTCAGGCCGAAGGCAACGAAGATGATACCTGCGATGATCAGCAAGTGGACATAGCTGTACGTGTCACGCGCCATTCTGGCACGCTCGTGACGATCCGCTGCAACGAGGTTTGCTTCCATCGCGAGTGTGACGTAATCGAAATACAGCCACGCGAGGACGGCGGCAAGGACGATTCCGAGGAACGCAGCGACGACGGTCTCCTGGGGGAGTGCACTGATGTCGGTCCCGATCCCGAGTCCCATCGCCAACACCGATTCTCCGAGTGCGATAATTACGATGTCTCGATACCGGTCGACGAAGTGCTCCGGGTGAATCTGGAAACCAACGACTCCACGGACGAACGCGACGCCGTAATCGATCGCGAGTGCGACGATCCAGAGAGCTCCCTGTAACGGCCCTGTGAGAAAGCCGGCCACTACGAGTAACAGTGGGCCGCCCAGGAAGCCCGGTGCGAGCCGCAAAACCGCAGCTCTCGTTTCCGGGGGCGTCGCGGTCGCATACAGTGTGACGTGTAACGCTCGAACGACGAAGTACGCAAGCCCAAAGAGCACTGCCCCGTGCTTGAAGGCGCTGGGCACTGCGAGGGCGACGAGAAACATACCAGCAGTCCCGGCAAAGATCACGACGCGTTCAACGACGTTCTCTTCGGTCGATACTGCATCCGTGAGCCACGTGTAGGTCACCCAGCCCCACCACAACACTGCCAGGAGGGCTATGGATTGGGCCACGCGGATCCACGTAACATCGTCGGCGAGAAAGCTCGTGACCTGGACGAACCCAAAGACGAATACGAGATCGAAAAACAGCTCTACGGGACTCACTGAACCGGTTCCGTCAGATCCTTCTTCCCCACTTTCAGTTGGTTGCGCAGTCGCCATGCTCTCGTTGCTTTCTACTTCCCGAGCGAACTCTGATAAACGCTCGCGGACAACGGTCTCACCAGGTAACGGTCGTGCCAGCACCACGATCGGAGACGGATATTATCACCGTCTCACCACGAACGCGACGCTCGCTGTCCAGTTAGGGAGCAGTATAGTAGTCCATAGACTCGGTACCAGCCGAATCGACGACCGAGGTCGGTCGAGGGTCTTGGGACCGATGACCGGCTACGGTGATCCCTACGTGTTCGACGACATTGAGGTGTGGACGAGCGGCTTGGCTGGCGATCGGGCCAGACCACACGTATCGTCCGTTCGAACTGTCTCAAGGCACATCGATTCCGGGGTTTTGAAGCGCTCCTGCCGGAAACAACGACTGCAATGACCGCTGCCAGCTCGCCAGTTTCGAGCCTCGAAGACATCGGTGGGGACGAGCAGGAAGTGACACCACTGGAGTTGTTTTTCGACCTCGTCTTCGTGTTCGCCATGACGCAGGTGAGTAGCTTTCTCGCGAACAACCTCACGTGGCCCGGGATCGTCCGTGGGGTCGGCTTGCTCGCCGTCTTGTGGTGGGCGTGGGTCACGTACTCCTGGTTGACGAACGCGATTCCCGCCGAGGAGGCACTCCCGGCACGGATCGTGCTTCTCACGGCGATGGCGGCAATGCTCGTCGTCGCACTCGCCGTTCCCGACGCTTTCGGCGACGACGGGGTCCTCTTCGGTGTGGCGTACTTTGCCGTCCGGGTGTTACACGTGGTGCTGTATGCACTTGCCACGGACCCGGACACACGAGGTGCGATCCTCCGACTCGCTCCGGGATTTTTACTTGGACCAGTACTCCTCATCCCTGCGGGATTTCTCGACGGCTCGATTCAGGCAGTGTTCTGGCTCGTCGCGCTCGCACTCGACTACGGCGTCCCGCTGGTTCGGGGTGTGTCCGGGTTTTCGATACAGGCACGCCACTTCGTCGAGCGCTATCGACTGATTCTCATCATCGCACTCGGCGAATCTATCGTCGCCATCGGTGTCGGCGTCAATGCGAGTGATCTGGCACTCACTCCGACCGTGATCGTCGCTGCACTCTCCGGTATTCTGCTCGTCTTCGCACTCTGGTGGCTCTACTTCGACTACGTCGTTCTGGCTGCCGAGCGACGGCTCGTATCCGCGACCGGTACAGAGCGAGCGGCCCTGGCACGGGACTCGTATAGCTATCTCCATCTCCCGATGGTCGCGGGAATCATCTTCACTGCGCTCGGTATCGAGCAAACACTCACACACGTCGGGGAGCCACTGGCGACCATTCCAGCGATGGCGCTTGGTGGCGGTGCGGCACTGTATCTGATCGGTCACAATCTCTTTCGATTCCGTGACGCTGGAACGGTTAGCGTCCCTCGATTCGTCGTCGCAGCGGGTGCTTGTCTTGTGATTCCCCTTTCGATGTCTGTCTCAGCACTCGTCTCGCTGTCCGTTCTCATGGCCCTGTTCGTCGGTCTCTCGACTTTCGAGACGGCCCGGTCTGAACTTCGCCAGACGATTCGAGAGGGATGATGGCAGTACATCGGTGTGTCAGTGTGAGGATTCGAAGAACAGATTAGTCTATACGGCACGCACGTCCCCCGATCGATCTCTCTAACGAAGTGCCGTCCGAGTCGGCAGGCATCGAAAGCACTTACAGATTGTTCTCCGATGGACGTTGCATGAAGACGGTCTTTCACGTCGCCGATGGCGCAGACGACGTTCAGAACGCAGCGATTCGATACGCGACAGGTATCTTCGAGGACGAATCCGTCACGATGGACGCCGTCGCCGTCGTCGCGAACGCGTCAGGGATCGAACTCGTTCGCTCGGATTCCGACTACGCCGAGGAAATCACCAAGCTATCTGAGGACACTGTCGAGTTCGTCGCCTGCGAGAAATCGATGCAGGCTGCTGGACTGACACGTGATGATATCCTCGATGTCGTCGAGACGGCACCCACGTCCGTCGGCGAACTCACACGGCGGCAAGAAGACGGTTTTCACTACATCAAGGTCCCCTGAACCTGCCGCGTTGACCTACTCAGAGAGGAAGTCCGCGAACTCGACGGCCATCCCGAAGTCGCCCCCGTGCGCTTTTGCGATCTGGTGCGCACGCTCGGCACCGTCGGCTGCCCAGTCTCGCTGCAGCTCGTACAGGACCTGTGACCACGTGACTGGCGTCACGCCGGCTTCGATCATCCGCTCCATCGCACGTTCGTGATCAGCGGTCGATTGCCCGCCAGATGCATCAGCGACGACGTAGACGTCGTATCCCGCATCGAGTGCCGACAGCGCAGCGAAGCAGACACAGACTTCGGTCCAGAGACCGGCGATGACCAGCCGGTCACGACCTGTCGCTTCGATGGCTTCGACGAACGCCTCGTCCTCCCAGGAGTTCATCGTCGTTCGGTCGATCACCTCCTCGTCCGGCAACGTCTCCCTGATCTCCTCGAAGAGGGGACCGTTGTACTCCCGACCGATGCTTGTGAGGACGGCCGGAATATCGTAGGCGTCGATCGTCTGTGCCAGCCCAGCGACGTTGTTTCTGAGTTTTCCGGTTTCGATGGTGTTGACGCCGAGCACCATCTCGGGCTGGTGATCGATGAGTGTGATCGCACAGTTCTGTGGCGTGAGTAACTGATCACTCGGTGTCGCAGTTACGTTTTCCATGGTATACGATCTAGGCTCGTTGCCGGACCGGGATAAGCGCTTGCGGACGGGAACACCACCTGGTGGCAACGATGTAACGCTAGCGAGAGGAGGGATAACTGAGTGTTACCTGGTTCGATACCTGTCCCTTTCACTTATTAGTGCGATCCTGACGAAGGAGATGACGATGTTGTACGATCACGTCGCAGATCTCGAACTCGAAATAGAGTCGTTCGATCTCGAACAACGCGAGCGGGACACATCGAGTGGCTTCACCCGCGCGACCACCATCGTCTCGTTACACGGCGACGGCGAAACCGGGCGTGGCGAGGACGTCACATACGACAACGACGCACACGAGACCCTCAACGGTCGTACCATGGCGTTCCAGATCACGGGCGAATACAGCCTCGACGAATTTTCTGCGCAACTCTCCGAGATCGATTTCTTCTTGGATGAGGATCCGAACCAGTCGATCTTCCGTAACTACCGACAGTGGGCCTTCGAGAGCGCCGCACTCGACCTCGCATTGAAACAGGCAGAGACGAACCTCGCCGACCGTCTCGGGCAGACGTACGAGCCTGTCCGATTCGTCGTGAGTACTCGCCTCGAAGAGCCACCGACCGGGGACCGCGTCCTCGACTGGCTCGATCGTAACCCCGAGCTAGAGTTCAAACTCGATCCGACCAGCGAGTGGACGACCGAGGTGATCGAGCGACTCGCGGCGACCGATGCCGTCAGAACACTCGACCTGAAGGGACAATACCACGGGACGACGGTCGATCAGCCTGCTGATCCAGCACTGTACGAGCGGATCATCGAGGGCTTTCCCGAGGCACTCATCGAGGACCCGGAGCTGAACGACGAGACGCGACCCCTGTTCGAGGGACAGGAAGCCCGTGTGACGTGGGACTACCCGATTCGAAGCGTCGAAACGGTTGAACGTCTCCCGTGGGAACCGGAGTGGCTCAACATCAAACCGTCCCGATTCGGGTCGGTACAGTCGCTGTTTGCCACCATCGATTACTGCCGAGACCACGATATCCAGATGTTCGGCGGCGGTCAGTTCGAACTCGACGTTGGTCGCGAACACATCCACGCCATCGCCTCCCTGTTCTATCCAAACGCACCGAACGACGTGGCTCCGAAAGCCTACAACGATCCAGACCCGAGCGGTGATCTCCCGACGAGTCCACTTCCAGCGCCGACAGACCCGCAGGGACTGGCCTGGCAGTAACGAGTATCGACGGACGTTCTATCGTGGCGAATCGCTTCTCGTGCGGTCTCAATCCGAACTGTGATTCGATCCCTGGCTGATTTAATATCGCAGTATGTAATTTATACTCGCCGTCGCTTTCACTCCAAAGACCAACTGATAAGCCCACACCGGGGCAATTGAGGCACATGAGCCTGCGATCATCCCCGCTCGGCGACAGTCACGCCGAATCCGGGGCGCGCTTTACCGACTTCGGCGGCTGGGAGATGCCCGTCGAGTTCGATTCGATCCGTACCGAACACGCCGCTGTCCGCGAGTCGGCGGGTAAGTTCGACGTTTCGCATATGGGTGAGATCGTCGTCTCGGGACCGGACGCGACTCGCCTGATGCAGCGTCTCACCACGAACGATGTGGTCCCACTCGATCCCGGCGAGGCCCACTACTCGGCGATCACGCGTGAGGACGGCGTCATGCTCGACGATACCGTCGTCTACTGCCTGCCCGAGGACACCGACGGCGACTACCTGTTCATCCCCAACGCGGGCCACGACGAGCAGATGGCCGACCGGTGGCGCGACCACGCCACGCAGTGGGATCTCGACGCCACCGTCGACAACCGCACGACTGAGTACGGTCTCGTCGCACTGCAGGGGCCAGATGCGCCCGACCTGCTCGCTGGCGAGACGGACCTCGCTCTCTCGGCGCTGGGGCGCTTCGAGATCGCCGACGGGACGGTCGCGGGCGTCGACGCCCTCGTCGCGACGACGGGCTACACCGGCGAAGCGGGCTACGAACTCCTCTGTCCGTGGGACGACATCGAGACGGTCTGGGACGCACTGGACTGCCAGCCCTGCGGACTGGGGGCCAGAGACACGCTCAGACTGGAGATGGGTTTTCTCCTCTCGGGCCAGGACTTCCACCCCGAGACGGAGCCACGAAATCCCTACGAGGCAGGCATCGACTTCGTCGTCGACCTCGATACGGAGTTCGTCGGCCGCGACGTACTGGAGGGAGTCGACGTCGAGGGTCCCGAGGAGGAACTCGTCGGGCTATCGCTCATCGACCGCGGGATACCGCGAGCGGACTACGAGGTAACGACGCCAGACGGCGAACATCTCGGGACCGTCACCAGCGGGACGATGAGTCCGACACTGGGCGAACCGATCGCGCTTGCATATATCCCCACAGACTATACGGAACACGGGACGAAAGTGCGCGTGGTCGTCCGCGACGAACCGAAGAAGGCACGTATCAGGGCCACCCCATTCCTCGATAGATGAGCTTCGACGTTCCCGACGATCTGCGCTATCTGGACTCTCACGAATGGGTCAGGCAGGCAGATGGCAGCGCGACGATCGGTATCTCTGATTTCGCACAGGACGAACTCGGCGACGTGGTCTTCGTCGAACTACCCAGCGAGGGCGACGACCTGACCGCGGGCGAGGACTTCGGCGTGGTCGAGTCGATCAAGGCCGTCTCGGACATCTACGCCCCCGTCTCGGGGACCGTGACGGCGGTCAACGACGACTTGCTCGACCAGCCAGAACTGCTCAACGAGGACCCGTACGGCGACGGTTGGCTGCTCGAACTCGAACTGACCGACGAGAGCGACCTCGACGACCTCTTATCGCCCGACGAGTACCGCGACCAGATCGAATAGCACGGCGACAGCGCCGCGACAGGTCTCGTGTGTACGCTACCCAGCCACACGGTGCGGGCGGAACGCGCACACTAATGTACGCAGACCCGCTAGCCTCGCCCATCACGCCCGATGCTCGGGCGACGCTACACCATGAGCGATGAACGGTCTCGCGGTACACCTTACGCACCGCACACGGCGGCGGCGACGGCGACGATGCTCGACGCGGTCGGTGTCGACAGCGAAGCGGCCCTGTTCGACATCCCAGAGTCTGTTGCCTTCGAAGGACAGTTCGACATTCCCGAGCGCTCAGAGCGCGAGACGCGCCGGCACGTCGAATCGATTCTCAACCGGAACACCGATCTGACGGCCTTGCTGGGTCGCGGTCACTACGACCACTACGTGCCCAGCGTCGTCGACGATCTGGCGAGTCGATCGGAGTTTCTGACCTCCTACACCCAGTACCAGCCAGAGATCGCACAGGGGTTCCTGCAAGCCCTGTTCGAGTACCAGTCGATGCTGGTCGAGTTGACGGGGCTGGGCGTCGCGAACTGCTCGATGTACGACGCGGCGACGGCGCTGGGCGAGGCGGCGACCCTCTCCCAGCGCGTGCGCAGTGTCTCGGGTGACCGCGTGCTCGTCCCCGAGCAGTTGCGCGAGGGCAAGCGCGACGTGCTGGAAAACTACGCCGCCGGTCCCGGTATCACCGTCGACACCTACCCGATGGCCGATGGGAACGTCGATATCGACGGTCTCGGAGACGCGATCGGTGACGACGTGGCGATGGTCTACGCCGAGAACCCGACCGTCCGCGGGACGATCGAGGAACGACTCGGCGCGGTCGGCGATCTCGCCGACGACCACGACGCACTCTTCTGTCTCGGCACCGACCCCGTTGCACTCGCACTCCTGGAGGAGCCGGCGACCGTCGGCGCGGATGTCGTCGTCGGCGACGCCAGTTCGCTCGGGACGGGCACGGCCTATGGCTTCGGACTCGGCCTGTTCGTCACCCGCGAGGCGTATCTCCGGCAGGTCCCCGGCCGCCTCGTCGGGGCCGCCGAGGATGCGAGCGGCCGCCGAGCCTACACGCTGACACTCCAGACCCGCGAACAGCACATCCGCCGCGAACGCGCGACCTCGAACATCTGCACCAATCAGGCGTGGGTCGCCCTGCGGACGGCGATGCACGTCGCGTGGCTCGGTCCCGACGGCCTGCTCGACCTCGCCGAGTCCTGTGTCACTCGCGCCCGCGATCTCGCTGCGCGGGTCGACGAGATCAGCGGCATCAAAGCGCCGGTCCACGATCGGCATCACTTCCGGGAGTTCGTCGCCCACACCGACCAGCCGGCGGCGGCGGTCCGCGACGACCTCGCGAGTGCTGGCTACGCAGTCCACGCCGTCGGCGAGCACCAGATCCAGATCTGCGTGACCGAGACGACCGAACACGCCGTCGACGACTTCGTCGACACGCTCGCGGAGGTGGCAAAATAATGCGCTACGATCAGGCACGCTGGACCGACGACGAGGACCGCTACGAACCGCTCCTGTCGGAGAAGTCGACCACGACGGTCTCGACCGACGACGGGCCGCTGCCCGACGATCTGACGCGGGACTCGCTCGAACTGCCCGACCTGAGCGAGCCGGAACTGGCACGCCACTACACGCGCCTCTCTCAGATGAACTACGGCGTCGAGAGCGGGCCGTTCCCGCTTGGCTCGTGTACCATGAAGTACAACCCATCGTTCACCGAGGATCTGGCCGCGCACCCGGCCGCGGCGGTCCACCCGGACCAGCCCCAGCGGACCACGCAGGGGACGCTGGAACTCATGGCTCGCCTGCAGGACTACCTCGGACGGATCGGCGGGATGGATGCCGTCTCGCTCCAGCCGCCGGCGGGTGCGGCCGGCGAGTTCGCCGGCATCCTCGTCGCACAGGCCTACCACGAACACAACGGCGAGGACCGCAGCGAGGTCGTCATCCCCGAATCGGCCCACGGGACGAACTTCGCCAGCGCGGCGATGGCCGGCTACGACGTGGTGTCGCTGGCGAGCGACGAGGACGGCCGCGTCGACCTCGATGCGCTCGACGCGGCTGTCGGCGACGACACGGCCGCGCTGATGCTCACCAACCCCAACACGCTGGGGCTGTTCGAGCGCGACATCGAGCAGATTGCCGACATCGTCCACGACGCCGGCGGCCTGCTGTACTACGACGGTGCGAACCTCAACGCCTTGCTGGGCCAGGCCAGGCCTGGCGACATGGGCTTCGACGTGATGCACTACAACGTCCACAAGACCTTCGCGACGCCCCACGGCGGCGGCGGTCCCGGTGCGGGACCGATCGGCGTCACCGACGAACTCGCGCCGTTCCTCCCCGCGCCACAGGTCGCCGAATCCGGCGGTGGCTACGCGTTCGTCGATCCCGAGCACACTATCGGCAAAGTGCACGGCTTCTATGGCAACTGGCTCGTCCTGCTGAAGGCCTACGCCTACATCGCTCGGCTTGGCGACGCCGGACTCGCCGATGCCAGCGCCAAGGCCGTCCTGAACGCCAACTACCTCGCCGAACAGATCGATCTCGACATCCCGTTCGGTCCCTTCCACCACGAGTTCGTCGCCAGCGCGGGCGACCGCGATGCCGCCGACTTCGCCAAGCGGATGCTCGACTACGGCGTCCACCCGCCGACGACGAAGTGGCCCGAGATCGTCGGTGAGGCGCTGATGACCGAACCCACGGAGGTCGAATCCAAGCGCACGCTCGATCAGCTGGCCGCGGCCTTCGACGCCGTCGCAGCCGAGGACGACGCGACGCTTGCCGACGCTCCCGAAGCGACTGCTGCCCGACGGATCGACCAGGTCAGCGCCGCCCGTGATCCGTCACTGAGCTGGCGGTCGCTTTCCGACGAATGAGGGGCTGACACCCGACTCCGGTTCGTCGCCGATCGGCCACTGACACGGCTGTCCTCACCTGCCTTTCCTCGTGCTAATTGCTCCCCCGACACTCACCGGGTGATATATATTTGCTCGTCCGCTATTCGCGTGTATTCGATGCCAGCCACTGCCGTCCTTCACGTCCGGCCCGAAGGGTGGGTCGGTTCGGAACTGAGGGACTCCTTCGAAGTGACTGTCGCTCACGACACCGACGCCGCACTCGACCGCCTCGCTACGACGACGCCGGACTGTGTTCTCGTCGAAAGCACTCGCGGTGATCTCGACGGGATCGACACGCTCAGAACGATCAGGGAGCGCTATTCGTCGCTGCCGATCGTCCTCTGCTCTGGGCGTGCCGACGGGACGCTCGCGGCCGCCGCGACGCGCAACGGTGTCACCGAGTACGTCCCCAGAGACGGTCCCGAAACTGTCGGCGACCGGATCGACGCGATCGTCGACGACGACGGTCTCACCGGGTTCGGAACCGTCGAGACCCGAGACGCTCGCGCGCTCCAGCGAACCAACGACGCGCTCGAAGCACTGGCGGCACTGGCAGCCAGTGAGGACCGCTCCTCGACGGCCCGCCTCCGTCGAGCGCTCGCGATCGGCCGCGAACGGCTCGATCTGCCGATCGGCTATCTGACTCGGATCGACGGCGATACCCAGCACGTCGAGGTGACGGTCGGCCCGAGCGACATGCTGCAGACTGGCATGTCCGCGCCACTGTCGAAGACGTACTGCCGGCGAACGATCCAGCAGGACGGCCTGCTGACGATCACCGACGCCGAACGCGAGGGATGGGCTGACGATCCGACCTACGAGACGTTCGGCGTCTCGTGCTACCTCGGCGGAACTGTCGTCGTCGACGACGAGGTGTATGGGACGGTGTGTTTCGCGTCGCTCGATCCCCGTCGCCGGGATTTCTCGGACGCCGAACAGCGCCTCGTTCGCCTCCTCGTCGAGTGGATCGGCAACGAGATCGAACGCGAGCAACGCGAGGCGGACCTCCAGCGCTACGCCGACATCATCGAAGCCGTCGACGACGGGGTCTATGCACTCGACACCGAGGGGCACTTCACGCTCGTCAACGACGCGATGACG
>Ga0207771_100630_pt1 | contig 19324 bp, 14 predicted proteins | sample A23M2SouthBayCA_2_FD_187731 | JGI IMG/M metagenome (GOLD analysis project Ga0207771, IMG submission 187731) | Aerobic enrichment media microbial communities from Eden Landing Ponds, California, USA - A23 M2 (2) (SPAdes) | ecosystem: Environmental > Aquatic > Marine > Unclassified | place...
CGACGGACTCGACCATCCGCTTCGAGGCCCACCGCGAGGACCACGGCGTCGACTGCATCCTCCGGCGGATCGACGACGCCGTCGTGGCGTGGCAAAACGCCTGTCCCCACGAACCCGACGTACCGCTGGATCGCGGTTCGGGTGCGATCGTCCGGGGCGACGATCTGGTCTGTCACAGGCACGGCGCGCAGTTCGCGGGTGGCGAGGGCGTCTGTACCTACGGGCCGTGTGCCGGTGACGTACTGGATTCGATCGACGTGACGGTCCGAGACGGCGCGGTGTATCTCACCGACGAGCGGTTCACGTCGGCCGGCGTGTTCGGGCAGTGACGAGGGAGAGACGGACCTCGTCTCACTCGACCGCGTCGTGCAACACTTTTGCGGCGGTCAGGACGGGGTCCCACACCGGCGAGAACGGCGGCGCGTAGGCCAGATCGGTCCGTTCGAGTTCGCCGACGGTCGCGTCCTGTTCGAGCGCCATCGCGAGGATATCGATGCGGATGGCCGCCCGGTCGGTCCCGACGATGGTCCCGCCGAGTATGCGACCGCTCTCTCGGTCCGCCACCAGCGTCACGGTCGTCTCGGCCGCGCCGGGGTAGTAGCCCGAGCGCGAACTGGCGGAGATCGTCTCGCTCACCGGGTCGAAACCCGCGTCTCTCGCCGCCTCGTGGTCGACGATACCCGTCCGGCCACACTCCTGCTCGAAGGCCTTGACGACGGCCGTGCCAGCGATGTCACCGACGGGCGTCGGATCGCCGGCCACGGTTGCGCCGATGGCTCGTCCCGCCCGGTTCGCGGTCAGCCCCAGCGGCACCCAGTCCTGTTGCCCGGTGACGGCGTGAGCCATCGTGGCACAGTCGCCTGCGGCGTAGACGTTCTCGACGCTCGTCCGGCCGTAGTCGTCGACCGCGACCGCGTCTGCGACGCCGGTCTCGATCGGTGTGTCCGTCAGGAACGCCGTATTCGGCCGGATGCCGATGCCCACGAGCGCCATGTCCAGATCCAGCGCCGCGCCGCTGTCACAGACCAGTCGCTCGACCCGGTCGTCGCCGTCGAGTCGTGCGACCGCCTCGCCGAGATGGAGTTCGATGCCCTGGGACCTGAGTTCGTCCTCGACGACCCCGGCGACCGCGTCACCGAACGGCGCGAGGACGTGCTCGCCCCGCTGGAAGAGGTGGACCTCAAGCCCGTTCGTGCTGAACGCTTCGGCCATCTCGACGCCGACGTAGCCCCCGCCGACGATGGCGACCGTCTGGGGCGATTCGAACGCGCCGTAGCGCTCGACCAGTTCTCGATCGACGAACGCCTCGCCGCCGATGTCCGCGAGCGCATCGGTCGCGGAATCGAGCAGGTGCGCGCGCACCGCCGCGGCCGAATCCAGCCCGTGCATCGTGTGGACGCCGTCGCGGTGGCTCCCCTCGATCGGGTCGGTGACGGCGTGGGCACCCGTCCCGATCAGGAGGTCGCCGTACGGCTGTTCGATCCGCTCGCCGTCGGTCTCCACGGTGACGACCTGCGCGCCGGTGTCGATCTCGACGACCTCGTGACCCCGGCGCAGATCGATCCCACGCTCGTCGATCTCGTCGGGCGACAGCGACAGCAGATCGTCGAGACGGTCGATCTCGCCCTTGACGAAGTAGGGCATCCCGCAGTGCGAGTACGACACCCACGATCCCTTTTCGAAGACGATCACGTCTCTGTCGGGATTCTCTCGTTTGCATTTGCTGGCGGCGCTCAGACCGGCGGCGTCGCCACCGATGGCGACGAACGGAGCAGACATAGCACCGACTACGTCCGCCAGCACGTAATGTCGGTGGTAAGCACGGCGAAACGAGGTTACCAACTCCTCACCAGTCGCGTACCGACGCCGCTCTCGCCTCAGCGATCGGCCCGCGGCGGCGTGTAGAAGTTCACCGTCTTCAGGGGATCGTCGCCGTCGTTCTCGATGCCGTGGGACTCGCCGGTCTCGATCAGCAGGAGATCGCCCGCATCGATCCGGGTGGGTTCGCCCGCCACCGTGGCGACGCCGGTCCCCGAGACGACGTACAGCCACTGGTCGCTGTCTGTGTGGCGATTGTCCGGCCCGCCGACCTTTCGGCCGGGTTCGACGGTCATCTCGGCGGCCTGTGCCTCGTCGGTCTCCATGACGACCGAAAAGTACCGGTCGAAATCGAGGTGAGTCTGTCGCATAGTGAGCGGTTCAGTATGGGGCCGGGAATCGGTTTCGTCCCGACATCCGCGGCACAGTGGCTGTCGCCGCCCCGACTGGACCGCTTGCTTCGGCGATCGCATCCAGCCCGCAGGGGGTTTCACGGCAAACCTCTTTGTCTCGTGGGGGTTCTATAACACACCAGTCATGCGCACAGATCTCGATCCCGCGTCCCCACCACACGGGGCAACAGCCCGCACCGACAGCAAGCCCCACGGCCGCTCGCTCGCTGCGCTCGAATAATGGCGTCGCCCGCACCCGTGCTCGATTCGTCGACCGTCCTGCTCGTCGGGACGAGCCAGTGGCTCACACAGTTCGAGACGGCGCTCGAAACACGGACCGACGCGGACATACATACCGTCGACACACAGGCTGAAGCGATTGCTGTCGTCCGGGAGCGGGCCACGGACTGTCTGATTAGTTCGTACACGCTCGGAGAGGCGACCGGTATCGAACTCCTGGAAGCGGTTCGCGCCGAGACCGCCACGCTCCCCTTCCTCCTCGGTACTGACGCCGGGAGCGAAGCCATCGCCAGTACGGCTATCGAAGCCGGCGTCACCGATTACATCGCTCTTTCAGCGCCGGTCGAACGGACGATCGACGAACTGCTCGACCGCACCGAACGCGCCATTCGGTCCGCACGGCGCGCAGACACTCGTCGCGAGCGCGCTCGACAGTTCGACGCGGTCTTCAACGATGCACGGACGGCGACCTGGGTGCTCGACTCGGACGGGACGCTCGCGCGTGCGAACCAGACGGCGCGTGCGATGATCGCCGACGAGATCGCCGATGTCGTCGGCGACCCCTTCTGGACGCTTCCGTGGTGGTCTCAGTCGGGCGAGACGAACGCGGACGTACGCCAGATCGTCGAGCAGGCACGCGATGGCACGTTCGGCAAGGCAGTCGTCCCACAGCCCACCCACGTCACAGACCCGCGTGTCATCGATCTCTCCGTTCGCCCGGTCGAGGACGAGCGTGGGGCGCTCGCTTCGATCGTCGTCGAGGGTGTCGACATCACCGAGCGCGTCGATCTCGAACGGGACCTCCGACAATCGGAGGCACTCCACCGCGTCACGCTCAACAACATGACCGACACCGTCCTCATCACGGACGAAGCCGGCGAATACACCTACGTCTGCCCGAACGTCCACTTCATTTTCGGGTACACGGCCGAGGAGATCCGTGCCCGCGGGTCGATCACGGACCTCCTCGGCGAGGATCTCTTCGACCGCGAGGCACTCGCCGCAGACGGCGTTCTCAAGAACATCGAGACGACGGCGACGGACAAGGCCGGTCGCGAGCACACGCTGCTCGTCAACGTCCGCGAGGTCTCGATTCAGGACGGGACGTTGCTGTTCAGCTGTCGGGATATCACGAAGCGAAAGCAACGCGAGGAGGCACTCGCGACGCTGCACGAGACGGCCCGCGACTTCCTCTATGCCGAAACGCATCAGGAGATCGCCCAACATATCGTCGACGACACACCCGGTGTGCTCGATTTCGATGCGAGTGCCGTCTATCTCTTCGACGACGAGACCAACGATCTCAGACCCGCCGCCCACTCGGCGACGATGACCGCGCTGAACGGCCCGCTTCCGACCGTCCACGCCGACGGCGAAACGCTCCCGAGCTACAGTTTCGTCGAGGACGAAGCGCTGTTCTTCGACGATGTCCACGACGCCGATCGGCTCGAAAATCGGGCCACCGATCTCCGAAGCGCTGCGTACATCCCACTGGGCAATCACGGCGTGTTCGTCGCTGGCTCGAACCACGTGAGTGCTTTCGACGAGATGACCAGAGAGTTGGCCGATTTGCTCGCAGCCACCGCCGAGGCTGCGCTCGACCGCGTCACGCGCGAATCACGACTCCGTGAGCAAGACCGCACTCTTCAGGGGCAAAACGAGCAACTGACCGCACTCAATCGCATCAACGAGACGATCCGGGAGATCGATCAGGCCATCGTGCAAGCCGAGACACGAGAGGAGATCGATCACACGGTCTGTGAACTGTTGACCGCGGACGACCGCTTCCGGTTCGTCTGGATCGGTCGGGCCGATCCCACGACTGACACGGTGGAACCGCACGCGTGGGCGGGACGCGAACAGGGGTATCTCGACAGCCAGTCGTTCCCTATCGGCGAGTCGGCGACGGAGCCGGCCGGCAACACTGCGGCGACGGGCGACGTCACGATGGTGCGAAACGTCGCCGCCGGCCTTCGTGAGGACGCGTGGCGCAAGGACGCGCTCGCTCGTGATTTCCTCTCCGTGTTGAGTCTCCCGCTCGTGTACAACGACCTCAGCCACGGCGTTTTGACGGTGTACGCACCGGCGAAGGGAGCGTTCGACGACACGGCAACGGCCGTGCTGGCCGAACTCGGCGAAACCATCGCATCGGCACTCAGCGCCATCGAGCGCAAGAACGCCCTGCTCACGACATCGATGACGCGCGTCGAGTTCGCCGTCGACGACCCGACGTTCGTTCTCACACGTCTCGCCCGTGACGCGGACTGCACCCTCTCGTATCAGGGCGGCGTCCAGCGAGCCACGAACGGGAGCGACGTGTTCGTGACCGTCGAGGACGGGACGGTCGATGCCGTCGTCAACGCCGCCTCGCAGTTGGTCGGCGTCGACGAGGTGACATCGATCAGTGCGGCTGCCGACCAGGGGGTCTTGCGACTCCGACTCACACAGCCGTTTCTCGCCTTGGAACTGGCCGATCACGGTGCCGTCTTCCGCGAGGCAACTGCGAATCCGACCACGACGACACTGCTCGTCGATATCCCGGACACCATCGATGTCCGAACGATCACACGGCTCGTCGGCGAGTCGTTCGCCGACGTCGATCTCCGTGCCAAGCAGACGCTCGATCAGACCGCGGATCACTCCCTCTACTCGAAGTTCCTCGATGCGTTGACCGAACGGCAACTCGAAGTGATCCAGACGGCCTATTACAGTGGATACTTCGAGTCGCCACGCGAGAGCACGGGCGAAGACGTCGCGGCGACGCTCGGGATTTCCCCGCCCGCGTTCTATCAGCACGCCCGGACAGTCCAGCGCAAACTGTTCGAAACGCTCTTGGAAGAACACACCATCCCTGTCGCCGCTTCGACGATGGGGTTGAATAACGAACCCCCCGAATAGCTCAGCACTTGTTATTCAACAACCGACTATTCCCCGCTCGATGCCGTCGACTGTTCTAGAGTGTCCCGTCACCGGATGGCACTCGTGAACCCACTATGAGAGATATCGAACCCGAACCGGACGCGGAAACCCCCTACGAGTGTTTCGAGTGTGGCAATATCACCATCGCAGAGAACAGCCCCGACCAGTGCCCCGACTGTGGCGGCCCGATGCGAAACCGCCAGACGCCACTTGAGTGACGATGGCATCGAACCCCGAGCGCGCCCGTGACGATGCCGACACCGAGACGACGGCACAGTCTGGACCGGAATCGGCGCTCGAAACCGCTCGGCGACAACTGCACCACGCCGCGGACTCTCTCGACATCGACGAGAACATCGTCGAACGGCTCTCCCACCCGAAGAAAGTCCACGAGGTGACCATTCCCATCGAGCGAGACGACGGCACGGTCGAGGTGTTCACGGGCTACCGAGCGCAACACGACAGCGTCAGAGGGCCGTACAAGGGTGGTCTACGATACCATCCCGACGTGACCAGAGACGAGTGTGTCGGTCTCGGCATGTGGATGACCTGGAAATGCGCCGTCATGGATCTCCCCTTTGGCGGCGCGAAAGGCGGCGTCGCCGTCGATCCCAAGGCACTGTCTCCCGCGGAAAAAGAACGGCTCACTCGCCGGTTCGCACAGGAACTCCGCGAGAATATCGGCCCGACTCGAGACATTCCCGCACCGGACATGGGAACGGATTCCCAGACGATGGCGTGGCTGATGGACGCCTACTCCATGCAAGAGGGTGAGACGATTCCGGGCGTCGTCACGGGCAAGCCACCAGTCGTCGGCGGGAGCGAAGGCCGGGAGGAAGCCCCCGGGCGGAGTGTCGCGATCATCACGCGGCTGGTCTGTGAGTACGACGACCGCCCGCTGACGGACACGACGGTTGCAGTCCAGGGCTACGGCAGTGTCGGCGCAAACGCCGCCCGATTGCTCGATCAGTGGGGCGCGACCGTCGTCGCGATCAGTGACGTCAACGGCGCGATGTACGACCCAGACGGGATCGATACGGCGTCCGTCCCATCCCACGACGAAGAGCCAGAGGCAGTCACGACGTACGCAGACACCGTGATCTCGAACGACGACCTCCTCACGCTCGATGTGGATGTCCTCGTGCCGGCCGCCCTGGGGAACGTCATCACCGAAGCGAACGTGGCGTCGATCGCCGCGGACGTGATCGTCGAAGGTGCCAACGGCCCGACGACATCGACGGCGGATTCGATCCTCGCACAGCGAGATGTCGCTGTGATCCCGGACATCCTCGCCAACGCCGGCGGTGTCACGGTGAGCTACTTCGAATGGCTTCAGGACATCAATCGACGGGCCTGGTCGCTCGAACGGGTCAACGACGAACTCGCAACGGAGATGCAGGCCGCCTGGGATGCGGTCCGCACGACGTACGAACAGCGTGACGTGACCTGGCGCGATGCGGCGTACATCGTTGCACTGTCCCGCATCGCCGAGGCCCACGAGGCACGCGGACTCTGGCCTTGAGATTCGGTCTCCTTGCCCGTCAACTCCGACGTGGTGCTACTCGTGGTATCGTAGTCGCGGAACAGTACTGCACGCCCGATCACACGACAGCCGTGCGATCGGTGTGTCAATCGGTGCAATCGTCACGAGCGTTTGGCGCGGCGTTTTCGATGGCGGTCGCCGCCAGCACCTCGAAGTCGGCGGTGTCTGGCACGACATCGACCTCGATGCCGGCGTTTTCGGCCGTCGCTCTGGTCGGTTCGCCGATGGTGCCGACGACGGCGGCGTTCAGGCCGTCGACGGCCGCCCGGCGGATGCCACGCTCGTCTGCGGCGGCGAGGAAGTGGGTCACGGTCAGCGAGGAGGTAAACAGCGCCACGTCGAGATCGCCGCTGGCGGCCAGTTCGGCCGAATCACCGGCTCCCTCGGGTCGGACGAGTCGGTAGAGGATCGTCTCGTGGACGTACGCGCCGGCGGCTTCAAGCCCGTCGGTCAGGACCGCCGAGCCGTGATCCGAGCGAGCGACTTCGACGCGTTCGCCATCGACCGCGTTGTCGAGCGCCGCGACCAGCCCCGTCGAGGAATATTCCTCGGGAATCACGTCGACCGTGTAGCCCGCCGCTTCGAGCACATCGGCGGTCGGCCGGCCGATGGCACAGACCGTCGCACCATCGGGGTCCCAGTCGGCGTCGGCGGCGAGTTCGACGCCGGTCTTGCTCGTGAGGATCACGTAGTCGGCATCGGAGCGGGGCACCGAGCCGGTCGGCTCGACGGCGAGCATCGGGTCCGAAACGGGATCGGCATCGAGTGACTCGATCAGTTCGGCGGCCTCGGTCGCGCGCTCGTCGTCGGGCCGGAAAAAAGCGGCTCGAAGGCGAGATCCCTCACGCATCGTCGACTCCCGTCCCCGTCTCGTCGGTGGCGCTGTTTGCGTCCTCGCCCGCGCCGACGAGGAACGTCAGGACGCGCTCGCGAGTGGCGGCCACGTCGCCGATGACGGTGATCGCTGGCGGTTCGATGCCGCTCTCGTCGCGCACGTCGACGATGGTGTCGAGCGTCCCCGTCGCGACTCGCTGGTCGGGCCATGTGGCGCGTTCGATCAGTGCCACCGGCGTCTCGCCGGCCATGCCGGCCGCTCGCAGCGCGGCGGTGTAGTCGGGCAGCTTGCCGACGCCCATCAGGACGACGATCGTGCCCCCGGTGGCGGCAAGCGCCTCCCAGTCGATGGCCGACTCCTCCTTCGTGGGGTCCTCGTGGCCCGTCACGAACGACACCGACGATGCGTGATCGCGGTGGGTGACGGGGATACCGGCGACTGCCGGGCCGGCGACCGCCGAGGTGATGCCGGGGACGATCTCGACGGGCACGTCGTTGTCGGCCAGATGGACGAGTTCCTCGCCGCCGCGGCCAAAGACCGTCGGGTCGCCGCCCTTGAGCCGCACCACGTCCTTGCCCTCGCGCGCGAGTTCGACGAGGCGGCGGTTCGTGTACTCCTGTGGCGTCCACTCGCCGCCGGCGCGCTTGCCCACGTCCTCGCGCTTGTCTTCCGGGATCATGCCGATGATCTCCGGGCCGGGGAGTTTGTCGTGGAGCACCACGTCGGCCGATTCGAGCAGTCGCTTTGCCTTGACGGTCAGCAGGTCGGGATCGCCGGGACCGGAGCCGACGAGAAAGACCGTTCCGGTGGTCCTGCCGACCGATTCCGTGTCATCCTCGACCTGCGTGTCTGGGTCGTCGGACCCCGACCCGCTCATTCCTCGTCGGCCCCCTGTGCCGTCGCGGCGTCGCCGTTGGCATCCTCGCGCTTTGCCTGTGCGATCAGGTCGTCGGCACCCTGGGCGGCCAGATCCGCCGCGAAGCGCTGGGCCTCGTCGATGTGGCGCGTCGCGTCGAGGTCGCGCGTGGCCGCGACCTCCTCGTCGCCCTCGCGGTCGAGCACGCGGACCGTCGTTCGGATGACGCTGCCCTGCAGGACGGCGTGGACGCCAAGCGGCGCGACACAGCCGCCACCGAGTTCGGCGAGGATGGTGCGCTCGACGGTCGTCTCGGCGCGGGACCGCGGGTGATCGAGCGTCTCACTCAGTTCGACCGCGAACTCGCTGTCGACGGCGGTGATCGCCAGCGCGCCCTGCCCCGGTGCGGGGACGAACGTCGTCGTCGGCAGGCTCTGGTACTCGACGTGGTGGAGCAGGCCGGCCCGCTCCAGTCCGGCGCGTGCGAGCACGATGGCGTCGTACTCGGTCTCGATCTCGCGGCCCAGCGCCTGGCGCTGGATTTCGCGAATCCCGTCGAACCACTCTTGGACGGTCTGGTCGTAGGGGAACTCGTAGTCTTCATCGTCGACCTTCTCCTTGCGTTCCTTCTCGGCCTCACTGCGCTCCTCGTGTTCGGCCTGCAGCGCCGGCGCGAGCAGCTTCTGGATGCGCGTGTCGACGTTACCCCGCAGCGGCTGGACGTCCAGATCGCCACGTTTTGCGAGCAACTGGGCTTTCCGGCGCAGACTCGACGTGCCGACGGTCGCGCCGTCGGGCAGATCCGCGACGGTCGCCCCGTCGGTCGTCACCAGTACGTCGTCGGGGCGCTTTCGCTCTGGGACACCCGCGACGACCAGCTCGTCGGGCTGATCGGTCGGCACGTCCTTCATCGAGTGGACGGCGGCGTCGACCTCGCCGTCCATCACCTGCTCGTCGAGGCTGCGGACGAATGCGCCGGTCTTGCCCAGTCGGTGGATCAGTTCGTCGCGCACCTGGTCGCCCGTGGTCTCGACTTCCACGAGTTCGACCGCATAGCCCCGGTCTTCGAGCGTGTCTTTGACGGTCGCTGCCTGACGCAGAGCCAGATCCGACCCCCGCGTCGCCAGTCGCACCGTCGATTCGGTAGTCATACTGGTTGGTCGTCGGCCAGCGTAGAAAAGCCCTCCACTTTCGGGACTCGCAACGGCAGTGGGCGTCGTCGACGGGTGCATGCGGACAACGTTGGCGACCTCCGCCGTTTCGATAGTGGCCCTGCTACGCTTCGCCACACAGCGGCCAGACACAGGCGTCCGTCTTGCTCGTCACCAGGGTTCCGATTTCAGCCCGAGCACGTAGGCGATGGCGTTGGTCACGACGTGCAACAGCGGCGTGAGTACCAGCACCGCGACGAGCACGGGCGGGTCGAACGTCGCGAGCGTCCACGACGGTGCGAACAGGCCCGAGACGAGGAGTGCGCCGACGACGAAGTCCAGTTGATCGAGACCGGGGAAGGCGGCCCCACGTTCGCGGCCGGTGCGACGTTTCAGGAACGAGGCACCGATGTCGCCGACCATCGCGCCAAGCGCCAGTCCAGCCCCCGCGAGGAGGGGGAAGGGATCGGCGGCGACGCCCAAAGAGACAGCCACGGGGTCGTAGACGGCGTTGAGGACGATCGCCAGCGCCGTCCCGGCGAGTGTGCCGGCGGCGGTCCCGCGCCAGGTCTTGCCATCGCCCAGTATCCGGCGGCCACCCCACGTGCGGCCGCCGTCGATGGGGCGACCGCCGCCGGCAAGCACCGCCGCGTTGTTGGGCACGTAGGCCGGCAACATCGCCCAGATCGCCGTCGCAACGATCGCGAGTACGTCCATGTCGCGGTGCTGTTTGCGCCGGGGCTTAACGACGGCGACTCTCGGCCGATGCCAGCACCGCCCGCCGTGGCGACAAACCTCATACGTGGGGATTCCGTAGTACGGATAGATGATTCCGCCACTGGCGCGGCGGTTCGTCGCGGGCGAGACGACCGCCGAGGCGCTGGAGCACGCGCGAACGCGCAACGAGGATGGTATCGGCGTCATTCTGAACCGACTCGGGGAACACTACGAGACGCGGGGACCGGCCGACGCGGCCGCGACGACCTATCAGGGACTGGTCGAGGAGATCGCCGCCGCCGACCTGCGGGCGTGCATCTCGGTCAAGCCCTCACAGCTGGGGCTGTCGGTGAGCGACGCCGTGTTCGAGCAGAACCTCGACCGGGTCGTCTCGCATGCCGCCCCCCGGGACGTGTTCGTCTGGATCGACATGGAGGATCACACGACCACCGACGCGACGCTGTCGGCCTTCGAGCGCCTGGCTCGCGAGACCGACGGCGGTGTCGGCGTCTGTTTACAGGCGAATCTCAGGCGCACGCCCGACGACCTCGAACGACTCGCCGACCGTCCGGGGAAGGTTCGGCTGGTCAAGGGGGCCTACGACCCGCCGCCTTCGGTCGCACTCGATGGTAAGGACGCCGTGAATCAGGCTTACCGCGAGCAACTCCGGTACATGTTCGAACACTTCGACGACGGCATCGCCGTCGGGAGCCACGACCCCGCGATGATCGACCTGGCAGCGACGCTCCACGACGAGTACGGCACCGACTACGAAGTCCAGATGCTGATGGGCGTCCGCACGGACGCACAGCGAGCGCTGACCGACGACTGTCCGGTGTGGCAGTACGCCCCCTACGGCGGCGAGTGGTTGGCGTATTTCTATCGGCGCGTTGCCGAGCGGAAGGAAAACGCACTGTTCGCGTTGCGGGCGCTGCTGTCCTACATTGTCGACAGTTGACAACCGTAAAGGGAAGGGCTGATAACTGGGGAGGGCCAGGCACTCTACATGGCCTCGGCGACGTGGAAGCGTGACTTCGCGAGCGGGCTCATCATTCTCCTGCCAGTGTTAGTGACGGTCTACGTCCTCGCCTATCTCTATGGCATCCTCGCGGCGATGCCCTTCGCCTCGGTGATCGATAGCCAGACGCTCGTCGCGCTGAATGTGCCCAAGGACTATCCCTACATGGGCCAGCTCCTGACGTTCGTCCGCGTCGTCACGACGCTGGCGGTGTTCGTCTTGCTCGTCTTCTCGGTCGGCTATCTCATGCGGACGGCCTTCGGCGACGTGGTCGAACAGGCCTTAGACGACGTGATGAATCAGGTCCCCGGACTACGGGTCGTGTACAACGCCTCGAAGATGGCGGTCGAAACGGCGGTCTCGGGAGCCGACGAACTGCAAACGCCGGTGAAACTCGAAGTGTGGGACGGCCTGCAGATGACGGCGTTCAAGACCGGCCAACAGACCGACGACGGCCGCGACGTGCTCTTCTTGCCGACGGCACCGAACATCACCACCGGCTTCGTCATCGAGGTGTGGCCCGAAGAGTACGAAGAGACCGACGAACGCGTCGAGGACGCACTCACACGAATCCTCTCGGCCGGCTTCGGCGACGCCGAAGAGAACCAACGACAGGTGCCCGCGGGACTCGTCGAAGCTGAAGACGACTAGCCATCTTTTTCCGCTTCGGGTTCGCTCGCTTCGCTCGCGAACCACTTGCGCAAAAACATCCTCGGAGATCGAAGATCTCTGATGTGCTCGCGAGAACGCAGTTCTCGCGAACGTGGGCGAAAAAGGCCGGAATCGCCGTCGACGATTCCGGTGTTGTGCGTGAGCCTGCGAACGCACCGCTCGTCAGAGCTTTGCTCTGACGGTGAACCGGGCGACCGAGCGGTCCGTCAGGACCCGGCAGGTCGCCCGGATGCTCACAGCAAACGATGGTCAATAAGAGGTTGCAGTCAGCAGTCGGACAGTGCTGTAATTTGGCCGAAAAGTTATCCACTTCCGGTCTATACACAGCATCTATGGATAGGCGGACGTTTCTCACGCTTGGTGTTGCTGGCATTGGCCCCCTCGCTGGCTGCTCCACTGGCTCGCAGACCGACTCAGAGACTACTTCTGAGACGACAACCTCGACGCGAACATCGACGGAAGCGCCCACTGAGACCAATACACAAACCACAACAGAAACACCACGCGAACATCCCGACACTATTTTTGTGGATAGCCGGACGGGAACTCCGCAGGCTTCGGGAACGGTTAACGACCCAGTTGACTCTATTCAAGAGGGTCTGGTGCGTGCACGGCCAGGCGAGAGTATACAGGTTCGGCCGGGCCGATATGCTGAAACCTTCGAGACGACCCGATCTGGAACAGCGGAGGCACCCATCACGATAACGGGACCAACCGATGCGGTAGTCACTGGGACTTCAGGTGATAACATTTTTTCAATCAAGCATAGCCATATCCACCTCACTGGACTCACGTTCAACGGATTTGTCAATCATTCGTCGCCCGATTCACCCGAATCCTACGCAGCAGGTGGAATACATATCAATCCAGAGGCCGACGACGACCCGATCGAAGACGTGTCCGATGTTATGCTCGAGGATATTGTTATCAAGCCAGTTGCCATCGGGAACTTCCAGCGAGATTTCATAAAATGTGACTTTGTTTCCAATTCGGAGATCGGGGAGTTCGAGGTCATCGGGCCAGCAGGCATCGATTACCTGAAAACGAGCGAGAGTGCTTATAATAGTGAGTTCGTGTACATCGGCCGTTCGATCGGTGGGATGGCTGACGTTGAGGGTGCAGCCCTCGACCCGTCTCACGATATCCACGTCCATCATATAGACAATAGTGCTGGCTACCCTCATGCCGAATTAGTAGATGCGAAACCCGGAACAGAAAATATCCTTATCGAATACTGTACGGACACGGGCGGGGCCGGGCGATACCAGGACAGTCCTGCCGTCGGTGTGAAAGGGCAGAACATCACTGTCAGGTGGTGTGACATTCAGAATGGACACGACGAAGGAATCGCGATTGGGTCGTGGCACGTGACCCATCCTGAAGAGTCCGAGTACGACATTCCAGACGCAGCACGTCAAGAAGGAACTAACAACTCAATCTATGGAAATCGACTGCTGCATAACGATGGACTCGCGGTGAAGTACAATCAGGACGACACTGGGATTATCGACGGGTATGGACCAGCAGCACAGACGACAGTGTGCGGCAACGAATACACCGGTCAGACCCACGGAAATCCGGGCATATCCTGCAGTCCGGATATTCCGAGTGGAGACGGAACCGGGCATACCGGCGGCGACAGTCGATCGGAGTGAGCACTCAGGTCCTGCTCCATTCGCACAGCTACTGGGCGGTCGATTCACCGTTTCCAGCTCGAAGCAAAGACTGCGTGATACGGATTATTGTAGATCTTTACCGGATCGACCGCACACCGCCGTGCGGCCGACCGGGCAAACGGCTACAATAATCCGTATGAAACGGCCAATAGCTTCGTTCGGTGAGGTGATCGTTACTCCTCCATGTCTCCGATCGTGCAGTCACAATACTCGGTCGTCCATTCGATATCGCCGGTCAATCGGTTATTCAGAACTTGCTCCGGCTTCAGACGTGCAGGAACCAGTCGTCGTACTGCTCGGGTGCTTCTTCGAGCACGTCGAAGAAGCGCGTCTGGATCTCGTCGGTGATCGGTCCCTTCGTGCCCGCGCCGATCTCGTTGTCGTCGACCGAGCGGATCGGGGTCACTTCGGCGGCGGTGCCGGTGAAGAACAGTTCGTCGGCGGTGTACAGTTCGCCCCGCGAGATGGTGGCGTCGTCGTGGACAGTGTAGCCCATGTCTTCGGCGAGCGTGATGACGCTGCGGCGGGTGATGCCGTCGAGGATCGATTCGGCCAGCCCGGTGGTGTAGATCTCGCCGTCGCGCACGAGGAAGATGTTCTCGCCCGGCCCTTCGGCGACGTTGCCTTCCTTGTTGAGGACGATGGCTTCGCCGTAGTCGTTGCCCTTCGCTTCGAGCGACGCGAGGACGCTGTTGACGTAGGTACCGGTCGTTTTGGCGTTGGTCGGGATCTGGCTGGAGGAGTACTTGCGCCACGAGGAGATGGCGGTGTCGATCCCCTCTTCGAGGGCTTCCTCGCCGAGATAGGCTCCCCACGGCCACGCGCCGATCGCGGTTTCGACGGGTGACTTGCCGGGGTTCAGACCGAGCGGGCCGTAGCCGTAGAAGGCGATCGGGCGGATGTAACAGGAGTCGAGATTTTCACGGCGGATCAGTTCGACCGTCGCTTCGGTGAGTTCCTCGGGTTCGAACGGAATGTCGATGTCGTAGACCTTCGCAGACTCGTAGAGGCGATCGAGGTGTTCCTCCCAGCGGAAGATCGCCGGGCCGTCGTCGGTGTCGTAACACCGGACGCCTTCGAAGACGCCGGTGCCGTAGTGCAGCGCGTGGGTCAGGACGTGGACCTGTGCGTCCTCGAAGTCCACGAACTCGCCGTCCTGCCAGATCGTATCGACGCCCTCGAACATCTCCGGGCGCTCGCTCATCGCTCCCACCCCCCGCGTGTGGTGTGGTACTCACAGCACTGTCCATAAACAGCGTCGTCGAAGTGCATACCGGGCAATTGAATCCCACCGTTAAGAGTCTTGACGATGTTTGTGTCGTCGTCTCACGGGTCCGCTGGCGACCGGCGCGATCGGGTCGTCGCCAGATCGGTGTGGCCACCGCGGGGCAAGACGAGGGTGACGACCGATCCGCGTGGGTCTCGCTCCGCGAACTGGAGGGTGCCGTTCGCTCTCGTGACGATCCGCTTGACCAGCCACAGACCCATCCCGCTGCTGTGAGAGAGCGGATCGACCGCCGATTCCTCGGTGAGCACTCGGCGCTCGTTGGGCGGGATCCCGTTCCCGTCGTCGCTGACGCTAATCGAGACGGTCCCGTCGTCAGACTGGGCGGTGATCGTCACGCTCGGCGTCTCGCGGTCGCTATGGATCACGGCGTTCTCGATCACTTCCTCCAGTGCTCGCTCGATCGACGGGATCGTCGTCAGTCGGATCGGTGGGACATCGACCGTGATATCGGCGGTCGGATTGGCCGCCGCGGCGCGATCCGCGACAGCCGCCGCCATGCTGTCGAGATCGACCGACAGCAGTTCCGCCGGTTCCGAGAGCAGTTCGACGATCTCGCGGTGCTTGTCGGCCTGATCGAGGATCCGTTCGACCGACTCCCGGATCGGCCGAGCGATCTCGCCGAGTTCGTCGGATGCCCGATCGAGCAGGATGTCGGCCCGGCCGTCGACGACGGTGAGTTCGTTGTAGATGTTGTGCCGTAACATCCGGTCGAGCGATGCTAACTGGCGTTCGCGCTCGATCTGCTCGGTCAGATCGCGCATCGTCGCGACGACGCCCCACACCGCCCCCTCATCGTCTTCCAGGGGATAGTACCGGATATCGAACGTGCGGTCGCTCCGGTCCGATCGCGTTCGGGTCATTCGGTACTGTACCGTGTGGCCGTCGAACGCCCGTTCGACGTACGGTTCGACCGTCTCGAACGGCTCCGATCCGATCACGTCGGGGAGCGTCAGGTCGGTGACGGTCGCCTCGTCGAGATCGTGAAACTCCCGGTAGGACTGGTTCGCAAAGAGAAACTGGTAGTTCTCGTCGACCGCGGCGATCGACTCGCGCGCTCCCTGGATGGCGCGTTCGTACTGGCGAAGCTGGGTTTCGCGCTCTTTCCGGTCGGTGATGTCCGTCTGGATTGCGACGTACGCCTCGATCTCACCGTCGTCGTCGGTCAGGGGCGCGATCGTCTGTTCTGCATAGTAGTGGTCGCCCGATGCGCGTCGGTCGCGGATCTCCTCTGCCCAGACCTCGCCTGCGCTGATCGTCTCCCAGAGCGCATCGTAGTAGTCCGCAGACATCTCCCCCGATTTGAGGATCGCCGGCGTCTGCCCGATCACGGTCTCGGCGTCGTAGCCCGTGATCCGTTCAAACGACGGATTGACGTACGTGATCGTCCCCTCGGGATCGGTCATGTAGATCCCGTGGCCGGCCGCTTCGACCGCTCTGCGAAAGCGCCGTAGCAGATCCTCGTCCGCTCTCCGCTCCGTGACGTCCTCCTGAAAGCCGACGTAGTTGGTCACGTCGCCGGCATCGTTCGTGAGCGGCGCGATGGTGACGCGGTTCCAGAACTCACTCCCGTCTTTCCGGTAGTTCTGTAGCTCCGTGGTCACCGTCTCCTCGCGTTCGAGTCCGTCACGTAGCTCTCGGACGTGGTTCGGGTCGGTCCCCTCGCCCTGGAGAAAGCGCGCGTTGTGGCCCCGGATCTCGGCTTCGTCGTAGCCGGTCAACTGCTGGAACTGCTCGTTGGCGTAGACGAGGGGCGTGTCGTCCGCGTTCGCGTCGGCGATCGTGATCCCGACCGGCGCTTCGTCGAACACGCGATTTCCGAGCGAGCGTGTCTCGCTCCGTTCGCTCTCGGCGCGTCGACTGCGGCACACGAGGACGGCCGCCGATCCGTCCGACCGCTCGATCCGCCCGGCCGTGAGTGTGACCGGACGTGTCGTCCCGTCGCCACGGACGAGTGTCCCCGTCGTACAGACGAGCGACCGCGCACCGGAGACCACGGTCGCGAGCACGTCCGAGAGCCGCGCGTCCGAATCGATCGTCACGCTGTCGTCGACGGACTCGCCAGTGATCGCCGCCGCTGTCTCGACGCCGAGGTGTTCGCGGCCGGTCTCGTTGAGATAGTCGAACCGGCCGTCTCGGACGACGGCGACCACGTCGGAGACTGCATCGAGGTGTGTCTTCCGCCGCGTGTCCGCGTCGACGACGCCGCGCTGCGCTCGGTGGTAGTCGATGGCGCTGTCCACGACCGCGGCGAACTGGTCCCATCGGTCGGTGAGGTGCGATTTGTCGAACGTGTCCGTGACGCCGGCAGCGACGGGATCGGGGCCGACGGTCTCGCCGTCATCGCTCGTGAGGAGGAGCAACGGGAGGACAGGGGAGCGTGCGCGAACGATCGCCAGAAACGCGACCACGTCGGCGTCGGGCAGGTCGTGATCGCTGACGACGCAATCGACCCGCTCGTCGGCAAGGACATCGAGCGCGTCGCTGACGGTCGGTGCGACCGCGACGGTGGTCTCGGCACTCGCCGTGAAATGTCGGTCGAGGTCGGCGGCGAAATCGTCGTCGGCCGTGACGACGAGGACACGCCGCTCACTTTCAGTCCCGTCAGCAGCCATTTCGCCTCGCCAGTTGGCGAGTGGCTCGGATATATCTTCGTAATGTCGGCTCCAGTTACAACACCTGATAGAAACGCTCGCTGGCCGAGGGACCACTCACGTCGCGTGCTGCAGTTCGACGACGAAGACCGCGCCCCGAGGGTCGTTGTCCTCGATCCGAATCGCCCCGCCGTACCGTTCGACGAGTGTCTCGACGAGATAGAGACCGATGCCGGTCCCAGTGCTGTCCAGTCCTTTCTCTCCGCGTCCGAACACCGCATCTTTCTGCTCGTCGGGGACGCCGGGACCGTTGTCTGCGATTCGAACGACGGTCGTTTCCGCTCGTTCCCTGACGCTCACCCGGATTTCCGGGATCTCGCTGTCGTTGTGCTGGACGGCGTTTTTCAGCAGATTTCGAAGGACCGAACCCAGCATCTCGTTGGCGACGACCCGCGTCTCCGGGATTCGCCCGTCGACAGCGACGATCACGTTCGAGTATTTCGATCGAATCGCGTCGAGTTCGCCTTCGAGAGCGGTTCGAAGCGCGACCGGCCGGAGTGTCTCCTCCGTCGAGAGCATCACGTCGGCCATGTCGCGCGCGGTCTGGGTGATCTCGACGGCGTGATCCGTACTCTCCCGGATCGTCTCGACGTACTCGTGGCCCTCCTCGTCGACGTGGTCGGCGAGGAAGTCGGCGTAGGCGAGCACGAGCTGGAGATCGTTTCGAATGTCGTGCCGGAGCATCCGGTTCAGGATGTCGAGATCGTCGCGTTGCTCTTTGAGCCGCTGTTCGTACCGCTTTCGCGCCGTGATGTCCTGGACGACGCCGTCGAACATCGTCTCGCCGTCGACCACTCTGGCGATCGCCGTGACGGCCCCCCAGAGTTCCGCCCCGTCGAGTGTCCTGAGTTCGAGTTCGCGTTCGGTGACGACGCCCTCGTCGAGCAGTTGTTGGCTGAAGGCCTCGCGTTCACTCGGGTCGACGTACAGATCGCGGACGGAGTGTTCTCGGAGGTGTTCTTTCGAGGTCCCATCGAATATCTCGACCATCGCCTCGTTGACGAAGGTGAATCGTCCGTCGGGACCGGGGGTGTTCTGGAAGACGCCGATCGGGAGGCTCTCGACGAGTCGTTCGTAGCGTTCCAGCGCCTGCTCGCGTTCTTTCCGGTCGGTGATCTCCTGGACGACCTTGTGGATGTACTCCGTCCCCGACTCCTCTTCACACAGGGCGGCGGTGACGACCACGTCTTTGGTGTCGCCGTCGAGCGTCGTGAGCGTGACCTCTCGCTGGATCTGCTCGGCATCGGTCTCGTAGAGGGCATCGACGAGTGCCGCCCGTTCGCTCGGGTCCGCGTAGAAGTCGCTGACCTGATGCGATTCCAGTTCCGAGACGGACGACACGTCGAGGAGCGACGCGAGCGCGGGATTTGCGTACTCGAAGCTCCCGTCGGCGTCCGTCTCGGTTCGGAACACGCCGCTTGGCACCGTCTCCAAGAGGTGCTGTGCCAGTTCGAGATCCCGGTCGTTTCGGGACAGCTCGGTCATGCGAAGCAGCCGAACCGTGTCGTCGTCGAGTCGCACCGTCGAACTGCGGACGCTGACCCGAAC
>Ga0207771_100634_pt1 | contig 19199 bp, 15 predicted proteins | sample A23M2SouthBayCA_2_FD_187731 | JGI IMG/M metagenome (GOLD analysis project Ga0207771, IMG submission 187731) | Aerobic enrichment media microbial communities from Eden Landing Ponds, California, USA - A23 M2 (2) (SPAdes) | ecosystem: Environmental > Aquatic > Marine > Unclassified | place...
AGAAAACAAGCCCGTCACCGACTTTGTACGTCCGATTCTCAAGGCTGACGGACTGGTGATTGTCACACCGGAATACAACGGGGGATATCCGGGCATCCTCAAGATGTTAATCGATTATTTGCCATTTCCCGAAGCGTTCGAGAAACTGCCGATCTGTTTTGTGGGAGAAAGTGCCGGCGCATTCGGCGCATTGCGTGCCGTAGAACAGTTGCAGCTGGTGGTTGGATATCGCAACGCCTATCTATTTCCCGAGCGTGTGTTCATCAACCGGGTGAAGGAAAATTTCGATGAAAAAGAGGGACTCCGGGACGATTTTCAACAGCAACTGCTTATGGACCAGGTGCACAATTTTGTCGAATACGTCGAACAACTCAAGCAACAAGGGTTGATTCGCGCACGGCTTGAGGGGGGAGCGTGATTGGGGGTTTATAATTTATAATTAATAATTTATGATTAATGATTGAGGTGCAGGTCTTCAAGATTTGCGACTGTATGCAATATAAAAGAGAGGAATAAATAAGGGGGGAATACTGATTCGATTTTTTACCGAACTGAATACCTCAATGCTGCTCCCCATTACTAATCATAAATCATTAATTATTAATTATTAATCCCCACTCACTCCGTTTTCAACATATATCCGATGCCGTGGATAGTGATAATGTGTTCCGGTTCGGAGGGGTTTTCTTCAATTTTGGCACGGAGTTTGGCAACGTGAACGTCTACGGTCCGCGTACTGGTTGTGTTCTGATATTGCCAGACGTTTTCAAGCAGGGCTTTGCGGTCGACCGGTTTGTCGGATTGTTGGCTCAAATACTTTAACAGGTCGGCTTCTCTCTGGGTCAGCTTTTCTTTACCCGAGGGTGAATATACGGTCAAGGTGGACAGATCGACCTGGACCGTGCCCAAATTGATGGTCGATTCGTCGTTGACATCCGACAACTCCTGCAACTGCCGGGATACCGCTTCCAGCAAATTGGATTCCTCGATCGGTTTTTTAAGATAGGCGTCGGGGACTCCCGTCGAAGAAGATCCATGCTTGTTTTGCTGTAATTTTCTGCCGGAATTCTGCATGGTGGAGATCAGGATAATGGGCACGTGGTAGTTCATCGATTGCGTGGTTCTGCATACCTCGTACCCGCTCATATCCGGAAGTTCTGCATCAATAATCATTAATGCCGGCTGGGAGCGGCTAACTTGCCGCAATGCCTCTTGACCGCGTGGGATGGTTTTCACCCGGTACCCTTTCTTTTCGAGGGTGGTGCTAATGGTCTTTGCCAGAGACGATTCAGGCTCGACCACTACAATGTAGGGTTCGTCTTTTGGTGACATTGTAAAAGTCCCTATGATTCAATTACTGCCGACTCCACGTATTATTTCGTCGGTTGGCTTCAGGACTGTCCTGGTCCGGATCGATCTCGACCCGACTGACCGGCGATTCGCGACCGATAATAAGTGTCGCTTCGGTCGACCCATCCAGCCACTGTTCAACCGAAATAGTTCGTTGCAGCGTCTCTCCGTTTGCCAATGTGATTTCCAGTTCTACCGGCATGGGTACATTTCCGACATTCTCGATCGTAATGACAGATGAGCCGGTACCGGTGTCTACACTTTTTACAGCTTGATCCAGTACCCACGTTTCATAATACCAACTTCTCCAGAACCAATCCAGTTCTCTCCCGCTTATATCTTCGAATGTGTTGAAAAAATCCCACGGCTGAGGATGTTTATATGCCCATCGATCAAAAAAGGCCTGGTAGGCTCGATTAAAGGTATCTTCTCCCAGAACCTCGCGCAGTGCATACAGTACGGTAGCTGGTTTGTAGTAAGAGGCGATGGTGAACAGGTAGCCGTCGTAATGATAATCCGACCAGCGCATGATCTCCCCTTCATAACCGGTTCCAGCTATCCTGAGATACGAACGACGATTTTCCTGCCAGTGGTCCCTGCCGGGATACTGGTCGGTTCGAGCATTATTTTCGTTGAACGTAGTGGCACCCTCGTCCATCCAGCTGTATCGTCTTTCATTGGAACCGGCGATCATGGGAATCCACATATGAGCCAGTTCGTGAGCGATAACGTTGTAAAGGTCAGTCGTTCTGGCTTCATGATAAGGTCCGATGACTGTCATCATCGGATATTCCATGCCGCCACCGATAATTCCATCGCCCTCGACGGCCGTCATATGCGGCCAGGGGTAGTTGTAATCGGTATATTCAGAAAGATATTCAATGGAATGCTGCAGGAAAGGAACAGCTTCCTGCCATTTTTTAGCGTCGCTCCGGTAAAAGGCGTCCGTTCGTGTATATTCGTTTTTTCCGTCCCCGTCCCGATCACCGATCAAAGCCCGGGCGGCGTCCCATCGTGACTCGGTGGTGGCACTAAAGGCCACATCGCGTAAGGTATCCGCCTTGAACTTCCAGGTAAGCAGGCTGTCGGTCCCCGGTCGTGTAGCCTGACCAAAATCCTCTTTTTGAATGATATGAACCACTTCGTCGCTTTGCCGCGCCTGGCGATATCGTTCGAGGATTTTCGGAGCCAGCATCTCGCCCGCATTCAACAGTTTACCCGTTGACATAACAACCCACGGGGAGGGGGCGGTAATTTCGAGGTCATAATTTCCATAACCGAAATAAAACTCGGCCCGACCACGAAAAGGATCCGTAAACCAACCACTCACATCATCATAAACCGACATAATGGGATACCAGTAGCCCATATAATAGAGATTGTCCTGATCGTATCCCATACGCCCGCTGGCCCCCTTGCTGGGGATATTAAAAGACCATTCTATGTGGATGCGGGTGGAGTCGCCCGGCGGCAGTTTCTGAACCGGGTCGAGGATCAGCCGGGTGGAGTTGACGGTATAATTGGGTACCTTTTGGGTATCGGCCTGCAGGGTGACGCCGTCGACCGATATGCTTTGTATGTCAATCCCGCCGCTGATTTCGGTTTGTTCATTACGAACATTGCCCTTGCTGTGCAGATTTTGCACCAGTTCCATGAGCATCCGGCGAAGCGTGTCCGGCGAATTATTGTAATAAGTAATCGTGCCTTGCCCCTCCAGTCGACGTTCCTTGGGAAAGAGCTGCGCTTGTAAATCGTAATTGGTCCACTGTTGCCAGTATTCCGATCCCGGCTTGCCGTCTCGACTGCGCGTCCCTTGCCGGACCGCCCGTTCAAAAGTGAAGGGGGGATCTACCGGCTGTAAAAGGGATTTACGGTTGGAGTCGATATCCCCGGAAGCATTTCCGGATTGTACTTGTTGAGTAGAACTGCAGGAAAGCAGAGAAGCGAATAGCGTAGCAAACAGGGTGAGACAGATCCCCCTGTAGAAGAAAATCCTGAACATAATCTATTAAAATGTTGGTTTGTATGTTGCCGGGTATATGAATAACTAAAACCGGGCCACCGGTGTCGAGCCTTGATTCAGATCAGCTAAAAAAAGTATGTACCACTCTCAAAATGCCAGGCGGTTACTTGACCTGTTCAAATTTTTCTTCGATGGATTTTTTCAAATCCTGAAACGTGATAGGCTTCATTAAAAAGTCTATATGGCCGGTTTCTTCCGCTCGTTTGACATTATAAAGATCGGAGTTCCCGGTGATATAAATAACAGGGACGTCAGAAAATTTTCGAATTTCGTTCATCGCCTCAATACCGTCCATCTCTCCCTCGAGAGCAATGTCCATGATGATGAGATCAGGTTCAAGACGACGAGTGGTCTCGACTGCTGTCTTACCGTATACTAACTCTCCCTCGGTGTCAAAACCCAGTTTTTCCAAATATCCTTCGTACAAGAGATTAAGAATCAGATCGTCCTCTACAATGAGAACTTTCCGTTTTTCACCAGACTCTGTTTTATTTTCACTCATTTTATATTATACCGGATTTACTTGCTCCGATTACCTATTGAAGTTCTCCAAACAACCATTTGCAAGGCGTTGATTGTTATTCCCAATATAGGTTAAAACAACTGTAGAGACAATTAATTAATTAACGGAAAATCTTCATAAAACGGAGACGGGATCCATGCTAGCGGTATCAAGTATGAATTTGAACCGCTATCCCGAATAATATATCTGAAGCATTATAACAAGCTATAACGTTAAGACAAAATGCGGATTGAATCTATTTCCGGCCAGTTTTGGATTAGGATTTTTCATAAGCCGTTATAATGGCCGGGAGATATGTAATAAATTGATTCAGATCATTTTAGGGGACGTGCATGGGTGGTATCATAAGTTTGAACCGTCAAGTGGAGTCTGGGGCATTTACCAATGCAGGTTCTGCCGCCAGGCTCTCAGGATACTTCGAAACAAGAATTAAACTGCAAATGTATGATTCCGATGAAGCAAAAAACTATAAAATTGTTATCCTTATTAATATTAATGGCCAGTCTGCCGGGCGCGACCCTTTGGAACGCTTTTAAATCCACTGCAGACTCGCAACCGGAAGAGCAACCCCTGCTGCCGATGATGCAAAAATTGATGGTTCAGATGAATCGCATCAATACCGGTATATACATGCAAGACTATCGGCTGATCGACACTACCGCCCACAACATTGCCCACCATCCCAAAATAGCCCGTTCCCAGATGAAAAAGATCAAAAAGGTGTTGGGCTCCGAAATCAAGAAATTTGTGTACTATGACCTGCAGATGGTACACAGCCATGCCGATTCCATGAGTATGGCAGCCCGACGTGAAAATATGCAGCAGGTACTGGAGCATTACGAAATTGTGCAGCGGGGATGTGTGAACTGCCATGTCGATTTTCGAACAGAGCTGCGGGAGGTACTGCATCCGGATCAGGAATAAGGTACCGGTGAGCAAGGCGGTTGCGTTCTACTTCTCTTTTTTTGCGCCTCTTATCGGCACCCTCTCCCTGCGAAGGGGAAAGGGAGTTTTTATGGTTTCGGGAAGTTTAGGCCGGGATCAGGATTTCTCCAGCTTCAGGGCCTTCGGGAAGAGAATGTTATTTTCAAGATGGACATGTTTGTGAAGGTCTTTTTGAAAATCTTCGAGATATTTAAAAAGCAGCCGGTAGGTTGTGCAGGCATCCTGCGGGGGACTGAAATCCTCCGATAATTCCTGAATTCGTTCCATTATGCCGCCGGCCTCGTCGTGTTCTTCCTCCATCAGCGTTACCGGGTGGACTTCATAGTCGTAATGGGCTTCCTCGCTGGAAAAAGTGACCCCGTTTGCACCGCCGTTCAATTTTTGAATATAAGGAAATACATCTTTCTCTTCTTTTTCCAGGTGGTCTAGAATTTCGGTGTACAATTTTTTGACCAACTGCTGAATTTCATTCAGCTCGGGGTGCCGCCGACCATGCACTTTTGCCACCTTCCGGGCAAAGGCGTCGATCTCCGGCATTTTGGATCGCACGTAGGTGTGGTGATTATTGATGATATAATCGATCAGGAATTCGAGCGACCACTGATTGTAGTTGTGCGCCCCATTTGAGCTCTGCACGGTGTTTCCTAGGGCAGTATAAACTTCATCGGGATCAATTCCCTTCTTTTCGCAGGCTTTTTCGACGGTAATATTACCGCCGCAGCAAAAATCGATGCCGTACGATTGAAAAACGGATGCAGTTTGATAGTTGGCCGTCACAATTTCTCCAACGGTTCGGTTCGTAAATTTATCTGTAGTCATGAGTATTAGGAGATTGCTTATCTTTAATAGTTGCTTGTCTGGATATTGGACTTCAAGTGATCTTTGAAAAACCGGGCGGCGGTTCCTTGCTCGTATACTTTTCTTCGGTTGGATGCATTGTATGACTAATGGCTCCTGTTTACGATGATCGTTATTACTGCCTGCTACCCAGAAAATTATTATGCTTCGGAACCGCCGCCCGGTTTTTCAAAGATCACCTCAATTTAGATATTGAGGTATTAAAAGTCAATAAAATCGGTTATAACCGTTAATATAATTTAAACTGTAGCAATAAACATGGTGTAGCGGTTTCTCCTGACTTTATTGAGCCACCCTCTTCCTGATTACTATTGTAAGGCAAGCGGGGTAAAAAAACCTTCGGATGCCTGTACCGATCAATGTTGGTAGGGAAAGGGGGAGGACAGATCACTCGCTGCGCTCGTGCAGGTGAAGGGTGAAAGCCGAAAGGTGAAAGGGGGAGGTGTCAATATGAAAAATCTTCAATTTACTGGCGTCTGCCGATTTCTGGACGATACATTTATTTATATACAGTCTAGATGGAAAAATTCTTAGCTTGCTTTTAAATCAAAAATTTGCTTACAAGCAAGCAGGAGAACGCGATGAATCCTATTCCCGCCAAAAGTTACACTCGAATGGGGTGGGCGCTAACGTTGTTCGTTACGTTGGCAGCTATGGCCCTACCGCCACAACCCTCCACACATAGCACGAAGAGTGGTGAATTTTTCCAGGAGGATTCGATAAAAGTTGCTGACAAGACGGGTAAGCAGTTGTTTTTGGAGTCTTGTGCAACCTGTCACGGTGCCGACGGTAAAGGGGCGCAGCAAAGTCAGCTGGGTTTCGACACTCCGCCTCCGGACTTTACTGATTGTAATTTTGCTACGCGCGAGCCGGATGCAGATTGGATCGCAGTCGCTCATGAAGGAGGTCCGGTGCGGGGATTTTCTACCGACATGCCCGCGTTCGGAGAGGCATTGACGAAAGATGAGCTTCAAAAGCTTATGAGTCATATCCGATCGCTTTGCAGTGATGACTGGCCGAGAGGCGATTTAAATATGCCCCGACCACTGGTGACCGAAAAGGCATACCCGGAGGATGAGCTGGTGCTTGCTTCCAATATTAATGTGGAGGGATCAGGCGGCGTAATGAGTGAAGTTGTATATGAGCAGCGATTCGGAGTGCGAAACCAGCTGGAGGTGGTAGTGCCGTTTGAGTACCGGGAGGTGCGACCCGGAAACTGGTCGGGCGGATACATTGGAGATGTGGCTCTTGGCGTAAAAAGAGCTGTTTGGCACGATGTCAACAGCGGTTCCATTTTGAGTCTGACGGGCGAGGTCATTTTGCCGAGTGGTGATGAGAATGCCGGTGTAGGGTCGGGCACCACGGTGTTGGAGCCGTTTTTCTCATTCGGCCAGTTGCTTCCGGCGGGAGGATTTTTGCACCTTCAGGGCGGTGCCGGTGTTCCTGTTCTGAGAGACAAAGCCGCAGATGAAGTTTTTGGGCGGGGAGCACTGGGTAAAACATTTACATCGGGAGCATGGGGACGAGCCTGGTCGCCGATGGTTGAATTGCTGGGAGCCAAAGAGTTTGAAGACAATAGCAGCGTTCAATGGGAGCTGGTTCCACAGATGCAGGTAACGCTTAATACACGACAGCATATCATGCTGAATGTGGGCGCGAATATCCCGCTGGACGACCCCGGCCGTACGACCCAATTCCGGGTTTATATATTGTGGGATTGGTTTGACGGCGGATTTACGGAAGGATGGTAGGATTTATTAACTCAAGGTGTTTGGCAAAGGTTTAAAATTAAAGGATGAGGTTATGAAGAGAAAAATATTAACAGTTTTACTGATACCATTTATCGTCATAGGAGCCGGGGTATTGATTAATTCGGCCGGCAGCGATTCCACCGGGAATAATCTCCAGCATCAGGTCGGCCAACCCCTAAATCCTCATCCGATTTTTAAAACGGCAGGCAATTGCATGAGTTGTCATAATCAGCTCGCTACCCCGGCCGGGGAGGATGTATCCATCGGAACGGACTGGAGGGCGAGCATGATGGCCAATTCCTCCCGCGATCCGTATTGGCAAGCGGCCGTTCGGCGAGAAGTAACTGATCATCCGCACGCACAGGCCAAGATCGAGAACGAGTGTTCCACTTGTCACATGCCGATGGCGCACTTTGAGGCGAGTATAGCCGGACAGCAAAGCCGGGTTTTTGCAAACTTGTCGGTCAACAAAGCCGTAACCCGTCGTAATATCCTGGCTGCCGACGGAGTTTCCTGCACCATGTGTCATCAGATAACGGATCATAACTTTGGAAAGCGGGAAAGTTTTACCGGCCATTTTACGGTCGACTCGACTGCCCCGATGGGACAGCGCGATGTATTTGGTCCGTATAAGGTGGATGCCGGGAGAACGCGTATAATGCATTCTTCATCCGGATTTCGTCAAAAACAATCCGCCCATATCCAGAAGTCTGAACTGTGTGCTTCCTGCCACACCCTGATAACGGAGTCACTCGGTCCCGACGGTGAAGTGATCGGTGAGCTGCCCGAACAGGTTCCATACTTGGAATGGCGGCACAGCAGTTTTAAAGATGAGCAAAGTTGTCAGTCATGCCACATGCCGGTCGTAAAGGAGCCGACTCCGATAGCCTCGGTCAACGGACAGCCGCGCAAGGGATTTTCCCGTCACTCGTTTCGCGGTGGCAATTTCTTTATGCTCAGCATGTTGAATCGCTACCGCGCCGATCTGGGGGTGCAGGCGCTTCCGCAGGAGATGGATGAAGCGGTAACCCGGACCAGGCGATTCCTCGAAACGCAGTCCGCCCGGTTGCTGGTGGGTCCTGCGAAGCTAAACGGTGATACGCTTGTGGCCGAAGTGGAGGTTAGTAATTTGGCGGGACACAAACTGCCGACGGCCTATCCCTCACGTCGAACCTGGATACATTTTACAGTAACGGATGCCGAGGGAAAGGTCATTTTTGAGTCGGGGGATATTAAGTCGGATGGGGCGATAGCAGGGAATGACAATGATGAAGATGCCAATCGGTATGAGCCGCACCACCGGGTAATCGATCAACCACAAAAAGTTCAAATATATGAAGCCATCATGGCCGGTCCGCAGGACGAGGTCACGACCGGTTTGCTGACAGCGGTACGCTTTATCAAAGATAATCGTTTGCTGCCCAGGGGATTCGACAAGGCTACGGCCGGCGATGATATTGCGGTTCAGGGAGGTGCATATAAGGATAGGGACTTCAAGGCGGGCGGAGATCAGGTAACCTACCGGGTTGCGACTGAAGGAGCCCGAGAGCCGCTGCGAATCCAGGCCGAACTGATTTATCAGCCCATAGCGTACCGATGGGCTCAGAATTTAGGGGACTACGATACCGGGGAGACCAACCGGTTCGTCAACTACTACGACGCGATGTCGAATAACTCCTCACAGGTGCTAGCCTCTGATATGGCACAGGTGGAGTAGCGCGCAGCAGACCTCCCTTTACGGACCACCTTCAGCATTTGGTTATTAATGGATACAACCAGTACATTAATACCTGGGATTCCTTGACGATATAGAGTCAGCCCGAATTTCACCTGTGGGAATCGCTTTGTTCGGTGCTTGCACGTGAAAGTTTGTGGGGAGCTAAGAGCGAGGCGTCCCCGTGAAGTGAAACCGGGATTGGCGACATTCATCAGAAATCAAGCTATACGATATGAATCAATTGCACATCGTTAAATTGGGCACGGCCTTCGGCATCGCATGGGCGTTTTTCACCATGCTGGCGGGCTTGACATCTGCTTTGTGGGGATGGGGCGTGGAGTTTATCGAGTTGCTGGGAACCGTATATGCAGGATACGGTCCCACCCTTGCCGGCAGTTTGGTGGGCGCGGTCTGGGGATTCGCGAACGGGTTTTTATGGGGCGCAATCATAGCCTGGATTTACAACAAATTGCTGTAATCCGTTCAGCGGATGTTTCGAAATTTCTATATATTGAAAACAGCATAACAATGGAACGACCGGGCGCCGGGCTGTGCTGAGTACTTAAAATTTTTCAAACCAAGGCACTTTATAAGAGAATGAACTTGAAATTGTATAGCAACTAAAAAAAGAATAAGCAAAACCGTGAGAAAAAATTTTTCATCGAAGGCACAGCCCGGCGCCCGGTCGTTCCATTGTTATGCCAAAATCGATAAGGGCTTGTAGCTCAGCTGGCTAGAGCGCCGCCTTCGCATGGCGGAGGTCAGGGGTTCGAATCCCCTCAGGTCCACTTTTTTCAACCTTAATTACAGACAAATGACTACGATATCTAAATATGGATCAGTATTGGTGATAGGGCTGGCTATGTTGACTCATGTTGGTTTTGCTCAGAAGACCGCCGTCCAGTCGAATAACTACAAGTTTACGCTGGTGAAAACCCTGGAAACCACCCCCGTGGAAAACCAGGGGCGAACGGGCACTTGTTGGAGCTTCGCTTCTATGTCATTGTTGGAGTCCGAAATGCTGCGGTTAGGTCGAGAAGCGGTGGATCTGTCCGAAATGTATCTGGTGCGGCGCGCTTATGAAGCAAAAGCCGACAAATATGTAAGAATGCACGGGGACATCGGTTTTGATCAGGGAGGAGAACTTCACGATGTGATGATGATAGCTCCCAACTATGGGGTAGTTCCCGAAAGTGTTTACCCGGGCATGAAGTATTCCCCTGAAAATGACGGTCATCACCATGGTGAGTTGTCCAATATCCTGACAGAAATGGTGAATGTAGTTATTAAAGGTCATAATGGTGACCTGACTCCCGTATGGGATGAAGCTTATGATGATATATTGGATCGATATTTGGGGGCGGTCCCTGCTTCATTTACCTATGAGGGTCAAAGCTATTCGCCGTCCACTTTTTTTGAAAAGATCGTCGGGATACAGACCAAGGACTATGTGCAGTTGACTTCGTTCAAGCATAAACCTTTTTATAAGCCCTATGTGATTCAGTTGCCAGACAACTGGGCATGGGGGGAGGCTTACAATGTGCCATTGGAGGATTTTACCAAGATACTTCGGAATTCACTGATGCAAGGTTATACAGTGGGATGGGCCAGTGATGTCAGCGATCCCGGTTTTGCTCATGGGAAGGGGTTGGCGATAGTGCCTGAAAAGCGCTGGGATCAGATGTCCTCCAAAGAAAAAGATCAGGTGTTTAAAAAACCGGTCAAACAAAGGGACATAACGATCGAGATGCGGCAGCAGGGATATGATAACTATGATATAACTGATGACCATGCCATGCATATTACCGGGTTGGCGGAAGATCAAAACGGAGCTCGTTACTACCTGGTGAAAAATTCGTGGGGAACAGGAAATCCATATGACGGATTTCTATACGTATCTGAAGCTTATGTTCAGTTAAAATCGACTGCTATTATGGTCCATAAAGAGGTCATTCCCAAGGAAATCAAAAGTAAAATGAAGGGACTCACTGAATTCAGCTGGGAATAGCTCCGGGTCGATAAATTGGTGGTCGTGAAAAAAGTGACGCTCAACTTCAGCATTACACCAGGTGTAATGCAGCCTGGTCCGAAGTTTTGCTTAGTGGAGTTGAATATCCTACCTTAAATACGGGGAAGCTTTGCATCATTGTATTTTTAAAAATTCTGTTAGTTTAGTATTTAGAGTTTCCAACTTAAGCAAACCATGCATTAGTCTGTTTTCAAACCAGAATTAGTGTGAGCTGCAATGATTATAACAAAAGAGAGGCCCGGATGCAGTATTTGAACATCGTTAGATTTGCAATAGCAACTATTTTGGGGATCTTTCTGATTGCCGGGTCTTACAGCGAAGGACGGGCACAGTCTGTACGAATAGAGGGGAAAGTGGTTCTTGCAGAGCAAGGGTCACAGTCCACGATAAGTTTGGGAGGGTATCAATCCACCGGGGGTGGCGGACAAACATCCCGATCTGACAAAACCCTGAACGATTTGATTATTTGGCTTGAGAAGAAGGATTTCCAGGCATCATCTGACATCGATCAGCAGGAGATTAAGGTACTTGACCAGGTGAATAAGGAATTTCAACCCAAATTGATGCCGGTTCGAGCAGGTCATCAGGTACGCATCAAGAACTCGGATCCGATGTATCACAATGTATTCAGCTTGTCCAGTACCAAGCGCTTTGACGTCGGACGCAGATCGCCGGAAGAATATGCAGATGTATTGTTTGATCAGCCCGGGATTGTGGATGTGTTTTGTGATATACATTCGGATATGCATGCTGTCATTGTGGTTCTGCCGGGTGAAACCCTGCGATGGAAGAAAATGAACGGGGAAGGTGGATTTCAGTTTAAGGAGTTGCCGAAGGGTCATTATACATTAAAATTGTATGCGCTGGGTGATCGGCAGGAAACGGTCCATATCAATGCTAAAGCGAAGGAAAACATTTCATTGGGTACGATCAGGGTAGGATCATAGCCTAAACTTATCGGTGAGAAATTCGAATTTACTATGCAAACCACCAAGTTCTCAATTCGATGGAAGTTGTTGGCCGGTTTTATTGGGCTGACGCTGCTGGTATTACTGGTTGTACTGTTTGCGGTCAGTCGTATCCTGGACAATAGAATTCGGAATGATATCAATGACAACTTTAACGAAGCGGGTAAAATATTCGAGCAGCTTCAAGATATTCGTTACCGGCAACTTCGTCAGACGGCTACTCTGGTTGCGGATATGCCGTATTTGAAAGCGGCGATTTCTACCGGGGATGTTAATACGGTTTCGAATCAGATACGCGAAGAGTTGGCCGAGCTTTTACATTTTGATCCGCTGATATCGGATACTTTGTCGTCAAAACCGCTGGCAACGTCGGTCGATTCGGTTGGCCTGGTCATGGTCTTTAATGAGGATGGAAAGTCCCTGGGACAGCTGTCGAGCGGCCAGCTTCCGGATCAACCCATGCTGAAAAAAACCGGGGTAAAAAGTGCCTTGGAAGGACAGTTTCCGGGGCAATCGCATATCTGGAAGCGTGGAGACAGTTATTACAACGTGATTACTATCCCTGTCACGATCAAAAACCAGGTTATCGGGGCGTTGTCGTTGGGATATCCTATTCGAAATCACGAAGCGGAGCTGCTGGCCGAGGTGATTGAGTATGAGGTTAATTATTTTGTGGAGGGTCAGCTTTTGGCGAGTTCGATGACTTCGCTTTCTGAAACTAATAAAAAAGAGCTGGTGGAGGGGATTCAAAACATCCAGGATCGTGAACTCAACCAGAACGGCAGAGAAACGGTTGAAGTACGGATGGATGGGGAGCGCTGGTTGATTTATGTATTGCCCATGGTGGATACCGGCACGGGGAAAGCCCAGATAGAGGGTTATTACGCTGTAGCTAAATCACTGACTAAAGCACTCGAGCCGCTTCATCAACTGCAGCGGGTGATATATCTAATTGGGCTGGGGGGTATTCTGATTGCTATTATACTGGGCATTACATTGACGAACCATTTAACGCGTCCCATTAACCTTTTGCTGAAGGGTATCCGCAGAATTGAAAATGATAATTATGACGAGCCGGTTGAAGTGGTGAGCCGCGATGAATTTGGTCAGTTGACCCGGACGTTTAATAAGCTGGTGGCCAATATCAAAGAGAATCTTCGTGAAAAAGAGGCTCTGCTGGCCGAAATACACCATCGTGTCAAAAATAACCTGGCCGTAATTACGGGACTGCTGGAGCTCGAAGGAGAGAGTCTCGACGATGAGCAGACCAAACGAATTCTGAAGAGCAGCCGCATGCGTATTCACTCGATGGCCACTATACATGAGATGCTTTACAAGGCCCAGGACTTTAATCACCTTTCGTTCAGTTCGGTTATGTCCAAAATGGTCGATGCACTTCGAGATGAATATGATGCGGAAGAGAAGGGAATCGAAATCGAGGTTGACGTGGAAGATTTACAGCTCAACGTCAACCAGGCGGTACCCTGTGGATTAATTATCAATGAGTTGGTCACCAACGCTATAAAGCATGCGTATCCCGGGGAGGCTTCAGGCAAGATCCGTGTCGCGCTGAAGAATCGAGACGGACAAATTAAACTTTGGATTGAGGACCATGGAGTCGGGATTCCGGAAGAAGTGGATACGGGGGGACGGGAATCGCTTGGATATACGTTGATTAATATCCTTTGCAAACAGATCGATGCCGAATTGGATATAAATACGGAGCAGGGGACCAAAGTCACGGTATCGTTTGAACGACAAAATAAAAAAGGTGCAAGCAGCGCCATGAATGTTGCTTGATTATTTGGAAAAAGGTTACAGCAATTAGGTCATGGAGCAGATTTTGAAGTCTTATAGTGGTTAAAACTTTTTGCAAGTCCTCCCCCTTTCCCCCTCCGAAGGGGGAGGTTTTTTTACCCACGGGAGCCTTGTATTCCCCCTTTGGAGGGGGAAAGGGGGAGGGCCTTAAATATAAAATTAAGTAAAAAGGACTCTCTCCAACAGAAATCGGGATGGACATAGGGCACGACAAACTAAACCGAATCAAATTATGAAGACGATATATCATATAATTGGAGGCATATTATTGTGGATGGTAACCGTAACGGGGGCCGTCGGACAGATTAATTTTGGAGGGCTGGCGGACTTTGAGTTGCGCAAGGGAGGCGCGGACTCGGATCTGACTGTCAACCAGACGCCTAACGACAAGTGGCTGGTGTACGTACCTTCAGCTCGTATTTTTATCAATGCCCCGATTTCGGATGAATGGATGGTATCGGGAGCGATGCAGTCAGACTACTATCTCGGGGAACAGAGCGAGATATTTTTTTCTTCACTGAATATCAGTTGGAATCCGTCGACCTATTTAAAGATCACCGGCGGACGGTTTGCCACTCCGTATGGAAGATACAATGAGCTGTTGCTGTCGACACAAAATCCCTTTGTCCACAAACCGCTCACTCACGTATGGAATATGCCGGTGGATAGAAAGCGCGGCTACGTATTTTCCGGCACATCCTACTCCGGGGTTCCGGGGATGTCGCTCGTCTACCGTCGGCTCTATTCACAAGGATTGATGTTGAGCGGCATGACTAAAAACGAGTACCTGCAGTATCAACTGGCTGCCACCCTCGCCAGTGTTTCCAGTTACGCAGAAGTGGGGCAGCAAAATCGTCCGGCACTCACTGCGCGATTGGTGGCACGCCCGGTAATTTGGAATAAAATCGGTCTTTCGGTATCCAACGGACCCTATTTGATACAGGATCCGATTAACGATCCCCTGCTAAGTGATGAAGAACGGGCCGGGTACCATCAGACGATAGCGACGGCATGGACCGAATTTTCCTATCATTATTATCAGCTTACGTTTCAATATACGTGGAATCGCTGGGAGTCTCCGTGGATCGATCCCAACGGCAACCTGGTTGAGCGTCATATTAATAACGACGTGACGCACTTTTTGACCAAAATCAAAGTTCGATTTCCGTTCTGGGTCGGGGGATATGGCGCGGTACGCTATGAGCGATATCATCCCGGGGAAATCCGGTTGGACGCGGTCGGGATAACCGGTCAGCCGACCCCCGACAAACAACGGATGGAGCTGGTACTCGGTTATAAAGTCAATCGCAATATTCAGCTCAAAGCATCTTACTTGTTGTCGCGAAACGATGCTATGCCGGACAGAAATATCGGCGAGCTTGAAGATGACGTGTTTTCGATACAGTTAAGCGCCGGGTTTTAGGATGACTACAGGGCACTACTACAATTCCCCCTTTGGAGGGGGACGGCCCGACAGCAGTCGGGCCCAGGGGGAGGACCGATCACTCGCTACGCTCGTGAAAATGAAGGGTGAAAACCGAATAGATTCACCATGATACAACATAAGACTATACGCAGGGAGTTTATTCTGTTAATTTCATTACTCGTCTGCAGTTTTGTAATCACCAATTATGTGTTCTGGATATTTGAATATGGACACGGGGATATCAATCACTTCAACGATATCATCTGGTGGTGGGTGGTCACTTCTTCGACGGTGGGATACGGGGATGTTATACCGACGACCACGGCCGGACGTGCGGCGGGGGTGTTTGCCATCATTATCGGGATTTACGCCTATACTCACGTGATCAGCCTCATTTTGAGAACGGTGCAGTATAATTTTGAAAAGGAGGAACGCGGCTATGCGGAGGTGGGTGCCGAGGAGCACGTTGTGATTTGTGAGTATACCGCTTTTGCCGATGAGTTGATACAGGAAGTTAAGGAGCGAAATCTGTATAGGGATCAAGAAATCGTGGTAGTGGGATCCTTGATAGATCGCACCCCCTACCCAGAATACAAGTTTGTCCACGGCGAGCCCATTAGTCCCGATACCTTAAAAAGAGCTAACGTATGCGAAGCGAATACCATATTCGTCTTTTCCAACAATCGTTTTTCCGATCCCGACGCCAAAACTCTTCATGTCGTCAGCCGTATTATGGAAATCAACGATCACGCCGACATTATCGTGGAGCTCAATGACGAAAACAGCGAACTCCTCAACTACCTGCCTCGTGAAGTGACCATCATGAAAACCAACGAACTGCTCTCCAGCGCGCTCTCTCACAAATACGTGGAACTGGATCGGTATATCGAAAATACTACCGTTAGAGGCGAGTAATCTTTTATAAGTCGATAACCACTCAAGCAGAGATCAGAGACAAATTTTGGTATTAAAATCAACAAGGTATGATCTTCAAAGGCTGTACGTGAACGTATAAATTAGTAGATACGATTGGACAATGTTTTGTAATTGTTCATCCCTCAAAGACTGAATAGTTATAATACTTCTGTACTTCCAAAATCAAATTCAAATGTTGCATTAGCCTCAAGTTGCCTGGAGCCCGGAGCGTGGAGCTAAAATAAATGCCGAAAGAATTCGGCATTTATTTTATTATGGTCATTTGCCGGGTTTCGCTGTGGCTGTTCGTTTTCAGCCGGTAAAAATAAATACCGCTGGAAAGACCGTATGCGTTGAGCGAAACGGAATAACGCCCGGCGTTTTGGGAGCGGTCGACCACTGTCTTTACCAGGCGTCCCGCTACATCAAAAATTTCCAGGGTTACGTTCGTTGCCGAAGGTAGCGAGTAGGTAATGGTAGTGGTCGGATTAAATGGGTTGGGATAGTTATCGAACAGCTGAAAAGAGCTCGGTTGCTCGTCCCGGTCAGTCTGTATTGGGGTGCTGTTGCCGGGTAGTGGTGCGTTGATTCGATTTCTCCAGTTATCCAGCTCCTGGTAGAGTTCGGATGCTTTCTGCGGACGTTGGTCAGCAAGGTTGTTCTTCTCGCCCGGATCTTCTTCGAGGTTGTATAACTCCAGGTGTCCGTCCTCATAATACTGATGAAGCTTCCATTTGCCTTTTCGCAGGGCCGAGCCCGGGGTGGTACGCCACATCGGGGAGATCGATTCGGCGTTCCCGCGGTCGATGTAGATCGGGAAGTGCCAATAGAGCGTACGGGGATCGGTAGTTTGGTCTTTAAGGATTGGCACCATACTCATACCGTCAAGAATTTTCCCTTCCGGCGGATCGATACTCGCTATATCCAGGAACGTCGGGAACAGGTCGACCTGGCTGATCAGCTTCTCGGAACGGCTTCCGGGTTCGACGACCTCGGGCCAGGTTACGATGAGCGGCACGCGGGTTCCTCCTTCGTAATAAGATCCCTTGCCTGCGCGCAGCGGCCACATCTTGGTAATTTTAAAAACTCCGCCGTGATCAGAGGTGAATACAATGATTGTATTTTCGTATCGTCCCGTTTTTCGCAGGTGAGATACGAGACGACCCACGTTTCGATCCATCGTCTCAATCATCGCCGCATATCCCGGATGATTGTGTGCTTCGGTGCCTTCCTTTTGTTCATATTTATCTTTCAGCGCAGGCTTCGGTTGGATGGGGGTATGGACAGCGTACGTCGAGAAGTACATGAATAAAGGCTGATTGCCGGACGAGTCAATAATTGAGATCGCTTCATCCGCAAGTCGGTCAGTCAAATATGTTCCGTCCGGACTTTCTGTAAGATCGGGATTTTCAAAAGGAGCAAAATACCCGCCCATGCCCCAGACACTTCCCCGTTGATTTCCTCCGATATTTATGTCAAACCCGTGATAGGTGGGATCCTGACTGATATGCCATTTGCCAACGTGAGCAGTTAAATATCCATTTTGCTGTAACTCTTCAGCTATCGTATAGTCGTCGGAATCGATATATCGTTGATTGGCAACGGGAACCACTTTGCGATCTTCCTCATCACCCCGAAACGAGGTGTTGACCGTGTACACGCCGGTTCGCGGGGCATACTGACCTGTCATCAGGGCAGCGCGACTCGGGGAACAGTTGGACGCGGTGGAATAAGCGTTGGAGAAAAACATCCCCGAAGAAGCCAGCGAATCGATGTTCGGAGTTTCGTAAAATTCACTGCCCATAAAGCCGGGATCCTGCGAGCCGAAGTCGTCAATGTTGATCAGCAGAATGTTGGGTCGGGGCGTGATGACTTCCCGGGAATGCGCACTTTTGATGCCGGTCGAATCAACTGCATATACCAGGTAGGAATAATTGCCTGATGAGGTATCGGGGTCGGTCCAGCTGCCGGTGTCGATACCTTTTGCCTGGCGAGTGAAAATCTTGTGAATTTTGAAGTTGGAGAGGCGTTGATCGAGATTGGTGCGGTAGATTTGATAGGAGAGTCCCGTTTCGGTATCCCAGGTAATGGTTCGCCGGTCATTATTGTTAACTGCCAACTTGAGATTTTGAGGTCGGTTGGGCAGTTTCGTCGAATGGAGCCGGGTGACATCCAGCGGATGGGGATCGGTCCACGGAATGGTATCGATCGGCTGACTGATCATCCCCCGTTCTCCCAAAACATTATCGCTGATACGGATGCGGGCTGTATCGTCAACCTGTATATGAGAAAAAAGGCTGAGTTCCAATCCCACCATTCCGTTGATCGTATTGATGTTTTTACCGGCATCATCCGGACGGGGCGCGGTTTCGATCAGGATCGAATCTTCCGAGCTGTTCAGAAAAGCGGTAAAGGTTATTTTCGGGGATGCTTTGTCAATTCGGCTTCCGTCCACGTTTTCTACAAATCGCTTGAGGTAAATTGAGCTGGAGGTGTTCGCCTGTTGAGCTCGAGCCGGTTCAATTATCAGCCCCAAGACAAAGCAGGGGATTAGAAGAAAATGGAGAGCATTTCGAGTCATTTCCATTCGGCCAAATGATTAGGGTAGTGGTAGCTCTAATTTTGCATTTCTATAAGTTAATGATGCAAAAATTATTTGTTAAATAGTAGGGGAACTTGAGTACTGATTCAGGGATTGCATGGTCCTCCCCCTTTCCCCCTCCGAAGGGGGACGTTTTTTTACCTCGGTTGCCTTTAGTTCCCCCTTCGGAGGGGTGTAGAGTTCGGGTACATCCTTTACAGGTGTTCGGGGACATCCTTTACACTTTTTAGTTATCATTTGTTTAAGGTAATCGTTCGAATGTGTTGATGGCAAA